>MDTB01116269.1_pt1 | contig 35353 bp, 39 predicted proteins | sample 811161 | NCBI WGS metagenome assembly MDTB01 (sample SAMN05326650, study PRJNA326480) | marine metagenome | isolation source: seawater | place: Mediterranean Sea | collected 2009 | reverse complement strand
TTAGAGAAAAAAATAGAACAATTTAGAAAAAGAGAAGAATTAGAGATTAAGAACTTAGAAAAGTATGTGCTTAGTCAAGAAAGGGAGTCATATACTGGTGTTCAAGAAAGAATTGAAAAAATAAAACTAAAATACCAGACTTTAAGGGATCAAAAAATACGTGAAAGAGTAGAGCAGCTAGGAGTAACAGTTCAAGAAGGAGATGATCGGTCAATTCTTTTAGAAAAAGAAAGACAGTACAATCTTGAACGTCAGAGAATAGAATTTGCTCTTGAAAGCTATTTTAGAAGCGCTCATTCTGCAGTTTTTCAAATTAATAAAAGATGGATTCCAAAGTATTTGAGTATTATGAGAGTTATCGACAAAAGATTTGAGGATGGAACTATTTTTATTAAATGGGATGATGCTTCTGAGGAAGATTGGCTAATGTTAATTTATATAAAAGATAACAATCCTGAGTCTGGAATTATTGTAGAAGACAAAACTGATCCAGAAAAAAATACTTCAACTGAGTATAAAATCAATGAAATATTTAAATTTTCTGACTCCCTTGTAGATAGTTTGACAAATTTATTAGATCGTGAAAGAAAAAAAAGAAAAGCAAACTAATTTAAAATTTTACTTAGTTTATTTACCTCTCCAATTTTAAAAATAATTGCATCTTCTTTTTCAAATCCATATTTTTTTGCATTATTTTTAAATCTTACTGGTGGTTCCATAATTGGTTCTAATGATAAAATTACTGTTCCCCAATGCATTCCAATTACTTTTTTACTTTTCAAATCTCTTGCAATACTTAACGCTTCCTCAGGATTTGTATGATAAACAGAACGATCTTTTTTTGGCATGATTGGATAAAAATTGTAAGCCCCAATATTAATAAATGTTATATCTATTGGACCAAATTTAGTTCCAAGTTCTTTGTAGATTTCTCCAACTCCTGTATCACAAGCAAAAAGAATTTTTTTACCCTTGTATTCTATTAAAAAACTACCCCACAAAGTTTTATTGTCATCCCATAAACTACGTTTTGACCAATGAACTGCAGGCAATAAAGTTACCTTTAAGTCATCTGAAACTTGAATCTTTTCGTACCAATCAAGTTCGTTAACATCTTTGTAATTTTTAAAATATTTACCAAGCTTTAATGGCAATATTACTTTTGAATCTTTGTAAGGAAAATTTCTAATAGTTTTCATATCTTGGTGGTCATAATGTGAGTGGGTAAGCAAAAATAAATTTACTGGTGGTATTTCATTTAGATTCACGGCAGGTGGAACATATCTTTTTGGACCAAAGATTAACGGACCAGCGTTCAAAGAGAATAAAGGATCAGTTATGATTGTAGTTTTTCCTAATTTAATCAAAAATGTTGCATGCCCTATCCAAGCAATATAGTCTTCATTTTTGTGCTCTTCTAAGTTTCTAATTACTTTTTTTCTTGGGATAATATGATCATCTGAAAAATCAATTTTAATTTTCTTTCTTTCTTCGTTAAAAATTTTATAGGACCATTTTATATTTGGATCCCTTTGAGGAGAGCCCTCAGGATTTCTAAAAGTTCCGTCAGGTAGGTGATGAAAAGGTTTTTTTTTCTCCATTGGATTAACTATTGTACTATAAGCAGAAATAATAAATAAAAATATGATAAACTTTTTCATAGATTTATTTTTTATATAAAATAAAAAAAAGGGCCAGATAAATCTAGCCCTTTTAGTGGTACTAATTGTCCGATTAGCTATTTTTTTTGCAGTTTTCTTTGTTTATTTTTCTGTCAAAAGTTTTCGCCGTTGATTTATCTACGACCCAAACAAAAGATTTTTCAAAACTACCATCAGTTCCTGCAGTTGTGCACCTTTTTCCTATTTTAACACTGTGGGTACTGCAGTTAGCTAATAAAACTAATGATGTTAATATAAGTAATTTTTTCATAGTAAAAATCTATTAGATAATTTTGTAATTTAGTTGTCTTAATTAAGACCGAATAATGTAAAAGCAATTATTGAATTATGTTTTTTTTAAGAATATGTTGTTAAATTCAAGACAATGAAAAAAAATAAAAAAGTAGCAATTATTATGGGTAGTCAATCAGACTATTCTATAATGAAAGATTGTGAAAAAATTTTGAAAAAATTAAGAGTTAAATTTGAAACTAAAATTGTTTCTGCCCATAGAACACCAGATAGAATGTATAGATTTGCTAAATCAGCACTCAAAAATGATTTTGCAGTAATTATTGCAGGCGCAGGAGGCTCAGCCCATTTGCCTGGCATGATTGCATCAATGTCAGTTCTTCCTGTAATAGGTGTGCCAATAGAAAGCAAAAAATTAAAAGGTTTAGACAGTTTACTTTCTATTGTGCAAATGCCAAAAGGTGTTCCAGTCGGTACGGTCGCTATAGGAGAAACAGGTGCTTTCAATGCAGGTTTGTTAGCAGCTTCAATTATTTCTTTATCTGATAAACAAATTAAAAAAAATTTAGAAAACTGGCGCAAAACCCAATCATTAGCAGTTGGGAAAAAACCTAAATAAAAATGCCTAAGTCAAATCAAGTTCTAGGTATTATTGGCGGGGGACAACTAGGCAGCTTGTTAGCTTCAGCTGCAAAAAAACTTCACATTAAAACGGTAATTTTAACAGATGACAGAAAGGCTCCAGCTAAAAATTTTTGTGATGAAATAATCTTTTCTGATTATGAAGATGAAAAAAAAATTTCAGAATTTGCGAATAAAGTTGATATTGTAACTTTTGAATTTGAAAACATTCCATTTGGGGTTTTGAATACAATTTCTAAATCGAAAAAAATTTTACCTGATCCTAAAATAAATCAAATAGTACAGAATAGAAAAAAGGAAAAAACCTTCATTAATGATATTGGAATTCAAACTACTTCATGGGCGTATATTAAATCTAAAGAAGATATTATAAAAAACAAAAGTCTTTTGCCCGGTTTATTAAAAACATGCACACTTGGCTACGATGGAAGAGGTCAATTTTTAATTAATGATTTGGACAAGATAGATGAAAAATTAGATTTTTCTAATGAGTATATTTTGGAAAAATTAGTAAATTTTAAAAAAGAAATTTCTGTAGTGCTTACAAGATACCTTAACGGAGAATTTTCAATATATGAACCTTTTGAAAACAAACATAAAAATCAAATTTTAATAATTTCAAAAATACCTGCTGACATAGGCAGAAAAGTATTTGAACAATCAAAAGTAAGCGCAAAACTTATAGCTGAAAAATTGAATTATGTGGGAACAATGTGTGTAGAGTTTTTTTTAGATAAAGATGATAATTTATTAGTAAATGAGATTGCGCCCAGAGTTCATAATTCTGGACATCTAACAATTAATGCGTTTAACGTCAGTCAATTTGAAAATCATTTAAGATCGGTATGTGGTTTAGAGAGAGTTGAACTTAAAAAGATTAAAAATGCTGAAATGACCAATATAATAGGGGAGCAAATACTTAATTATAGAAATAAAAATTTTAATAAAAATGAGTTTTTTTTCGACTATTTAAAAACTGAAATAAAAGAAAAAAGAAAAATGGGACATATTACAATTCTAAAATAAAAATTAGAGCATTGATTTAATAAGCTTTTACTTTGTGATTCTGTTCACCTAACTTATCGATCCCAAGCCTTACATTCTCGCCCCCCTTTAAAAATACTGGAGGTTTCATGTTCTCACCTACTCCTGGCGGGGTACCTGTACAACATATGTCTCCAGGAAGTAAAGTCATACAATGACTCATGTATGAAACTAAGGCCTTAATATCAAATATCATTTCTTTAGTATTTCCTGTTTGCATTCTTTTACCGTTAACATCTAAAAACATATTCAAATTTTGAAAATCAGGAAGTTCGTCTTTAGTTATGATGTAAGGACCAATTGGGCCAAACGTATCAAATCCTTTTCCTTTGTCCCACGTGAGTCCTTTATTTTTCTGAAAATTTCTTTCACTAACATCATTAACTAAAAAAAATCCAAGCACATGATCCAAAGCATTTTCCTCACTAACATAAGTTGCTTTTTTCCCGATAACAAAACCTATTTCTACTTCCCAATCTGTGTGAGTAGAATTTTTTGGTACAATAATATCATCGTTGGGGCCAGAGACACAATTTGTAAACTTAGAAAAAATAATAGGTTCCTTTGGTATTGGTAAATTTTGTTCTATAGCGTGATCTCTGAAATTTAAACCAATTCCTATAAATTTAGAAGGACTTGAAACACAAGCTCCTATTCTAGAATTTGGATCTAGAGTTGGCAATTTTGAAATGTCTAATTTTTTAATTTTACTTAAAATGTCAAAATTTAATGTGTTTGGATTAAAGTCTTTAATAACCGATGAAAGATCTTTATAATTATTATCTTTGTCTAAAATTGCTGGCTTTTCGCTTCCGATTTTACCTATTCTAAAAAGTTTCATCTTTAATTTTTATTTATGAAGAAAAAAGCCCATTTAAGCAAGGTCTTTTTAGCTCTTAGAAAAGAACCATATTGAACATATTTAAAAAGAAATATCCCATATCGAACTCATTTTTCAATGAACTTAAATAATCCCTTGTTATAATTAATTTAAATGAAAAGTGAATTAGACAATTTATCTCTTGATAATGAAACTCTTAACGAAAGAATAAGAGAAATCTCTAAAACAAAAGATTATCGAAAAGCTAATATTGATTTACTTTTGAAAAATGTAAGAGAAGAAAAAAGAAAAGACATGAGAATTAATGCCATAGCTTCTTTTATCGTGATTTCAATTTTTTCTGTAGTCGCTACTATATTTTCCCTTTAATTTAATAAATTAAATTACTTTTTTTCATCATTGTTCGGTTGACAAGCCTTATAAGTTGACCCAAAATGAGTTAAGTTAATTTTAGATTGTAAATTTTATGAAAAATTTAAGAATCCTTTCGGAAGAGGACGTTACGCAATGTATTTTAAAATTTTATAATGAATATATAATTTTATTTTCGGGTCTCCAATCTTCTTTGCTTGCAAATCTTTATAAAAGACATCAAAGTACTGAAAAAGGAAGTATAGTTTTATTTTTCTCCAGAGAGTCCCAAAAAAAAATTTTAAGAAATAAAGACTATGATTTGGATTTTGATTTATCATTTATCAAGTTTTGGGAAAATCATGGAGAAGTTGATCATATTAAATATTCAATTAGTGAAATCTCTTTGAGATTAGGCTTACCTAAGGAAACAACGAGAAGAAATATTTTACAATTAATCAATCAAAAAATATTAGGAAAAGAAAAGGGAGCAATAGGATTCTTACCAAATGAGAATTACAAAAATAGTTTTAGAAAATTTACTGAAATTGAAATTGATAAAATTCTTCAACTCATAAAATTTATTGCTGAAAAATTAGATTTTACCATAGATATTGAAGAAATAAATAAAAATATCAGAAAAAATTTTTCATTTTATTGGTTTCATTATTTAGGTGCACAAATAGATTATTTAAAAGAATGGAGAAAAAATATTAAAGATTTAGATTTACTACTTATCTACTATAAGTGTAAGACTCTTTATTCACAAAAAAGTAATTTTGAAAATGAGAACAAGGAAATGAATATAAATACTGAATTGATTTCCGAACTAACTGGGATACCTAGAGCGACATGCCTTAGAAAAATAGAAAAATTACTAAAAATTGATTGTTTAGATCAAAATAAAATTTCAAAAAGATATTTTGTTTCAGCTGAGACATTTAAAAAATCTAAAATAGCGGATTTTGAGAAATCAGCTAGAATGATAAGAACTTATTGTAAATTTTATTTTACTTCTATAAAGGCTTTATCGTACAAAACTTAAAATTTAAAACTCATTAGCATAATTAGTACTAAAGCTGATAGAGAGACAAAAACTAGACCAATATTTCTAAAAAAATCTATTTTTTTGTTTTCGTTTAATTTTCTATTTAAAGTATGTACATTTAGTCTGATTTTATGTGATTTTTGTTTTATTTTAAAATCAGGAATTTCTTTTTCTACTATATTTTCTTTACTTTCATTAACGCTCATACTCTTATTGAACTTGATTGTGTAATTAGAGTCAATGGGTTATTAATTTATTTTATTAAATGAAGAAGTTAAACAATTGGGATCATAATACCTGGCTTTCTTCAAGAAAGTATATTTTATCTTTCCATAAGTTTTTAAAAAAAGACATTAATTTTAATAAAGAAATAAAAATTTTAGACATAGGTTGCGGGAGAGGAAAAATGATAAGTTTTTTATCAAAAAAATATAAACTTGATCATTATCCAATTGGACTAGATATAGTTAATCACAAAGTTCAAAATAATAGAATTAAGTTTATCAATGGAGATGCAATAAAGTATTTAAAAAGCTCGAAAAATAAATTTGATTTAGTTATTTTTAAACAATCTATTCATTTTTTTAATCAAAAACAGATAAGATTTATGATTAATAATATAAAAAAAAAACTAAACAATAATGGAAAAATTATAGTTTGTACTTTAAACTCAGAAAACATTTCTATTCCTACATTTAAACTTTTTGAATCAAAACTCAAGATAAGTTTAAAAAAAGATAAAATAATAATCTTTTTGTTAAAGAAAATTCTAAAAAATTATAAAATAAAAATCTTTAAATTTAAAGTTAAGATTAATCAAATCACTTACATTAAAATGTTAAAAAAAAGATTTATATCATGCCTTCTTAAACTTTCAAAAAAAGAAATTCTAAGTGGAATTAAAGAAATTAAAAGAAGTCATAAAAAAAAAAATTATTTTTAACGATGAACTTCTATGTTTAGTTTATAAAAAGAAATAAAATTTATTTTTGTCTCCAAAAAAAAATACCGCTTCCAATTCCTAAAAAAATTGCAGATATTATCCATGCAAGCTCATGTTTTGAAAAAAGTATTAATAAACCAAGAATGATGGTAATTATGCTGATTATTTTGTTGTCCATGTTTAACTATTAATGCATATTAACAAATGAAAAAAGTATAAACAATGTTCCAAAAAAATTTTTTTGAATTTAATTTTGAGGGCTTTAAAAATTTCTTAATAAAAGATGTAGAAATAGAAGCCAAAAAAGTTTCGATGAGAACAAAACAAATTTGGCAATCCGTATATAAGAAAGGTTTTTCTGAATTAAATAATCTCACAACTCTACCATTAGAGTTAAGAAAAAAACTTGATACTTTAATAAGTTTAAAAAAACCAAAAATTATTAAGACACAAAAATCTAAAGATGGAACTATAAAATGGTTGATCAAACTTTTTGATAGCAACGAAGTCGAATGCGTCTACATTCCTGAAAAAACAAGAGCAACTCTTTGTATTTCTTCCCAAGTTGGATGCACATTAAATTGTCGATTTTGCCATACTGGTACACAAAGATTAGTAAAAAATTTAAATTTTTCTGAAATAGTTAATCAAGTAATGATAGCAAAAGAAGAGCTAAATGATTGGGGTGAACAAAAAAAAATAACGAATATTGTACTAATGGGAATGGGAGAGCCATTTTATAACTTTGAAAATGTAAAAATTGCTGTTGATATATTAAGAGAAAAAGAGGGGTTAAATTATGGGTCAAAAAAAATTACTGTCTCAACTGCTGGCATCTCAAGTAAAATTCCTAAAGCTGCCCGAGAAATAGGAACTTACCTCGCTTTATCTCTGCATGCACCAACTGATGAAATTAGAGAAATGATTATGCCAATAAATAAAAAATTTAAAATTAAAGATTTAATTGATCAGTGCAAATATTACACAAACATTGTTAAAGAAAAAATAACTTTAGAGTATGTCATGCTTAGAGGCATAAATGATACCAACGATTGTGCAAAAAATTTAGTAAAGTTAATGGCCCAGTTTCCTTCTAAAGTGAATCTTATAGAATTCAATCCTTGGCCAGGAGTTCAGTATTTACCAACAGTTAGAAAAGAAATGGAAAAGTTCGGGAAAATTATTCAAGACTCAGGCTATGTAGCTACAATAAGAAGATCACGTGGACAAGATATTTTAGGAGCCTGCGGTCAATTAAAGACAGAAAGTTTAAAAAAAATTACAAAATGAAATCTAAACCTCTTTGGAAACCAAAAGCTAAAGAAATTGAATCATCTTTACTTAATCTTTTTTTTAATCACTTAGAAAAAAATAATTACCTTAAAAATAACAGAATTTTTTTAGATTTATGGAATTGGACAATTAAAAATCCTGATATTTTTTGGTCAGAATTTTGGAATTTTTCTAAAATAATTGGTGATAAAGGCAAAAGGGTAATCGATAAAGATAAGATTTTTAATAAAAGTAAATTTTTTTCTGATTCAAAAGTAAATTATGCAGAAAATATCTTAAAAAAAAGGAGTAATGATGTAGCTATAAATTTTTTTTCAGAAACAGGATTTGAAGAAAAAATATCTTGGAATTCTCTTTATGAAAAAGTATGTAAATTTTCCTTTTATTTGAAATCTTTAGGGTTAAAAAAAGGTGATAGAGTGGCGGCATATGTACCCAATAAAATTGAGACAGTTATAAGCTTTCTAGCTTGTGCGAAAAACGGAATTATATGGTCATCTTGTTCACCTGATTTTGGAGCTCAGGGAGTGATTGAGAGATTTAAACAAATAGAACCAGAAGTATTCATTACAAGTGATTATTATTTTTACAATGGAAAAAAAATTAATATTTTAGATAAAGTAGATAGTATTCTAAAAGAAATTCCATCAATAAAAAAGACCCTAGTTTTTCCTTATAACAAAAAAGAAAAATCTGATATTAAAAATTTTATTGATTTTGATAAAAAATTAGACGAGTCTGAATTGGACGAAATTTTTGAAAGATTTGAATTCAATCATCCTATTTATATACTATATTCTAGCGGAACTACCGGGAAACCTAAATGCATTACTCACGGAACTGGAAATGTTTTAATTGAACACAACAAGGAGTTTATGTTGCATTGTAATATTAAAGATAATCAAAGATTATTTTATTATACTACAACAGGATGGATGATGTGGAATTGGTTGGTGGGTGGGCTTGTTACTGGTTCTTCTATATTTTTATTTGATGGATCTCCAACTTATCCCAAATTAGAAGTTCTTTTAGAATACTGTCAAAACAAAAAGTTTAATTTATTTGGAATAAGTGCAAAGTATATAGATCATCTTAGAAATGAGAATTTTAATAGTAAAAATTTAAATTTAAATTCTGTCAAAATTATCACATCAACCGGGTCTCCACTATCTGAGGAAAGTTTTAAATATATTTATGAAAATATTAAAGAAGACGTTCATTTAGCTTCGATAGCCGGGGGAACAGATATGGTTGGTTGCCTAGTTTTGGGTAATTTATATTCAGAAGTATATAAAGGAGAAATTCAAGGACAAAGTTTGGGTATAGATGTTGATGTTTTTACTGAAGAGGGAAAAAGTGCCAAACAAGGGGAAAAAGGTGAGCTTGTAGTTAAACAACCTTTTCCGTCTATGCCTATAAAGTTTTGGGGAGACAATAATGGAGAAAAATATCACAAAGCCTATTTTACCAAATTTGATAATATTTGGCACCACGGTGATTTTATAGAACGCACTTCAAATAATGGATTTATTATAAGAGGTAGGTCTGACTCTACACTGAATCCCGGAGGAGTTAGAATTGGAACGGCAGAAATTTACCAACAAGTAGAAGATATCGATTTTGTTACCGAAGGGTTAATCGTTGGGCAAAATTATAATGATGATGTAAGAATTGTATTATTTGTAACAACAAAAAATAACGTAGATCTAGATAATGAAAAAATTAAAATAATAAAAGAAAAAATAAAAAAAAACTGCTCTCCAAAACATGTTCCTTCAATAATTATTAAAGCACCAGAAATTCCTAAAACAAAAAGTGGAAAAATTGTTGAATTAGCAGTTAAAAAAATTATTAACGGAGAACAAATTAATAACAAAGAAGCTATTGCAAATCCGGATTGCTTAAATTTTTTTGATAATCTTTCTGAACTAAATAATTAGTTATGAGCTAAGTATATTGAAATGATCACTGCCCAAAAAAAAGCATAATAAAGCAAGTATCCCTTTACCGTAAAAGGCATTTTTTTAAGTTTACGTTTGTTCTTTCCTTTGTAAGGTTTTGAAATTTCCATTATCTTTCAATGCACATAGCTATACCCATACCGCCACCGATACATAACGTTGCTAAACCTTTCTTGACATCTCTTTTAATCATCTCATGAACTAGAGTTACGAGTATTCTTGTTCCCGATGCGCCAATAGGGTGCCCTAAAGCAATAGCGCCACCATTAACATTAGTTTTTTCTTCTGGTATAGAAAGTGTTTTTAAGACAGCGATACTTTGAGCTGCAAAAGCTTCATTAATTTCAAAAAGGTCTACATCTTTTACAGACCACCCTGCTAGGTCTAGAGCTTTTTTGGAGGAAGGAATAGGGCCAGTTCCCATTATAGCTGGATCTACCCCACAACTTGCCCAAGATTTTATTGAAACTAATTTTTGTAGTTCTCTTTTTTCAGCTTCTTTGTCTGTCATCAGAGTTACTGCTGCTGCCCCATCATTGATACCCGAAGCATTTCCAGCTGTAACCGTACCATCTTTTTGAAAGACTGGCTTTAGTCTTTCTAAAGCTTCTAAGTTAATCCCCTCCCTTGGGTGTTCATCTTTATTAAAATTAGCTTCGCCTTTTTTCAATTTTATTTTAAAATTTACTATCTCTTCTTTAAATTTGTTTTTCTTTTGTGCTTCTAGAGCTTTTTTTTGAGAATTAAATGCAAATTTATCTTGCTCTTTTCTGGTTACTTGAAATTTTGTAGCTACATTTTCTGCAGTAACACCCATGTGATATCCATTAAAAGCATCCCACAAACCATCCTTAATCATTGTATCCGTCATTTCAGTGTTACCTAATTTTTTGCCGTCTCTTAAATGTATCGCATGTGGGGCTAAAGACATGTTTTCTTGACCACCAGCTATAACAATCTTCGAGTCTCCTGATCTTATACTTTGAAAACCAGAAGCTACAGATCTTATTCCAGAACCACAAACTTGATTAACCACAAATGCAGGTTTTTCTTTTGGAATTCCACATTTAATAGCTGCTTGTCTTGCCGGGTTCTGTCCTGTACCTCCAGTAAGTACTTGACCTAGAATAACTTCATCAACTTCATTTTTTTTTAAATTCGAGTCTTTTATTACTTCACTCACAACGCTAGCACCTAACTCATCTGCAGGAATATTTTTTAAAGTTTTTGACAAACTTCCTACAGCTGTACGCTTAGCTGATGTAATTACAATTTTTTCCATAACATCCTATTTTTAAGCTAATTATTTTTTAAATCAATCTTATTCATTTTTTTCAAGGTCTAAATTTTCATCCTCAGTCTCTAGTTCAAGCTCCTCTTCTTCGATATTATCATCTTCATTAGTATTATTTAAAGCTGCCAGTTCTACCTTTTCTTCCTTAACCCATTTTTGAGCGAACTCTGGAATTTCTTCTTTACTTTCCCAAGATTTGATTTCTTTTATTTCTATATCTAATCCCTCTGATGCAGAGTGAAGATCTAACTCTAGTTCTTCTAAAGCTTCTAAAAATTCCTTATAGGTCATGTTTAATACTAATCTTTTTTAAAATAAATATTTATCTCCCAGATAAAAAAGAATTCCAATAGATATTCCTATTAGAAGATAAAAGTATGTATCTCTCATTTTATTTAATAATTTCTTATAATCAATAAGTTGCTCTTCCCCCACTTAAATCAAATACAGCTGCAGTTGAAAAAGAATTTTCCTCACTTGACAACCAAGAAACTAAACTAGCCAGCTCATCCACTTTTGCAAATCTATTTCTTGGAATTTTGGACAACATATAAGCAATATGTTCTTTTGTCATTTGGTCAAATATTCGAGTTTTAGCAGCTGCTGGTGTTACACAATTAACAGCTATATTCTTATCGGCTAATTCTTTTCCAAGTGATTTAGTTAAACCAATTACAGCTGCTTTCGCTGTACTGTAAGCACTTGCATTTGGATTACCTTCTTTTCCAGCAATTGAAGATATGTTTACTATTCTTCCATAATTATTTTTTATCATATGGGGAACAACTGCTTTACAGCAATAAAAAATTGCGTTTAGATCTAAGTTTATTACTTTTTTCCATTCATCAGTTGGATATTCCCACACTTTAGCATTTATTCCGGTCATACCTGCATTATTTATAAATATATCAACTTTTCCGTGCTGCTTGACAATTTCGTTTAAATTATTATTTATATTTTCAAAATTTGTTACATCAACTATTTGACTAGTACAATTTTTCGAATTTATTCCTTTGATTGTTTTTTCTGTTTCTACTTTGTCAATATCCCAGATAATAACCTTAGCACCTGACTCGATAAACCTTTTCGTAATTGCCAATCCAAAACCCTGTGCTCCTCCAGTAACAATTGCTACTCTATTTTTAAGATCAAAATTAATCATGATTTATTTTTCTTTCTTAATAAAGGAAAAAGCAAAGCAATTAAAGCTAAAATAAAAAATGTTAAAGCAATAGGTCTAGTAAAAAACATAAACCAATTTCCATCGAATATAACCAAAGATTGTCTAAGGGTTCCTTCAACTAACTCACCTAAAATCAAGCCAATAATAACTGGTACTACTGAAAATCCATATCTTCTCATGAAAAAGCCAATTACACCAAAAAATAACATAATCCATACATCCATTAATGATTGACCCAAAGAATAAGTTCCACATACTGATAAAGTAAATATCATTGGCCATAATAATTTGTTAGGAACTAATGTTATTCTTGCAAAAATTTTTGCTCCAAAAAAACCAAGTATAAAAAATAAGATATTAGCAATTAACATAGCACCAAATATTCCATATAAAAAATCAGGCTGTTCTCTAAACAATGATGGACCTGGTCTAACACCATGAATTATTAATCCTGTTAAAATAACTGCTGTAGTAGCACTACCGGGTATGCCAAGAGCCAACGTTGGAACCATCGCTCCTCCCGTTGCAGCATTATTTGCTGCTTCAGCCCCTGCTACTCCTTCTATAGAACCTTTACCAAATTCTTCGGGTTTTTTTGACCACCGTTTTGCTTCAGCATATCCAATTAACGAAGCGACAGTGCCTCCCTCAGCTGGTAGAACTCCTATAAATGAGCCAATACCAGAGGATCTTAAAATAGTTTTCCATGTTAATTTGTAATCATTCAAAGTAGGCAATTTTATCGCTTTTAGTGCCACTCTATTAAAAATTTGTTTTAGTAAAGTTGATTGAACAAGCATTTCACTAATCGCAAATAGTCCGACAACGACCGGTATGAATCCTATTCCTTCTGTCAATTCATTCATGTCAAAAGTAAATCTGTCTATAGAAGTCATGAAGTCTTTTCCAACTGTAGAGATTAATATTCCAAAGGCTCCAGCAATTAAATTTTTTATAGGGCTACCCTCTCCTATTGAAGCCAACATAGTAAGACCAAAAATTGCAAGTGCAAAATATTCTGGCTGGCCAAATTCATAAGCTAGTTTTGCTAAAAGGGGAGCAAAAAAAACAAGTACAATTACGCTAAAAATCCCTCCAAAAGTACTAGAGACTGTAGCCATGCCTAGAGCCCTTCCAGCTTCACCTTTTTGAGCCAGAGGGTATCCATCAAGGCATGTGGCGGCAGCAGCAGGAGTTCCAGGAGTATTAATTAAAATAGCAGTTATTGCACCTCCATATGTACCTGCACAGTAGATTGCTGTTAGCAAAACTATTGCTGACAAAGGATCTAGAGTCATCGTAAATGGGAGTATTAGTGCTCCTCCTGTAGTTGGGCCTAGTCCAGGTAAAACTCCTAAAATTAAACCAAAAAGGGTACCAAAAAAAAGTACAGCAAAGAGTTTTGTGCTTAATATTGGAGCAAACATTAAATAAAAATTTTCCATATTAACCGTAATAAAGATTTGTGATTATTCCTGCAGGAAACCTTAGTCCAAGTATCATTTCAAAAAAAATAAAAACTATAATTGGAAAAATTAAGCTAACTAAGGCTAGGTATAATATTCTTCTTTCTCCCCAAAAAAAAGAGACCAAAAAAGACAAAACAGCAATAGCTAAAAAAAAGTCCAAATATATTGTGATCAAACTAAATAAGATAAAAAATAACAGTGTAAAGAAAAATGGCCTATCCAATTTTTCATTTTTTTTCCAAGGATTTTTTAAAGATAAGTAATAAACTAGAGTAGCTAATAAAGTAATCAATACCAATAAAATTTTAGGAAAAGTAGCTGGTTGAATTCCTCTATTCAATATTGGAGGGACTTCGTCAAAATATAAAGTATTAATAAATGCAAAAACTGAAAATATAATGATTACTACAAAAACTTTAAACTCTGCTTTAAAAAAAAGGGACAAACTTGAGTTTGTCCCTTTGTTTTTTTCATCGTGCTTCATTTGTTAAAATTTGCACGTTTTATTTATTTAATATAACCAAGAGCTTTTAACTGAGCAGTCATTTCTTTAAGCATATCTTCCATTTGCTTTCCCCACTCATCAGCGCCAACAACACTACTTTGATCTAAACCTATTTCAGTTAAGAAATTCTTATAGTAGTTGTGACTCATAGCTTTTACCATACCTGCTTCTAATTGTTTTACTCTATCAGCTGGAGCACCTTTTTTAGTTACAAATCCTCTAACTGTTGAAAGAGCAACATCAATACCTAACTCCTTAGCAGTTGGAACTTTGCTTAATTTTGCCATTCTTTTATTTGCTAAAACTACTGCAACACAAAGTTTTTTTTCATTAATTTCTGTTAATGCTTCACCTAAATTAAGAACTCCTACATCGATATCACCTTTGATCAAGTTAGTTTTAATTGGAGCAACACCTTTGTATGCAACAATTTTAGGAGTTTTTAAGCCACCTTTTTTCGTAAAGGCTATAGCACTTACGTCATCAATACCACCCGTGTGAGTAGTTCCGTAAGAAAATGCTTTTTCTTTTTGCATGCTTACAAATTTTTTAGCATTTTTAAATTTTGACTTACAGTTAACAACAAAAAGTTGAGGATCATCCGTACCTCTTGCTAATGGTTGCATATCACTTAATTTAACTTTAGTTTTTCCTAAAGCCATTGAAACAGCATGACCAGTAGTCCAAGTTAAAGTGTGTTGTCCATCCGCTGGCAAGCTCATCATATAATCCATCGAAGCAGCTCCACCACCACCTTTTTTATTAACTAATTGCATGTCTTGTTTAAGAACTCTTCTTGCTCTTAACAGCATCATTCTTGTAGTAACATCTGTACCACCACCAAAGCCGGCGTGAGTTATGGCTTGAATAGGTGCTGCCGAAGCGAATGAACTTAAAAATGGAATTTCCACTATAAGTACTATCGCTGCTAGCACAGTTTTTAATGTTTTTTTCATTTGTTCCCCTATTGTTAATTAATTATTGAATTAATAATTTAATCATAATCTGATACAAGGAGTCAAAATTTTTATGGAAAATTCTAAACCCAAAATCGGCATATTACTGGGAGATCCGTCCGGAATAGGTCCTGAACTCATATCAAAACTTCTCGTTAAAGATGAAATGAACAAAGCCAATATTTTAGTTATCGGGGAAAAAGGCATTCTTGATGAGGCTAATAAATTAACAGGATTAAATACAAATTTAAAATTTATAGATAAAGTTGATGAAATAAAATTTGATGAAAAAACTAAGTTTTTTTTAGATATTACAAAAGGAAGAAATCACGCATATCAATTGTCTAAATGTTCTTCTCAATCAGGTCAGAGTGTATTGAATGCTCTTGATCTAGCTCTAGATTTAGTGAAGTTAAAAAAAATCGATGCTATAAATTTCGGCCCTTTTAACAAAACGAGCATGAAATTAGGTGGTAGTAAATATGAAGATGAATTACATTTGATGGCAGATAAATTAGAAGTAAAAAACTTTTTTTGTGAATTTAATGTTGTTGATAATTTTTGGACCGCAAGGGTAACTTCTCATATTCCATTAAGGGAAGTGTACAAACATATTAAAAAAGATAAAATCATTCAGCCAATTAAATTAATTAACGAAACAGTAAAACTAAACGGAATTAGCAATCCTAGAATTGCAGTTCAAGCCCTAAATCCTCATGCAGAATTTGGTGACGAGGAAGAAAATGAGATTATACCAGCTATAAAAGCGGCAAAGCAAATCGGTATTAATGCAGATGGACCTCTTCCTTGTGACACTTCTTTTATTACATCTTTTAAAAATAAAAACCACGACTGTATAGTTGGTATGTATCATGATGCCTTGCAATCAGGACTGAAGGCATTTGGTTTTGATAGAGGCGTAACCGTTCAAGGCGGTCTGCCCATTCCTGTTACCACGCCAGCTCATGGAACAGCTTTTGATATAGCTGGAAAAAATTCTGCGAACCTAGAACCTACTTTACAAGCATTTAAAATCGCTTTGAATATTGCAAAAAATAAAATTTAATGAGTAAAATCAAAGAGATTAAAACAAATATTTATAAATGGACTGGTCCGATTGTTCCACCTGCACAAAATTTTTGTACAAACCCAACTGACTTATTAAGAGAAACTGGCGATAAAATGAAATCTTTTAGATTTCATCAATGGTTAGTTTGTGAAGTAATTTCAGACGATGGACTTATTGGTTTAGGCAATGCTGCTTTAGCACCAGAAGTAACAAAAAAAGCAATTGATTGTTACTTGAAAGATTTAGTTATAGGAGAAGATCCTTTTGACTATGAATACATTTGGGAAAAAATGTATCGAAATACTATGGCATGGGGAAGAAAAGGAATAGGAATGGTTGGAATTTCTGCAATTGACTTAGGAATATGGGATTTGATGGGTAAAATTAAAAAACAACCTGTTTTTAAACTTTTAGGTGGAAGAACGAAAGAAAAGATTCCAGTTTATGCCTCGAAACTTTATAGCCAGCCTTTGAATGATCTTCAGAAAGAAGCAGACCAATACATGAAAGATGGTTTCACTATGTTTAAAATGAGGTTTGGATGGGGACCAAAAGATGGAGAAGAGGGAATTAAAAAGAATATAAATTTAGTTAATGCTGTTAGAGAGGTTGTTGGTTACGAAACTGATTTAATGCTCGAAGCGTACATGGGTTGGAACTTAGAATATTCAAAAAAAATTATTCCTCAACTTACAAAATTTAAACCAAAATGGCTTGAAGAGCCCGTTATACCTGATGATATTTCAGGATACGCAGAGCTTAACTCAATGGGAGAAATTGCTATAGCCGGAGGAGAGCACGAGTTTAGTTATCTTGGATTTAAACACTTATTAGAACAAAAGGCCGTGAGCTATATTCAGTATGATGCAAATCGAGTTGGAGGTATTACTGCAGGACACAAAATAAATTTACTTGCAGAAAAGTATAATGTGCCAGTTGTTCCACATGCTGGTCAAATGCATAATTATCACCTTACAATGGCAAACAAAAACTGTCCTTTCTCTGAGTATTTTCCTGTACATCAAGTAGAGATTGGAAATGAATTATTTTATTATCTTTTTGAAGGAGAGCCAGAACCAAAAAAAGGCTTTATAAATCTTAGAGATGATAAACCTGGTTTAGGCATATCATTATCAACCAAGCACAAAAATGATTTTGAAACTATTTCTTGAAGAATTTACTGATATATAAATAATCTTTAAATCTTATAAAAAAATTTTTTGTATAAAATAAGTATCTTACAATTTTTTTAAGTATTGGTATATGTTTTAATTTTGGATATTTTTTTTCAATAATATTTTGTAAATTAGGAAAATTATCATTAAAACCATAATCAAAAACATTTTCCATAACAGCCTCATCATTATTTTTTAAATGTGTAGGTAAAAATGATTTTCCAGAGTTAATATTAAAAGCAACTATAGATTCATAAAAGTTAATAGAAAAGATTCTTCTTTCTGGATCTACTTCTTTTTTAAGTGATTTTAAGAATCTGTAGTTAATTTTATCTACTAAATGTTTTGAAAAATTAATAAACGAAAACTTTGAAGGATTGCCAAATTTTTTAAGATAACTGGCATGAGTATCTTCAACAACTATAACTCCTCCATCTTTTATATTTTCAATTGATTTAGAAAGGGTCAATATTTGCTGCTTATTTTGGTGTCCTCCATCATCAAGCAAAATATCAATTTTTCCAACTTTTTTAAAAAAGTTATCCCAGAATTTTTCATCAGATTGATTTCCAATAAATATCTCAAAACCCTCCTTTTCTAATTTTTTTGCGTCTGGATTCATATCAATCCCTATAATTCTTGCTTTTTCCCCAAAAAATTCTTTCCACATCTGCATAGAGCCTCCTCCGAGCACTCCCACTTCTACAAATACTATTTCTTTATTAACGTATTTAGTGAAAATTTCTTCGTAAACTTGGAAATAACTGTCGATTTTTAAAGAAACATATTTTAATTTTTTATAGATCTGAAAAAGCCTTAATGAAGAATTAATTTTTAAACTTTCGCGAGCAAGATCATCTGGCTGTTTAAACATTTTTTAATAATTAATTAAAATTTGAAGCATTAAAGTTATCATTTATGGTATAAATTAGCTATATGGAATCACTACTTATATTTCTTACAATTTTATTACTAGTATTGAACTCTGGTGTAATTTACTTTTTATTTAGAAAGAATAATAGCGTCAAAGAAGATAGCTCAGAAAAAATTTTAAGAGAGGAAATGGATCAACTAAAAAATTCTTTTAATCAATCATTTGGATTAATGACAAAAGATATAGCAAAAGATATGTCAACAGCCTTAACGCGTGTTGATGAAAAAGTAGGAGTGTTTAATACTCAAGTTGAAACACTTAATAAAAGCCAGGAAAGTTTCAGTAGAATTTTAGCAGGAGTAAAACAATATGGTGTTTTAGCAGAATTTTCTTTAGCTTCCTTGTTAAAAGACCTGCTTCCTTCATCTCAATACATTGAAAATGTCAAAATGAAACCTGATGAAACATCTGATACCGTTGAGTTTGCTATCAAACTTCAAGATGTATTAGTGCCTATAGATAGCCATTGGCCTATTGAAAAGTTTAAAGCAATTGATGAAGCTTATCAAAATAATAATAAACAAGCTTTAGCAGATTCAAGAAAAGACCTAGCCTCAGCTTTTAGAAATAAAGCGAAAGCTGTAAGTAATAAATATATTTCTCCACCAATGACAACTGATTTTGCAATTGTATATGCACCAACCGAAGGATTATTTGCAGAGCTTTCAAGTTATAGAGATCCAAAAACAAAAGAACTCTTACTTCAAGAGCTTAGATCAAAATATAAAGTTACAGTGGCTGGACCTAATACTTTGTCAGCATTGTTACAATCATATCATTTAGGCTTTCAAACACTTAAGGTGCAAAAGCACGCAACACAAATTTATGGTGACTTAAGAAATATTTCCTCTCGTTTTGAAAAACATTTTCAAGGAATCGTCGATTTAAGAAAAAAACTTGAACAAGCTATGACAGCCACAGAAGGTTTTGGTCGTGACGCGAGGTCTATTATGAATACTTTGAGCAACATAAAAGACCCAAGCTCTCTGAAAGAAAATGTTAGTGAAAACACTAACAAAATAAAAATTCTAAAATAATATCTAAATGTCAAATTTTGTTTTTTATGATTTAGAGACAAGCTCTTCTAACAAGTCTTGGGGACAAATAATTCAAATTGGCGCAATTTTAACAAATGATAATCTAGAAGAATTAGATCGTTATGAAGCTCGTTGCAGATTGAGCCAAAGCATAGTTCCAGAAGCAATGGCTCTAATTGTTAATAAATCTACTCCTCAAATGTTAAAAACAGCAAACCTTTCCCACTATGAAATGGTAAGACAATTTGTTGAAACTTTAAAGAGATGGGGAAAGGCAACCTATATAGGTTTTAATAATATAGATTTTGACGAAGAGTTTCTGAGAAGCACTTTATTCAAAACTTTAGAATATCCTTACATAACAAGCACAAGTGGAAATAATAGAGGAGATCTTTTAAACTTAGCTAGAGCAGCAAATTTATATTATCCTGATACATTAAAAAATCCTATTAGCAAAAAAGGTAACGCAATTTATAAATTAGATCAAATGGCACCTTTAAACGGGATAGAACACACAGATGCACATAGTGCGATCGGAGATGTTGTGGCAACCTTAGGTGTTGCTAAAATAATTTCAAAAAAAGCATCAAATGTTTGGAAGGCCAGTCAATTAACAACAAATAAAGATCAAGCCTTAAAAATAATTAAAGAAGAAATATATTTTTGTACAAATGAGTATTTTTATGGAAGAAGCAGGCCTTATGTTCAAACTTATGTTTGTGAACATCCAATTTACAAATGGCCAAAGTGTTTTGATTTAAAACATGATCCTAATATTTATATAAACATGTCCATTTCAGACTTGAAGCTAGAAATGAAGAAAACCCCAAAATTTCTTCGAACGGTAAGGCATAATAAACATCCTATTATTATGAATCCAGATTATGGAAATAAATTTGATGAATACAAAATGCTGAGTAAGGAGAAAATAGTTTCTAGGGCAAAATTGATACGCAATAATAAAAAATTTGGGGAAAAAATAAACGCCATTTTACAGGAAGAATCTGAAGAAAAAGACCAAACAAAATCTCAAGAGGATATATATGAAGAAGAGAGTATTTATTCTAAATTTATTGGATCTGAAGACAATAAAATTTTACCAGAATTTCACGAAGCAGAGTGGAAAGATAAATTAAATATATTGAGTAAATTTAAAGATGAGAGGCTTCATTATTTTGGTAAAAAATTAATTTATGAAGAAAAGCCAAGTTTATTAACAAAAAATGATTATAACAAAATTCATAAAAATATAGCTAAGAGACTTTTAAGCACCAATGATGAAAAATGGAACACTATACCTAGAACTTATTCAGAAATAGATACGCTAAGAGAAAAATTTGAAAGAGAGGGTCAGCCAGATCGTTTAGTAATTTTAGATGAAATTAACGCATACGTTGAGGAGCTAGAAAAATTTTACAATTCTGTATAGTTGACTTTAATTAAAAAATACTTATTTATTATTTTATAATGCCTACAAAAAAAATCACGGATGAAAATTTTGATAATGAAGTTAAAAATAATAAAAACTTAGTCATAGATTTTTGGGCTGAATGGTGCGGTCCATGCATACAGATAGGGCCAGTATTAGAAGAGATATCAGACGAAATGAAAAATGATTGTGTAATTGGAAAGCATAACATTGATGAATCCCCAAATTCTCCAACAAAATTTGGTATCAAAGGAATACCAACAATGTTGCTATTTAAAGATGGTAAGCTTAAGGCAACAAAAGTAGGTGCTACTACCAAATCTAACATTGTTTCTTGGATTAAAGAAAATATTTAATTTTTTGCTAAAGTACTTCCTACAAAATATAGACTACCAAATACAACTATAATTTTTTTTTCATGGTCTGAGCATTTTTTTATTGCCTCAATGACATCTACTGCTGTTTCTGATTTATTTTTATTGAGCAAACTTATTTTTTCAAGTTGATGAGCATTTAAAGCATTAGGCTCATTTGGAATTGTAACAGTAATTATTTTTTTAAAAGTATTTTTAAATTTTTTAATAAATTTTTCGGGCTTTTTATTTTTTTGCATACCCCAAATTCCATATATAGGTAGTTTTAAAGTTTTGAGGTAGTCATTTAAATTTTTTGCACTCGCTTCCGAATGACAACCATCGATTAGCAATCTTTCATTTTTTTTTAAGAGCTTAACTAATTTGCCTTTTTCCAAGTATTGAATTCTACCTTCAAATTTAATTTTTGGAATTGTCTTTTTAATTATTTGTTTTTTTATTCCTAAGTCAAGAGCAAAGCGAATAGCTAATCCTAAATTTTCCATTAATCCTTTACTAAAGATATATTTACTTTTAATGGGGATTCGGTGCCTTTTGTCTCTGTAAAAATAATTTTCTCCTTTTTTTTTGATATGCCATTCTGAGGGATAAATTACTTTACTCGGGTTTTTTTTTAGTATCTTTTTTATAATTTTTAAAGTTTTAGACTCCTGTTTACCTAAGTAAATTTTAGTGTTTTTACTTAAACAGGCAACTTTTTGTTTGCATATCTCGTTTAATGTTTTAGGCTGGATCCACTCAGAATGTTGATAATTTATATTTGTAACTATTTGAGCTCTAGGATATTCCCATAATCGAGTAGAATCTCCTAAAAACAACAAACCTGCCTCTACTAATGATAATGAGATATTTTTTTGTTCTTTTGCTGCAAGTATATAAATACAAGTCAAAGCCTCAAATAGCGTGAGCTTTAATTTAGTCTTTTCTATTTTTTTGTTAAGTTTTTTAATTTTGCTTAATGAAATGTACTTATCTCCCAACCAAAATCTATGTCTAAGATCGTATAAATGAGGACTTGTAAAAGCAGTTGTTTTTTCTCTATTAGCTTCAAAAAAGTATTTAATCGAAGTTAATACACTAGCTTTACCGTCCGAACCTAAAATATTTATTGGTCTTGGAAGAGATAAGTGAGGATAGTCAAGTTTTGCTAAAACTTTTTTAACTCTGCTTAAATCTAAATTAATTTTGCGGCTATACCGCTTTTGGAGTTTTTTGTAGAGGCTCGTCGATTGAGACAACATCATCTGTATTGTTAATCTCTTTTTCTTTAATCTTCAATAAAATAGATAAAAAATTATAAACTTCAGATCTTAATTCTTTTCGCGGAACAATTTTGTCCAAACCCCCGTGTTCAAGAACCCATTTAGAACTTTGTACTTCTTCTGCTAATTTCTCTCTTAAGTTTTGTTCTATAATTCTTTTTCCGCTAAAACCCCAAAGAAAATCTTTGGACTCAGAAAATATTACATCTGCTAGACTTGCCATTGAGGCTGTCGTTCCGCCTAAGCAAGGGCCTCCTGCTACGACCAAAAAAGGAATTTTATTTTTCTTAAGTTCGCTGCAAGCTAAAGTCATTCTTGTCATTTGCATTAAACTCAATGCACCTGTATGCATACGCATTCCACCTGAGGATACAAATAGGATCATAGGTTGTTTATTCTTTATACTATGGGAAACTCCAGAAAGAAAACATTCTCCAACACTTGGACTTACACTTGCACCAAAAAAAGAAAAATCCATAGATCCTACATTCACTTGCATTCCATTCAATTGACCCGTTGCAAATAGCATAGCTTCTTTTTCACCAACTTTTTTTCTAGTCTCTTTTAGTCGATCAGAATACTTTCCTTTAGGGTCAGAAAAATTAATTGGATCTTCAATAGGAATCCCATATTTAAGTATTGTATATTCAGAATTATCAAAAAATATATTAAACCTTTGTTTGCAAGAGATTAAGTGAGTCTTAAAACATGAAGGACATTCAAAAAGGTTTTTTTCAAACTCATCTTTTAATATAAGTTTGCCACAAGTACAGTTTGTCCAAAGACTTTTCTCTCCCTTTGCCATCCTCTTTTTAAGAGGAGACAGTAATGCTTTAATCCCTGGCGCTATTCGCTTTATCCAATTCAACTGATTCTCCTTTTTAAACTACTTACCATTTTATTTAATTTTGTGACAGGATTTTGACGTCTTTTTAAACATTTAGTAATTTCTTTGCATAATTGGCTACCAACTACGAGACCATCAGCATTCTTTAAGGAAGAAATTGTTTTTGTTGTTATACCAAATCCTATGACTAAATTTTTTTTTGAATTAATTTTCTTAATAGATTTGTATTGTTCTAATATCTTTTTTGGTGAAACTTTAAGCTTTGCACCAGTAGTAGAAAGCATGCTTATATAATAAATCATATCATGAGAATTTCTAATAATTTCTTTCATTCTTTTTTTGGATGTAGTGGGAGACAAAAGTTGAATAAAATTAACAGAATATTTTTTGCATTGTTTCGCAAATTTTTTATTTTCTGGAAAGGGAAAATCAACAATTATTAATCCATCTACACCAAATTTTTTACATTCTTTCAAAAATCTAACTTTTCCATACTGTAGTACTAAATTTAAATAACCCATCAAAATCAAAGGCTTTGAATGTTTACTCTTCTTAAAATCTTTAACAATTTTAAAAACATCTTGAAGTTTAATTCCTTTTTTTAAAGCCCTGAAAGAACTTTGTTGTATTTGAGGACCATCAGCTATAGGTGTGTTGTGAGGAAAACCAAGTTCAATAATATCAGCATGCTCAGCAATAGATTTGATAATTTCTAAAGATTTTTTTTTAGAATTATCTCCTGCAACTGTATATGTTAAAAGCGCTGGTCTTTTTTCTATTTTACATTTCTTGAAAGCCAAAAGAATTTTTGAACTCATCTTTTATAAGATCCTAATTTTTTTTTAATAATTTCTTTATCTTTCAAACTATCTCCACAGCTGTTGCAAATTATTATTGTATCTTTGCTTAATTTTGGGGCTATTTTTATAGCTTCAGCAAATGCATGAGAAGGTTCCAAGGAGGGAGATATAGACTCTAATTTAGTTACAAGTTGATAAGCAGACAATGCTTCTTCATCTGTCGCCGAAGTATATCTTGCTCGCTTTGTGTCTTTCAAAAAACAATGAAGTGGAGAAATTCCTGGATAGTCTAATCCAGCCGAAATAGACTCGGTTTCACTTATTTGACCTTCCTTGTTCTGGATTACATATTGTTTAGAACCATGCAAGATCCCGATTTTTGCATTTTTAGATAATGGTGCTGCATGCAGCTTACTATTTTTTGGTCCTCCTGCCTCAACTCCAATGAATTCAATTTGTTTAGGATTATAATCCATAAATTCATTCCAAAATCCCATAGCAGAACTTCCGCCACCTACGCAATTAACTAATTTAATTCGATTAGGAATTTTGCCAAAGACATTTTTTATTTGTACTTTCAATTCTCTCGAAATTTGAGCCGTGCTCCAAGCACAAATTTTTATAAAGATATTAGGTCCTACTGTTGATCCGACACACATTGCTGTTGTATCGCAGTTTGATACCCAGTATCGCATACACTCGCTGACCGCCTCAACTAATGTTTGACTGCCAGTGTAAACAGGAATTATTTCAGCACCATTTCTTTTTATAGCGTTAACGTTTGGTCTTTGTCTTTTAATATCTTTGGCACCCATAAAGATTTTACATTTGAGACCAAATTTTTTGGCTGCCATACTTAACATTTTTCCTGCGTATCCCGCCCCTGTATCTCCAACGATAAATTTTTTTCCAGCTTTTTTTGCAATTAAACAATGGACAGTGGCATTATAAATCTTATGAGCCCCACCGTTTGCTTCAGAGACTACTTTTGCCCAAATCTGTGCCCCTTTTAAATGTCTAGTTAGATTATGTAATTTTATAAAAGGCGTAGGAGAGCCTACATAGTTAGCAAAATAATAGTCTCTCTCTTTTATAAAATTTTTGTCATAACGTAGTTTTTGAAAAAGATCAGTCAGATCTTCGATAGGTTTTTTTAATGTTTCTGGAACATAATTCCCGCCAAACTTATTTGCATAAAGAAACTCTCGATTGTGTTGGTCAATTAAGGGTATCCCCTTTTTAATTTTGGTCATTGATTTTTTTAATCTTATTTAAAAATTTTTTAATTTTTTCAATATCTTTTACTTTATTTGTTTCTAAAGCTCCAGATACATCAACAATATCTGTTATTTCTTTTAAATTTTCAAGCTTGTCGGTATTTAAATTTCCAGCAAGCATTTTTTTGACTGGGGAAGGAATTGTTTTAACCCAATTGTAGTTCCAATCCAAAGATTTTTCTAATCCTGAGCTATCAAAAAGAATAATATCAGCAACTTTTTCGTAGTTTTTATATTTTTCAATATCTTTCTTCTCTTTTACTTGAATAGCTATAATAACTTTTTTTTGATATTTAGATTTTATCTTTTGAATTTTTTCAGCACTAAAATCTCCATAAATTTGAAAATAATCTAAATTTATCTTAGAAAAAGTTTCGAGTTCTTCGTCTGATGGATTAACCAAAACACCTACATAAGAAGAATTTTTTTTGTCTATTGCGGTAAGTTCAATTGCTTTTTTAAAGTCGATAAATCTATGACTTTTTTTGTAATTTAAAATAAATCCACAAAATTTTGCATCATAATCTACACAGGTTTCAACATGTTCTACTTTTGTTAACCCACATATTTTTGCTTGCATTATTTTGCTGAGTTGATAATTTTTTTTAAATTTTCTAGAGGGTCACCTTCATCGTAAATAGGTCTGCCAATTACTGCAAAGCATTTATCATCTGCAATATCATTGAACTCTTTGTAATTAAGAGTCCTTTTTTGGTCTTGTTTACCGCCTTCACCTCTTATACCCGGACAAAATATTTTCATCTCTTTTGATATTTCTCTTGTTACTTTTATATCTTGAGCAGAAGCAATTACACCAGAGAGTTTAGCCTCTTTAGCAAGTTCTATAAGTATTTTTACCTGATCTTTAATATTATTTTTAATACCTACTTTTTTTAAATCATTATCATTCCATGACGTTAAAATACTTACAGCTAAAAATTCTAAATTTGAATCTCTTGCTGCATTTTTTGCTGCTTCTAACATTTCTAATGATCCTAAAGAATGAATTGTAAGATATTTAATATTTTTATTTTTTTTGATAACATTTATAGTTTTGGCTACTTGATTTGAAATATCAAAAATTTTTGTATCCAAAAAAATTGGTAGATTAAATTTTTCAAAATTTTTAAGACCATCAAGACCAATGACGCTATAGAGCTCTAAACCAATTTTTATACCCGCTAAATAATCTTTGGTTTTCTCTGTTATTTGAAGGGCTTTATCTAATGAGTTAAAATCAAGAGCTAAGAATATATTTTTTTTCATTTTTTATTTATCTCCTCTTTTAAATGTTTTGACATTTTAAAGGAAACTTTTTTCTTTACCGGCACATATATTATCTCACCTGTTTTAGGATTTCTTGCGTTATGCTTGTCTTTAATAAGTTTAATAGAAAATCTACCAAAACTCCTAAGCTCAATAGGTTTATTTTTAACAAGATTATCTGAAATGTTATTAAAGACTAGATCTACAATTTTTGTTATTTGATATCGTTTCAACGACGGGTATTTAAGATGAAGTTGTTTAATAATCTCTGATTTGACCAAGAATTATTCTTCTTTTTTCTTTTTATTTGTATTTTTCTTGCCTAAGGCTTTTTCAAATATGCCTTTTAATGTTGCTCCAGATTTTGCAGCTCCTTCGCCGAACTTGGCAACTAGACTTTTTTCTTCTTGTATTTGAGCTGCTTTCACGCTCAAATTAACTTCCCTTTTCTTTAAATCTAATTCTGTTATCATTGCGTCTAATGCATTGCCTGGAACGAAAATTTCTGGTCTAGCATCAGCAGACTCTTTTGCTAATTGATTTTTTTTAATCATAACAATAATTTTTTTATCAAGATCTACCGAAACTTTAACTCCAGTTCTTAAAACCTCATGTACCCGTGTAGTAATTATCGAACCTTCTTTTTTATTATTATCCTTGAACCAATCAAAAGGATCTTTTTCCAGAGCACGAATTGAAAATCTTATTTTGTCATCTTTAATTTCAATAATCTTTACTTTTATTTTTTGCCCTTTACTAAATTTTTTAAGATTTTGTTCCGCTTCATTAAAAGAGATTTCACGAAAGTGCAACATTCCTGTAAGACCGTTATCAAGATCAGCAAAAATTGCTTTTTCAGTAACATTGTTAATTTTTACATCTACAATTGATCCAACCTTTTCAGTCATTTTCTTCCAAGGATTATCTAAAGTTTCTCTGAATGATAGGGAAATTCTTTTCGCTTCTGTATCGATTGATACAATTTTAATTTTAATTTCTTGTGAGACAGATAAAATTTTAGAAGGTTGAACATTTTTACTTGTCCAAGACAATTCACTATTATGTATAAGACCTTCAACTCCATCTTCAAGACGAACAAAAGCACCATATTCCATAAGCTTTGTTACTGTTCCTGTGTATATTGAACCTACTTTGTATTTTTTTTCTAATTTTGAATACGGGTCCTCTGTAAGTGCTTTTACAGATGCTGAGATACGGTTAGTTGCAGGGTCAATTTTTGTAATTTTGACTTTCATTGTCTGCCCGATCGTAACCATATCAGAAGGTTTTTTAACTCGGCCATGAGAAAGATCAGATACATGCAAGAGTGCGTCCACTCCATTTATGTCTAAAAAGATTCCCCATTCTACTGTTGCTTTTACTTTTGCATTTTCAATGATGTCTCCTTCTTTTAAGTTTTTCAAAACTTCCTTTGTTTCTGCATCTTTGCTCTTTTCAAGAACAGCTCTTCGGCTTGTACAAACATTACCTCTTACTTTGTCAATTCGTGTTGCTATCACTTTAAGAGGAACATTCATTAAGTGATCAAATTTTTTAAGAGGTCTTACATCAATCTGAGATGCTGGCATGAACGTAGGAAGTCCGTCGCAAGTTGCTATGAACCCACCCTTAACACGCCCAGTAATATAAGCTGTTATCTCTTCTCCTGTCTCAAAAACTTTTTCCATTCGATTCCAAGCATTCATACGTCTAGCTTTTTCTCTAGAAATAATAATCTCACCTTTGAAGCTTTCTATTCTTTCAAGATAAACTTCTATTTTAGAACCAACTTTTAATTTTGATAATTCATCATCATTTTTGAATTCTTCAACTGGAATCATTCCTTCCATTTTTGCTTTACAATCAACAACTATAAAATTTTTAGTTATTTCAGTGACCGTAGCTTTGATGATTTGATTTTCTTTAAGTTTTCTATCTTTGAAATCGTCGTTTAATAGGCTTTCAAACTCTTTATGAGATTTTGTTTTTTCCTGATTACTTGTTTCAACTGCCATATTTATCTTTAATTTTTTCCTCTATTATCTCAGACATTTTATTAAGCATGCCTTTAATATTTTTTAATTTATCAGTTCGCACAATTACAGCATTTTTAGCTTGAATCAAAGGAGAATTTTTTCGATTTCTATCCAAATTATCACGGATACGCATAGCTTTTTTAACATCTATAAACTTAATTTTTTTATTATTTTTTTTTAACTCTTTAAATCTTCTTTTTGCTGCAACTCCGAGGTTACATTTAAAAAAAAATTTTATGTCTGCTCTAGGCAGGATTACAGTACCAATATCTCTTCCTTCAATACAAACTTTATTATATTTTTTCGAAAAATTGATCTGAAAATTTTTAAGAATCGCTCTCACTTTCTTTTCCTTGGCAATTATTGATGAATATTTAGAAATTTCTTGTGTGTGTAAACTTCTATTATCTAATTTTTTTATATTTAATTTTTTAAAAGACATTTTTAAGAATGAAATTCTATTTTTTGGTTTATGTTTAATTAATTGGTAACTTGCATATCTATATAAAAGTCCAGATGACAAAAATTTTAATCCATATTTTTTTGAAATTTTTTTTGCACCAGTTGTTTTTCCACTAGCAGCAGATCCATCAGCAGCGATTATTAATTTATGATTTTTTTTTAATTTCAAATTGTCCACCAAGTGATTTAATAATATTTAAAAATGAAGGAGAAGATGTTTTGACTGTTTCAAAATTATTTATCTTTGCACTTATGCCTGTTACTAGAGATAAAATAGCAGCACTCATACAAATTCTATGATCTCCTAAATTAGGTACTTTTATAGTTTTATTTAATTTGTTAATTTTTTTCTTTCCAAAAATTTTCATTTCATTTTTATTTGACTTACATTTAACACCAATCTGACTCAACACATTTTTCATTTCTCTAATTCTGTTACTTTCTTTATTAGCTAAATCTTCGATCCCTTTAAAAGTTGATACCCCTTGAGTTAACGCAGCAATTACAAAAAGTATTGGATATTCATCGGTTGAAGATACATAATAACTAGCGTTAGCTTTAATTGGTTTTAGTTTACTTTTATTTATCAATATATCTCCAACAGTTTCATTATTATTTTTTTTTAAATTAATAAATTTTATATTTGCCCCATGTTTTTTTAAAAGACTATAAAAACCAATTCGTCTTGGATTTAAACCAACATTTTTAATTTTTAAATATGATTTCGAATTTAAAATTGAGAGAGCTGCAAAAAAAGCAGCCGAGCTAGAATCACCACAAATATTCATCTTTAAAGGATCAAGATATCTTTTACCAAAGATTTTTATATGGTTATGACTTTTTTTATTTTTTTTAATTTGAAGAATATTTGAATTTTTTAAAAGCATATTTTCTGTGTGGTTTCTACTTTTTTTTTCTTCTATAATATTAGTTACTCCATATGAATTTAGTCCGGCAAGTATTACAGCACTTTTTAGCTGAGCTGAAACACCTGCTCTATAATTAATACCAACAGGCATTTCTGAAGAGACCAAGGTTAAGGGGAATCGATCCCTTTTCAAAGGATAAAACGTTGCTCCGAATTCAGCCATAAGTTTAATAAGTTTTGACATATTTCTTTTTTTTAACGAATGATCTCCGGTAATTTTCACCTTTATATCTGGGTTAGTAGACAGCAATCCAATTAGTAATCTTGCTGTGGTTCCTGAATTTCCACAATCGAGAGTTTTATTTTTATCAATTCTTAAAGAACCCAGTCCTTTTCCATAAATTTTATATTCTTTATTCTTTATTTTTAAAATTTTTACTCCTAATTTTCTTAAACAATTAACACAAGATAAAACATCCTCAGACTCTAATACATTTTTAACATCAGAAATATTATGACTAATCGCCGATATTAAAAAGGAGCGAATAGACATTGATTTATCCGAATCTACCTCAATTACTTTTTTAAAAGGCTTAATTTTATTTTTTATATGAAGAGTAAAACTTTTGTTATCCATTAAAGTTAAGCTCTATATGACGATCCAAAATACAATTCTATTGCTTTTGAGGATTTCAATATTTCCCTAGGAGTTCCTTGAGCAATAATGGATTGATCAGCTAAAACATACGCACGATCGACTATGGCAAATAAATTATTAACTTGGTGATCCGTCACTAAAACAGCACAACCAAAATTTTGTAATTTTAAAATATATTTTTGTATATCTTGGACGATAATAGGATCTAATGCTGCCATGGGCTCATCGAGCAAAACAATACTTGGCTTATTAATTAGAAGTCGAGCTATCATCAATCTTCGAACTTCTCCTCCAGATAAATTAGAAGCATGAATATTTCTTAAGTGCTGAAGATTAAATTCATCTAATAGTTTTTCAACCATTTTGACTTGGTTTTGAGAACCTTTAATAGAAAGTTGGCAAATTCCTAAAAGATTATCATAAACAGACATTGCAAATACGCTTCTTTGTTGACTTAAATATCCAATGCCAGCTTTTGCTCTTAGATGAATAGGTCTATCTTGTATTTCTGATCCATTAATTAAAATTTTTCCGGAGTCCGGATAAGTTTCTCCAATAATAGTACTATACAAAGTTGATTTACCGGCACCGTTAGGTCCTAGCAAACCAACGCACTCTCCGGGATATAGATTCATACTAATTTTTTTCAATATTGGACGTCCATCGTAAGATTTACTGACATCTTTAATCTGAAAAACTGGCTTACTCTTTTTAAATTTTATTATTCTAAAACCTTTTTTCATTTTTCTCGTATTTTTACGTTTACTTGTTTTTCATCTAACATTGAAAGATCTAATATTTTTTCGTTTAGATCATATACCACATTATCTGCGTATACATCTCCTTGTATACTTTCTCCCCTGACATTTCCAGAGATAGTTAGTTTCCCATCTGTATTTGAATAAGTAAGATTGTCTGAAAGTAAATAATTTGTTAGATATTCTGCTCTTACATTTTCTCTAAACTCCATGTCATATGTTTTATTATTATAATACCCATTATCACCCACAATTTTTAGAACTGTATTATCTTTAAAATAGAAAAAACCTGTCATACCATCCATATTTATCATCTCAGGAAAATTTGCTTTAAAGTCTGCCCTTTCTGCTCTAATTGAATATCTGTTACCATTTAAATCTAATCCTGTATATTCAACATCTTCAAAAGTATTTGTGTCAGGATCAGACTTTGTCTCTATTTTTATTATTTCTTTACCTTCATTTTTGTCATCTTCTATATTAGTGTAGGTATTATAAAGAAGAGTAGAGGCAAATAGAAAAATTATAATTTGAATAACTAGTATCTTTTTTTTCCGTGTAGTCACTTAATTCCGTATTGTAGGAGGGAATGAATATGAACAATTCCCTTTAACTTTTTTGTTTTTTTTCTAATCCCGATGTCATTATTTTCAGATACTAATAAACTCGTAATTTTTTTTTCATTCATAAAAGACAAAGCCTTTGAAGCTGGTGAATTCTCAGAGACAAATAATGGATTTGAGGTAATAAACTTTTTTAACTGATCGTTTTTTTTATAATATTTGATACCACGTCTTGCATCTCCATCTGTTAAGATTCCCGCAATTTTATTTTTTTCTTTTACGATAACTATGCCAAGTCTTTTTTTGTCAATAACTTTTATTGCATCATAAATTGTTTTTTTTATGTTGATTATCGGTAATTTATTTCCAGTTACCATTATATCTTTTACAAGCAATAAATTTTGTCCAATATTTCCTCCTGGATGAAAAATTTTAAACCTTTCTTTAGAGAATCTCATTTTATTCATTAAAGCAACAGCCAGACAGTCTCCAAGTAATAAAGTAATACTTGTGCTAGTAGTTGGAACCATTCCCGTTGGATCAGACTCTTTTACTTTAGGGATGAGTAGGGGCACGTCACTTGCTTTAATGAGAATACTATCTTTCTTTGATGCTACACCTAAAACTTTAATATTAAATCTATTAGCATAACGAAGTATATTAGAAATCTCTGATGTATTTCCTGAGTATGAAAAAACTAATAGAACATCTCGCTTATCAATTTGCCCAAGATCTCCGTGATTAGCTTCACTAGGATTTAAAAAAAAAGAAGAAACACCAATGGAAGATAGAGTTGCAGAAACTTTTCTAGCTATTAATCCACTTTTACCTACACCTGCACAAATAACCTTGCCTTTACAGTTAGCAAGAGTATCGACGGCTTTTACAAAAGACTTATTGAAGACTTTATTAATTTTTTTTAATTCTGCGATTTGAATTCCTGCAGTTTTTTTTGCTATTTTTATATAATTGTCTTTAGCCATTAATGTTCAAATACATCAAATTTAAAACCAGATTGATCTAATTTAATTCTTGTATCTAGAAAAGCGACACAACTTTTATAAAGTTCAAAACGATTTTCTCTTTTAAGCATTTTTTCTAGTTCATTTTTTATCTTATGAAGAAAAATTACATCATTCGAAGCATACTCTAACTGTTTGTCAGATAATTCATTTATATCTTTATTCCAGTCACTACTGCTTACTCTTTTATCTAGATTTTTATTGCAAAATTCAAAAACCAAATTTTTTAGACCATGTTGGTCAGTGTAAGTTCTTACTACTTTGCTGGCAATTTTAGTATCGAAAATATTTTTAATTTTGCATTTTAAAAAATACTCCAAGGCATTTTTGTCAAATCTTAGATAGTGACCAATTTTCAAAATTTTTTCATTTTCCAAAACAGAAACAAGGTTAGGAGCTTTATAATTTTTACGATCTGGTTGTATAATATAAACTACGCCATTTTGGTCGCAAATTTGTATCAAACTTAATTTGTCTCTTTCTGGGATCTGTAAACCTGTAGCTTCAGTATCGATAGCTATAGAATCCTTAAGAGAATTTGCTATCTCTTTTGTTATGTCTCCTTGAAATTTATGTATTTTTGCCATACCTATTCTTCAATACCATGAATAATAATTCGATTGTAGTTATATTTGGCGGCGGTGGGTTTATCGGGCGATACCTTATTAAGGCTTTATCTGAAAAAAATTTTCGCTGCATTGTTCCAACTAGAAATCCCTTTCAAAAGGGTTACTTAAAAACTCAAACCCCCCCCGGGAGCATTGAATTAATACAATTCAATACTGGCAATTTTTCGGCGGTTCAAGAGGCCATAAATGGCTCTCATTTTGTAATAAATTTGTGCGGAATACTTAATGAAAATAGAAAAAATAAATTTAAAGCGATACACGAAGATTTACCTGAAACAATCGCATCTCTGTGCAATAAAACTGATATAACAAAATTTATTCATGTATCAGCTATCGGAGCTTCAAAAGATTCGCGCTCAAAATACCAAAGGTCAAAATTTTCGGGGGAGCAAAAGGTTTTAGAAAATTTTAAAAATTCAGTCATTATAAGACCAAGTGTTGTGTGTGGAACGGAAGATAATTTCACAAATTTATTTTCAAAATTAAGTTTTTCGCCAATAATACCTTTGGTAAATTCAAAATATAAATTTCAACCAATTTTGGTTACAGATGTAGCAAAAGCTATTGTTAGATCAATTGAGACAAAAGGTAATGAAGGAAAAATTTATGAAATTGGTGGCCCAAAAATTATTAGTTTTAATGATATGGTTAGATCAATTATGAAAACTATTGGAAAGAAAAGATTAATTTTTGATATACCCATGCCTTTTGCAAAAATTCAAAGCTCTATATTGGATTTATTGCCGATCCCACCAATTTTAACCAGAGATCAATGCGAAATTTTATCTGAGGGGGATAATGTAGTTTCTGAATCTTATTTAACTTTAAAAGATTTAAATATTGATCCAAAAGATACAGAAAGTGCAATGAAAAAATGGTTATGGAGATATAGGGAGGGCGGAGAATTTGCTAAGGAGTCTTAAATGAAAAATATAAGTTTATTTTCAGGTTACATCTTTTTAATTGCTGCTATAGTTACAGGCATAGCAGCCAATGGTTATTTAAAAATAACTGAAGGATTTACAAAGTTATCTCCAACAATTTTTTGTGTAACAAGCATAATTGCCTGTTTATTTTGTTTATCTAAAGCTATGTCTGTTATTCCTGTAGGCTTTACTTACGCAACCTATGGGGCGCTAACTATCACTGCAGTTACTTTATTCGGAATTTTTAAATACCTACAAACTCCAAATATTTATGGAATACTAGGAATAGGATTTATTGTTGTTGGAGTAATTCTCTTAAACACTTTAGGAGAACTTAAATAATGATGACAATAGTATTTTTATCTTTAGCAGTAATTATTGCTATCGTAGTAATCCTAGTATCAGCAAAACATATCAAAAAAGGATTTGAAGCTAGAGGTGAAGTAAAAGAGCAACAAAGAAATGAAAATGTTAGTCAAGAAGATGAGGAGATTTTAGATAAGTTGAAAGATAAAAAT
>MDTB01041761.1_pt1 | contig 35376 bp, 33 predicted proteins | sample 811161 | NCBI WGS metagenome assembly MDTB01 (sample SAMN05326650, study PRJNA326480) | marine metagenome | isolation source: seawater | place: Mediterranean Sea | collected 2009 | reverse complement strand
CTATTAGAAAATTAAATATTTGATTAAGTTTTGTATTACATAAAAATTTCCAAATTTTTTCATCATCAATAACATTATATGCTTCCTCATCCTTTTTTGATCTTTTACTTTGTTGAAAAGAACTACTTAATTCTTTTATTTCATCTTGATTTATAAAGTCTCTAATGACTACATAACCTTTGGTCTTAAACTCTTCTATTTCTTTTGTACTTAACATGTTAATTTAATAATTTTAAAGTAGTATATTGTTTATAATTTAATATTAAATAAGTAAAGACACTTTTGTAATTTAAAAAATGGAACATAAAATTATTTATATTACATCATTTAATAACTTGGGTGTATTAGCGGTGTCATTTGAGACCTTTTTTAAGTCACTAGATAAAAATTTTAGTAATATATGTATTGTAAATGTTGATAATCTAAGATTATTTTCAAAATCTAAGAAATTTAAAATTAACAAAAAAATTAAAAATAAATTCCCAAAAAAATTTAAATTTGAAGATCCATTAAACTTTGTTGAATTGGATAATATTGTCAATGAGGGGGATTTAATAATTAACAACATAAGTGGACATTACAAATACTTTAATATTTTGTATTTTCTCTCTAAAAGAAAAAATTCTCAAATTGTTGTTTCAAATATTGGAAATGTACAAGGAACAATGTGGTATTATTGGGATAAAAACGTAAATTATTATATTTCCTTACTTACTACAATATTGCCAAAAAAAATAACTGCAATCTTTACTGTTTTAGGAATTTTTAGAAAAATAGATATTAGATTTACAAGTAACAAATATCTTTATAAAAATTTTTATAGAAATAAAAAAAAATTTTTAGCGAGACCCTCGATTTATAAAGAGATGATTCTTGTAAAAAGTAATAGATTTGAAGAAGAGTCAAATGTTGATTTAAGTAATAAATATATTACTTTGCTTGATTTTCAACCTGATTATTCTGAAATGAAAAATGCTACTGGCGAACATGATGAGCAGAAAATTAACAGACACTATGAAAATACAATTATTTTTTTAAATAAAATTAAGAAAATTTATAAAAAGGAAATAGCAATATGTATACATCCACTTTATGATCTTAAAAGAATCTCAAAAATTTATAAAAATTTTAAAGTTTATAAATTTAGAACAAAAGAATTTATAAAAAAATCTTTTTTAGTTTTATTTTATGACTCTAGTGCGATTATTGATGCAATAATAAATAAAAAAAGAATTATTGCGTTGAAAACTGATCTTTATAAAGGTAAAAAAGATGCATCAAGTATTTACACCGATATAATACCATTTAAAACCATAAATATTTCAAAATCAATTAGCATAAATAAATTAAAACTTAAAAATCAATTAGATAGAAAAATACCACTTTATAATAATTATTTAAAAAAATTTGCTGGAGAAAATCAAAAAGAAAAAGGGAATGAAAAAATTATAAGAGTAATCAAAAAAAAATTTTTTAATCACCAAAAAATTTGAATAAATTAGTTTTGTTTATTTTTTTTTAATCAAAAATCTATCATTTATATAAAGATATTTTAAACCAGAGTTTTTAAAAGTGTAGATAATATTACTTAAATTTGAGCTCAATGGAAATCCATGTAAATTAAAACTAGTATTCAATAATGCAGGTATACCGGTTAATTTGTAAAATTCATTTATTAAATTGTAGTAACTTGGATTACTATCTTTGGATAAGAATTGTGGTCTAACTGTTTTATCATAGGGATGGGTTCCAGCTTTAATCTTATCATAACTCTTATTTTTTGTATCAAAGCCGATAGTCATATACTTACAATCAATTTTTTTTTTGTTATAAATATAATCATGTTGTTTATCTGATTGAATAGATAAAGCAAATGGCATCCAAAAATCCCTATTCTTAATTGCTTCGTTAATTATAAATTTGTTATTTAAATTTTGTGGACTTGCCAAAATACTTCTATTTCCAAGTGCACGAGCACCAAATTCTTCTCTTCCCCTGGCACACGCAACTATTTCGTTATTTCTAAGTAATTTAGCAATCGATTTATGATTAAAATTTTCGTGTATCTGATAATTTTTTTTAGAAAATTTCTTCTTTATCTGGTTTTTAATATTTTCATCATTTAAATCATAACCCAAATATATATTTTGAAGAGGTTTTGATTCATTTTTAGCTAAATGATAGCATGCCCCAATGCTCAAAGATTCGTCTGAACCTGAAGGCGGAACATATAGCTTGTCCACAAATTTAAGCTCAGAAAGTGACTTATTATTTTTAATATTCATAGCAACTCCACCACTAAGAGCAAAATTTCTTTTTTTGGTTTTTTTGTATATTTGTTTAAATAACTCTTCAGTCATTTTTTCTAAAAACATTTGTAGTCCACCTGCAATATTATCAAATCTGTATGGTTCGAATTTTTTTTTCAAAAATGAATACATATCAGGTGGGCGATTTTTATGAACTACCATACAGTTTTTGACCTGTAATAAGTCTTTAAAAACATTCTCATAAACTTCTTGTGCATATTTATGTTTTGCATATGGTGCTAATCCCATGACTTTAAATTCATGTTCATCAGGTTTCATTGATAATAAAAGTGTAGTTAACTTATAGATTCTGGCTAAGTCACATTTGTTTGATTCACGAATTTTGTGTAAGACATTTTTATCATTTTTTGTAATCCAAACTGATTGGTTAATGTAATCTCCATCGCTATCTAAAGTTACTACTGCACAATCTTTGTATCCTTTAACGGATGCAAAGTAACCATAGTGTGCATGACAAGCATGATGATTTAAGAAAATAATATCTTTCTTATTCACACCAGTTTGTTTATGGACTAAATTAATTTGGTCTTTTTTAAATTCCTCGATATTTTCAAAATTTTTAGGATTTTTATATTTTTTAAAATTAAAGTATAAATTTTCATTATTTTTTTTATTCTTCAAAAGATCACTTATGTATTTTTTAGTTGATTGATTGTTAAATACTTTTTTATAATAATCTTCTCCGTAATATCCGTGATAATCTTTAATTGAAAAAAAATGGGTAAATGGGACCATAAATACAAATGGTTTATTTTTTTCCGAGCTGTATGCGATTTTATTAATTTCTAACTTTTTTTTTCGTAAATATTTTAGAATATAATCAATTGATTTTTTTGGATAACCAAAAAAATTTTTTTTATTTGTAAATCTTTCTTCTTGAGTACAAATTATTATTTCTCCATCTATCATTAAAGCAGCTGAGGAATTATGGCTTAAATTTATACCTAAATAAACTTTTGATCTCATTATCTTATAAAAATTTTATTTTCTAGCAAAATTAAATCTATAACTTTTTTTTTCAATTCTCTTATACCATCTTCATATGTACGAACAATCGGCTCTTCATGGGAGTTAAATGACGTATTTATCAAAGACAATTCACCTGTTTCTTTATTCCATTTATTTATTAAATCATAGAAAAACCTGTTACTTTTTTTGTCAACTATTTGTGGTCTTGCTGTACCATCTATATGACAAACTGCAGGACTTTTAGACTTAAACTTCTTTGTAACATTAGTTGTTGATGTCATAAATTTAAATGTGTCATCACTTTTAGAGAAATTTTTAAATGAAATTTTCGCAAGATTGTCAGTTGTGACAGGTGCAAATGGCATAAATTCTGTTCTATTCAATTTTTTATTTAACCAATTATTACATGAAACATCAGAAGTTTTTAAAATTATTGACCTATTCATTAATGCTCTTGGTCCAAATTCCATTTTATCTTTAATTACTCCGATAACTTTACCCTTTTTTAAGTTTTCTATTAAAATTCGATAAACATTACCTTTAATTTCTTTTAGTTTAAATTTTTTTGCAATAAATTTTATGCTTTTTGGATTATTTTCAAATCCTAAGCTACAAGAAGTCATAGGTTTAATCTTATAACCTAATTTATGCATACACCCAGCAGCTGCACCTAAACAAAGTCCCCCATCACTCATTTGGGGTTGCACAAAAACTTTTTTAACATTTTTAATTTTCTTCAATTCGCCGTTTAATTTTACATTTGATATTACGCCTCCAGCAAGACATAAATTATATTTTTTTTTAGTTACAAAAGTTTTTAAAATTTTTACAGTAATATTTTCTAAATGCTTTTGGGCACCTGAGGCAATATCTTCCTTTTTATATCTTTTAATAATTTGAATTAATTTTTTTGAATATGGTTTAAAATATGGCATGTAATAAACACCATTGTTGGCAATTAATCTTTTTTGTTTGAAATCAATCATTTTTTTCATGAGATTTATTGTTTTATTAGATTTACCATAAGCAGCAAGACCTGTTATTTTTCCCTCATGTCTGTTTGGCTCAAATCCAAGTAAGCCAGTTATCCTTGCATAAAAATAGCCAAGGCTGTCATTTGATAGAAATAATTTAATTTTTTTTAAAGGATTTTTTCTTTTTCTATTAAAGTCCCAGATTACAGATGATTCATAATCTCCTCTTCCATCTGCTGTGAAACATATTGCATTTTCAAATTTTGATAAAAGGGTTGCAGATAAAGCATGAGCTTCATGATGATAAAAAGTGATTAATTTTTTTTTTAAATTGTTTTTTAATATCCACTTATCAAATTCTTTTCTTTTAATTCTATCTCTTTGAGTTTCAATCTTTATTCTATTTTTAAGAATATCTATATTTTTTTTGTTAATTTTTTTTTCTAATTCAATTCGTTTTAATAAGTCTAGTCCTGTATCAAAATTTAATCCTTTTGACCATGAATAAGCTATATAATCTATATTTGAGATTGAACGCATATTAAATTTTTTTAGAATAAAATTGATTGAGTTTATCGGAAAAGAGTCATCTAACTTTTTCCTGGTAAATCTTTCCTCGCTTACTGCACATTTGAGGTAACCATCTATAAAAAGACATACAGAGCTAGTTTGACAATTTGATATGCCTAAAACTTTCATAATTTAAAAATAACTTAAAATAACTCTATCTTTTTTTTCCAAAAAAAAGAAAGTGATGTTCACTTTCGTCCTCATTATAAGTTAAATCATAATCACCAATCTCTACAGGCTCAAAAATTTTAAATTTTTGTTTAAGATGCTCTCTATCATTGGTTAGGTTAATAAAGTGTTTATTAACAATTTTTTGAGTCCTTACATTATATACTTCATCGGTATGCTCGACTGTATATAAGCCATCTTCAGTTTTATCTGTGAATTTCCATGTATTATAGTGACTTTTTTTACTCATCATTGTAAAAAAAACATAACCGCCACCTTTAAGCATTTTATCAAAACTTTTTAACCTGATTTCTAGATCTGAGTCTGATAAATAGTAAAGTACCTGAGAAGAAATTATTATATCAAATTTTATATTGAAAAAATCATCATTCTCAGAAGGTTTAGGCTCAATTAATTTTATATTATTTGAATTTTTTAATCTTGATTTTGCAACTGGTAATGAGTCTTTTGAAATATCTACACCATAACAATTAAATCCTATTTGATCTTCGAAGTATTTTAAATTTGCACCCTGACCACAACCAAAGTCTAACAGATTTACTTTTTTTGGATCTTCATAGACTTTATATTTTTTAAATAGCCGTCCATCTAATCTAAATATAAAACTTTCAGGATTTGAGGCGTTGTAGGGTGATTGCCAATATTTGGCATTTTGAGTTAAATAATCATTCATTTGTGGGTTATATATATGTTTTATTTATCTTGTCAAATTTAATTAATTACTAAGTTAATAAAAAATTACAAGGCTTATTAATTAAATTTGATTAATTTTTTTATGATAATAATTCCTCACATGATGTTCATTAATTTTGATTAAGTTCTTATTTTTTTTCAAAAAACTAATTATTTGTTTTGTATTACCAAAAATTTTTTGCTTATTTAAATAATTCAGAATCTTTTTTATTACGACTAGATCCTCTTTGTAATCAAGAGTATATCTTAAATTTGAGTTATCTATTTTAGTTCTAAAAATATAAGTATTATATTTCTTTTTTTTTAAAATAGGCGTTAAGTGTTCTTTTTCATATTTTGTTAAATTCAACTTATGAATATTTTTTAGAAAACTCAGTTTAAAAAATTCTATATCACTTCCAACAGGTGTTGTACGTTTTTCATAAGGGTAGCAATTTCCAGAATAATCATATTTTTTGGATGATTGTTTTTTGTAAAGATCAATTATTAATTTAGGATCCACAAGTGGACAATCTGAAGTAAGCCTTATTATTTTTTTCAAATTATTTTTTTCTGCAGATCTAATAAATCGATAAATAACATCATTTTCAGATCCTCTGTAAAATTTTACTCCAAGTTTTTTTGTGATTTTAACTATTTTATCATCATTTTTTTTTGTTGTTGTTGCAACACAAATATCTTCGTTTTTAAAATACATTTTAAGTCTACTGATCATGATTTCTAAAATATTTTTATTTTTAATTTTTGTGAGAATTTTTTTTGGAAACCTTTTTGAGCCAGTTCTTGCTTGAATAATAATTCCAGTTTTATATTTTTTAAGACTGATTTTATTACTAATGGTCATTTATATTGAATATTTTTGTTTTTTTGATAGTAAGGACAAAATTTTATCTAACTATTTTATAAGAAAAAACTCAAAATGAAATATATTAATTTTGGAGAACCTAATATTGGGAACGAAGAAATCAATGCTGTTAAAAAAGTCATGATTTCTAAATGGATTGGTAGTGGGCCAACAACCGAGAGTTTTGAAAGAAAATTTAAAAGTTACAAAAATTCAAAATACGCTCTTTCTTTAAATTCTTGCACAGCTGGACTTCATTTATCTTTGATTGTTTCAGGAATAAAAAATGGAGATGAAGTAATAACTACACCCTTAACCTTTTGTTCTACAATTAATTCCATTTTACTAGTTGGTGCAAAACCGGTCTTAGTTGACATTAATAAAGATACCTTGAATTTTGATGAAAACTTAATTGAAAAAAAAATTTCAAGAAAAACAAAAGCTATCATCGTAGTTCATTATGCTGGTCTTCCGTGCAACATGAAACCAATTATGAGTTTAGCAAAAAAATACAAATTAAAGATTATTGAAGACTGTGCACATGCTATTGAAAGTAAATATTTTAAAAAAAATGTTGGAAATTTTGGAGTTACTGGTTGTCACAGTTTTTATGCTACAAAAAATTTAACAACTGGCGAGGGAGGAATGATTACAACTAACAGTAAAAAATTAGCAAATAGACTCAGAATTATGAGACTCCATGGAATGTCAAAAGATGCATGGAAAAGACATCTTCCAAACAATGTAGATCTAAATAAAAAATTTGAACATTATGATGTCAAAGAAATTGGACATAAATACAACATGACAGATTTAAATGCATCTATGGGCATAGTCCAATTAAAGAAAATAGAAAAAAACTGGAAACTAAGAAAAAAAATTTTTGATACTTATGCTCGAAAACTTAGGCATTTACCAGTTTTTTTACAAAAAATTGACAGTTACCCAGTAAAGCATGCTTATCATTTATTTGTATTGATAATTGATAAATCTAAAACCAAAAAAACTCGTAACGAATTAATTAATTTCTTAAAGAAGAAAAAAATTCATACTGGAGTTAATTATAGGTCGGTGACAGATATGTCATTATATAAGAAAAAGTTTGGATGGAACAACAGAACATGCGTTAATTCAAATTATGTTGGTAAAAATATCATAAGCTTGCCTTTATTTCCAACATTGAAAAATAAAGAGATAAACTATGTTTGCAAAAAAGTCTGCGAGTTTTTCGAAGACTAAGATTTTATTTCGGTGTGATGCAGCAAATGTGCCTGAAATAGGTACTGGACATTTATTTAGATGCATTACTATAGCTAGATATCTCAAATCACGGTTTAATTTAAAATATAAAGACATTTCTTTTTTGATAAAAACCAAATCTGATTTCAAAATTGGCTATGATATAATAAAGAAATATAAATTTAATATCATTCAAATTAAAAAAACTAACTTTAAATTAAATTCTAGAGAAGAACTTGAATATATCGTCAAAAATCCTGCAAGATTATTGATAATTGATAGAATGGGAAAAACTAACAAATATTTTGTTAACAAAATTCAAAATTATTTTAATAGAAAAATTATTATAGATGATGCCTCAAAGTATAGGAAATATTTTGATATAAGCATTAATCCAATGGTTCATAAAGTTTCAAAACAATTTAATTCATATATCGGTTTTAATTATTTAATTTTACCAGTATTTTTTTTTAATCATATAAAAGATAAGTCAAGAAATAATAATATATTCATTTTTTTTGGAGGACATGATCAAAAAAAACTTAATGCTAAAATATTAAAAATACTTAATAAAATTGACTTAAATTTAAAAATCTATGTATCAAGCCTAATCAAAAATCAACTCGTTGGTAAAAAATTTAAACATAAGATTATTTTTTTTAGGCCAAATGAATATTTAAAGAAATTAAATCTTTGTAAAATATCGATTACCGCTGGTGGTTTAAGTTTATTTGACAATATCGTGATGAACAAAAAAATCATTTGTATACCTCAATACAAACACCAAGAGGAGAATATTAATAATATGGGTAGTAAAAAGGTAGTAAATCTAATAAAAGTAGAGAGTAAAAACTTTGAAAAAAAATTCAAAAAAATTTTTATCAATTTTTTTAACAATATATCGCAAAATAAAGATATTTTGTTAGAACAAAAAAAAATTGCAAGTATTTATAAAATTAAAAAAACACTTTTATTGATAGAAAAAGTTTATGCTAAATCAAAAAATTAAACCTATATTCAATTTTAAAGGCAAAACTGTTATCATTACTGGGTCTAGTGGTCAGATTGGGTTATCTCTTATAAAACTTTTTTTGGACCTTGGTTCAAAAGTTTATGGCTTTGATAAAAAAAAAGGTAATTTAAAAAATAAGAATTATAAATTTTTTAAATTAGATATTACGAAAAAGAAAAATGTTAATGATAAAATTTCTGAGATAATCAAAAAAGAAAGGGGAATAGATGTTATAATCAATAATGCTGGTCACTCAATTTTCTCAAAATACAATAATAGAACAGAAAAAGAAATTAATGATACAGTCAATGTAAACATTAAAGGTGTTTTAAATGTGATTAATTCATATTCTGAACATCATAAAAAATTAAACTTGAAACAATGTAATATAATCAACATAGCATCAATTTATGGGATACTAAGTCCTGATTTTAGAATTTACGGAAAAAATGACAGATTTAACTCTGAAATATATGGGGCGACTAAAGCTGCTATAATTCAGTTAACAAAATATTATTCTGTCATATTATCAAAAGAAAATATAATTATTAATTGTATATCTCCAGGAGGAATTTTAAATGAAGTTAAACCACAAAATAAACAATTCATAATCAAATATTCCAAAAGAGTCCCTGTGGGTAGAATGGGAAAAGTTGAAGATCTTTATTCAGGAGTGTTATTCTTATCAAGTCAAAGTTCAAAATATGTGATAGGACAAAATATAGTTATCGATGGAGGTCTCTCCATATGGTAAATTTAAATCTAAAGAATAGAAGAACATTTATAATTGCTGAAGCAGGTATAAACCATAATGGAAACCTTAAAACAGCATTTAAGCTTGTAGATACAGCTAAGAAAAATGGTGCCAATGCAATTAAATTTCAAACTTATATCACTGAAAAAAGAGTAAAAAAGAAATACAAAAAAATTTATGAAATTTTAAAGAATTGTGAATTAAGCCATAATGATTTCATTAAATTAAAAAACTATTGCTCAAAGAAAGATATATTATTTTTCTCAACTCCTTTCGATCAAGAGTCTGTAGATTTTCTTGAGACTTTAGAGGTGCCAATATATAAAATTGCTTCATTTGATGTATCAAATTTTCAATTAATAAATAAAATAATTAAAACAAGAAAACCTACGATTGTATCTACGGGTATGGCAAAACTCACGGAGATAGAAAAAGTATATAAATTATTTAAGCTTAAAAAAGTTAATTTATCATTACTTCATTGCATATCATCTTATCCCACAAAAGAAACTGATGCTAATCTTTCAAACATTATTTACATGGTAAAAAGATTCAAATGTAATATTGGGATATCAGACCATACAGACGGAATTAAAATTCCAATTTTTGGAACATTGTTAGGTGCAAATATAATTGAAAAACATCTTAAAATCGACGAAAAACATAAATGTGTGGACGCACCTGTATCCATAACTGGAAGTCAATTAAGACAACTTAGGATAGAAGTCGATAATTTAAACTTGATAATGAATAAGCCAGTTTTTGGGATAAGGCCATCAGAAAAACAAACAAAAATTTTTAAAAGAAGAAAAGTTTATTAAAGTTTATTACTTCCATTTTCTGGGATCAATTATTTTTCCCTTATTAATTATTAATCTGCTTGGAACATTTAGTTTACCTTTTTTTAAAGCAAGATAATTGCGGTTTAATTGGTCCTCATCTCTAACGCCCAAAATAACTTGATCTAACCCTGTAAAATTATTTGTCAATCTAAGACATGCTTCTACTTTTGAGATATTGTTATCATTTGTCCATTTCTCAAAATAAATAATCTTTTTTTTCCATTTTTTGAACTTTGAAGTTATTTTTGATGACTTTTTTAGTAAAAGACCTTGTAGAAATATAGATCTTGCATGTACCTCAACTTTTTTATTTTTAAGTTTTTTAAACCATCCAGAACTAACTAATCTTCTATCAAAAATATTTAGTGGTGCTTGTACAATACCAAAATTATAACTTTTAAAATATCGACTTAATTCCTTGGGTTCATAAATTGATAGTCCTATTTTTTTAACAAGCCTTTTTTTAATTAAGGTATCAAAAGCTTTAAATATTTTTTTTGATCTTTTTTTATTTTTTAATTCATTTGTTTTATGAATCAATAATCCATACAAACTTTTAATTTTCAATTTTTTACAGGATGTAATAACTTGATTTATAATCCAATTTTCTAAATCATCATCTTCTTTTGGAAAATTTGAAATTTTAGTAATTATATTAACGTTCTTTAATTTAATTTCACCAATTTTAAAATCCGAATTTTTATAATTCATCGAAGTATCAATAAATTTTATTTTTTTTTGTTTAGCATATTGAAAAATTCTTTTAAGAGTTCTTTGTGAAATAGCTTTTTTTTTGTTAATACCATAGATTTCACCAAAATTAGCAGCTCCAATACATATTTTACTTTTAGATTGAATCATTTTCACAAAAATTTTTTAATTATAATAATTTAATTTATCTTAATTTATAATTAAAATATTAAATATTTTAATACATTTTAATAATTATCATGATATTAAATAAATAATATAAAATATGAAAATTCAATATCGTCCGGACATTGATGGATTAAGAGCAATATCTGTGTTAGGAGTTATTTTTTATCATTTAGAATTTAATTATAGTGGACAAAAAATTCTTAGCGGTGGATTTTTAGGAGTTGATATTTTTTTTGTAATATCTGGTTATTTAATTACTAAAATTATTTATAAAGAATTAATCCTTAATAATAAAATTTCTATAATTAGTTTTTATGAGAGAAGAGTCAGAAGAATAATACCTGTATTATTAGTTGTAACCATTTCCTTTATAATAATTTCATTTTTTCTTTCATTGCCAACTCCTTTATGGAAGGCATCTGAATCTATTTTGGCATCTACTTTTTTTATTGGCAACTTTTATTTCTTTAATGAAAGTATTGCATATGGAGATAACTACTCAAATTTATTACCTTTTTTACATACGTGGTCCTTAGGTATAGAGGAGCAGTTTTATATAATATTCCCTATTACTCTTTTTTTATTACATAAATATTTTAATAAAAAATTATTTTATATTTTATTAATATTATTTTTTTTAAGTTTTCTTGCACACCATTATGCAAATAACTCATGGTTACCAAATCTCAAAGCATCTAGTTTTTATATGCTTCCGTTTAGAGGCTGGGAAATATTAAGTGGTTGTATCTTGGCAGTTTTCGAGACAAAGTATAAAAAAAAAAGCTCATTTTTAAATCAATATATAACTACAGCTAGTTTTCTGATTATTTTGTTTTCATTTTTTTTTTTTAAGTTCGAAAAATTAAACCCTTTCCCAAATTTATTACTCCCAGTTTGTTCAACTTTAGCAATAATTTGGTTTTCAAATGAAAAAAATATAGTGACTAAACTTTTATCTTTTAAACCATTAGTAAAAATTGGTTTAATTTCTTTCTCACTTTATCTTTGGCATTTCCCAATTTTTTCTTTATTTCGGCAAATTGATATTAAATCTGAACTTTTTCAGAACCATAATTATAAAATTATTTTATTAATACTTGTTTTTGTTCTATCTACGATTTCTTTTAAGTTTATTGAACAACCATTCAGAGATAAAAAAATAATTTCAAATAAAGTTTTGTTAAATTCAATTATATCGAGTTTATTTTTTATTGTAATATTTTCAATTACCTCAATTAATTCAAAAGGTTTCCAAGATAGATTTAATAATTTTTATGTAAATTATAGTAATTATGAAATAGATAATAGATTTTTAAAACGTGAGTGGGAAAAACCACTTTACTCATTTTATACAAAAAATGCTAAAGATTTCACAAATTCAAGAAAAACAAAGGTTCTTTTCATTGGAAACTCGCACGCAGTTGGCTATTTTAATATGTTTAACATGAACCAATCATTATTTAAAAACTATGAATTTTCAATGTTAAGATTGGGTTTGGAAGAACTAAAAAAACATAAATTTAATGAATTTCAAATGGCAGATTTTATTGTCTTGGGAAAAAGATATAGTTTAAAAATGATTGAGAACAATTCTGAGGATGAATTGGAGAAATTCATTGATGAATGGGATTATTTTTTAAAACAAAATAATAAAAAATTAGTTGTCATCTTGAATAGACCAGAATTTAAATCAAATTCACAAAATAATTACAGTTTATTAGACGAAAAAATTTATGATATTATTAAAAAGAATAAGATTTCTAATATTGATAATTTAAAGACTGTTATGTCTCAAACTTATTACAATGTTAAAAGAGAGAAAGTAGATTATTTCAATAGTCAATTGATAAAAGTTTTGAATAAAAAAAATATTAAATTTCTTAATCCTAAGGATTATAGTTGTAATGAAATTTTGAAAGAATGTGAAGTATTGACAAAAGAAAATCACAAAATCTATTGGGATTATGGACATTATACATTAGATGGTGCTAAATATTTTGGAAAGAAAATATTTAACTCAAATTGGTTCAATTTATCAAATTAAATTTTATGTTTAATTCAATAATATTTTTAGGAAGAAAAAATTGCAAATATTCGAAAAAAATTTATAAATTTTTGAAAAAAAACTCAAAAAGGGTTTTTTACTTTGAAAGTTCTAAAAATACTAAGAAATTAAATTTAAAAAAAAAAATCTAAATTTGATTTTTTGTTTAGTTTTAGAAGCTATGAGATAATTAGTAAAAATATTCTTGATCAAATAAAATATTATTCAATTAATTTTCATCCTGGCCCACCAAATTATAGAGGTATAGGATGTATAAATTTTGCCATTTTTAAAAATGAAAAAAAATATGGTGTCACAGCACATATTATGGATAGTCTAATAGATCATGGCAAAATATTAGAGATCAAAAGAATTCAAATAAAAAAAAAAGATAATTTAGATACTTTGCTAAATAAAACTCACAAAAAACTATATGAGTTATCAATACGTGTTATTAAGAAATTAATAAAGAATCATGGTCATTATAAATCAAAAAAAATCAATCTTAAGTGGTCAAAAAAATTATGGACTACAAAAGAATTATTAAAGCTATATGAGTTAAAAATTACAGACTCTTCTGATATTTTAAAAAGAAAAATTAGAGCTACAAATCACAAAATACATAAACCATATATTAAGATAGATAAATTCAAATTTAAATTGTCTGAAGATTGATTATTTTATTACAATTTTTTAAGGTATTTTCTCGATGTGATATTACAATAATGGTTTTTTTTCCTTTTAATTCATTAAGTTCTCCGATTATTTCATCTTCGTTTTTCATATCTAATGCACTTGTGGCTTCATCCATTATTAAAATATCTGGATTAGTATAAAGAGCCCTTGCTATACCTATTCTTTGTCTTTGTCCTCCAGATAATTTTTCACCTAGATTTCCAACATAAGAATTCTCTTTATCTTTTAAATTTAATACAAAATTTGATAAATTTGTAATTTCTAAAATTTTGTTTAGTCTTTCAGTGTCTATTTCATGGTCCTTTAAACCAAATGCTATATTATTTTTAATTGTATCATCCATTAAATAAACTTCCTGAGGGATATAGCCAATTTTTGACTGCCAATTACTTAAATTAGTTGAGATATTTTTCCCATCAACTAAAATTTTTCCATTTTGTGGACTTAATAATCCTAAAATCATATTTACTAGTGTAGTTTTTCCTACACCTGAAGGACCTTTAATTCCTACTATATCCCCTTTTTTAATATCAAAACTAAAGTTATTTAAAATATTTTTTTCTCCATAAGAAAACGAGATATTTTCAAGTCTTATTTGATCATTAAATTGAATTTCTGTGTTACTCAATTTTTTAGTAATTTGATTTAATTCATTAAAATTTTTGATTTCTTCTGTAACAATATTGAATGAAGGTTTGTACCATTTCATTGCTGATATTGAAGAGTTGATTACATTAAAAGCAGGTATGAATCTTGTACAAGCTGCTACTAATAATGACAATGTTGAAATAATATATACATTATTATTTTCATATTGAAATATTAAAACATTTGAAAATATTATTATCATTAAAACTGCTAAAAATTCAAAAATTGGTCTAGGTAATGAACTTATAAAGTTTTGCATTAAAGCTAAGTTTTCTGTTGTTTTATTTATCTCCTTAAATTTATAATTAAAAAATGATTGTCTACCCATAATCTTAATCTGTTTAATTAATAGAAGAGTTTCATTTATAAGTTTTAAATTTTGACCAGATAATTTTTGTAAAAATTTTCCTTTTTCTTTTAAAAATTTTTTAAATGATGAAACAAAAATAATTGTCACAAAAGAGAATATCAAAAAAACTATACCATTAATTAAAGTATTAACGAATAAGAGGAAAGACATAATAATTAAAACTAAAGTAATTTCTCTATATAAATTAATTTCTGCAAGTAAATATCTGTAAGCATGAGAAATATCTGTCAACAATGCTCTTGATAATTCAGAATTCTTCTTTTTCAAAAAATAGTTATAGTTCGTAAATAGATAAAATTTATATAAATTTTGAGTAGTGGATACCCTAAAGTCTTTAATAATTTTGTTTTGAAGATAACTCAAAAATATTATCATTAAGTTTTTTAAAAAAAACGTTAACACCAAGATAATTGAGAAAAAAATTATTAGTTTATTTTTTTCAAAATTAAGTACAATATGAAATTTTTCTAATATTTTAATAATGTTCTCGGTATCTAAAATATTAATAATAAACAATGGAATCATTGCAATTCCTAACATCTCTAAAAAAATTAATAAAAAAGATGAAAAAATATAAATATATAAGTTAAATAATCTTTGATTTAGTAAAAGAAATTTATATTTATCTTTGAACATTAAACTAAATTATGGTCCAACCACCATCCACAACTAAATTAGAGCCTGTTATATAGCTTGATGCATCCATTGATAAAAAGGCAATTACGGATGCAATTTCATTTACATGAGCCATTCTTCTTAGAGGTACTCTTTTTGAGTAATTTTTGATAAATCTTTTATTTTGTTTATCTTTCACACCACCTGGACTAATACAGTTTATCTTAATATTAAAATCTCCATAATAAGAAGCCATTTGTCTTATTAAATTTAAGATTCCACCTTTAATCATAGCATAACTCACATTTTCTCTCATATTCGTGCCTTCATAAATATTTTTATCTTGAGCTACCATTCCATATATAGACGATAACTGAATTATATTTCCCTCTATCAAATTTTTTTTCATATAATTAGCTACAAATCTTAATAGTAATGCATTTTTATTAAATTGATCAGAAACATTTTTTTCTAAGGACTTAGCTGTAATTTTAGAAAAATTATTTTTTTTCCAGTCTTGAGTCTTAGGATAGTTACAGTTTATAAAAACATCAGGTTTGCCATACTTTTTAAATATTCCTAATAATTTTTTCTCAGAATTAGATATTTTAGTAGAATCAAAGTATATCGACTTATATTTTTTTTTTCTCTTAATTTTTTTAATATCTAAGTTTATTACTAAGGCTCCTAAATCATCAATCATTTCACAAGTCTTAAGTCCAATTAAACCTGATCCTCCAAGCACATAAATTTTTTTTTCTTTCAAGTTAAAGAGATCTGTTTTAGTCATTTTTATAAAAATTTTTTATTATTAAATCTTTGATATTCTTTCCAATTTCCTAGATCATTCCACTCAGTATTTTTAATTGAGTATACACCTATACTTTCATTATTTTTTATTAATAAATTAATTAGATCATTTATGTCAATTTTTTTTTCTTTTTTAAAATAATTAAATATTTTCTTATTAAACAAATATACCCCAGTATTTATATTAAAGTTATATTGAGGTTTTTCGATAATCTTCCCCAGATATTTTTTTCTTTTTATTTCTAAAACCCCATAAGGTATTTTTACATTTTTATTACTTGAAATAATTGTCATAATATTTTTGCTTTTTAAGTGAAATCCATAGACCTTGTTAATATCAAAATTAATCAATGTGTCACAATTCGTAACGATGAAATCTTTTTTTTTAATTCTTTTTTTTAAATAAAATAAAGATCCACAAGTGCCCATTAATTTTTTTTCGACAATAAATTTTATATTTAGTTTTGTTAGACTCCTCAGTTCATTTAAATATGATTTTATAATTTCAGATTTATAAAATATTGTTATAAAAAAATTTTTTATTCCATATTTATTAAAACCTGAAATTATTTCATCTAAAATAGTCTTATCTTTAATTGGCAGTAATGGTTTAGGTAAAATATTTGTAAATGGCTTCATTCTAAGACCCATGCCTCCGCACATTATAATCAAAGGAATATTTAATTTTTTTCTTAAAACACTATTAACCTTGGTATTTTTGTGTAAAAAATCTACAACTTTCAATTTATTATCTACAACAGGTACTAAATTAAGATCTTTTTTTTTTATTAAACTAATGGTTTTAACAAGGTCAAGCTTGTCCCTATAAACAAAATGTATTTTGTTTCTCGGTGTGAAATATCTTTTTATCTTCTCATTTAATTTTGCATTCTTAATTAGGGCTCTTCTTATTATCCCATCATTAATAAGTCCTAAAAGATTATTTCTACTGTCAATAACTACAGCAGTTTTAAGTCTATTCTTATTTATTTTTTTTAAAGCTTCTTTTAAAGTATTTTCTGGTAATAATAGAAGGTTGCTTTTCATTTAATTAAATGTATTCAATTCCTTACTAAAAAAAATAAGCTATGTATACTTTATTTTTAAATAATTAAATAGTATGAAAAAAATATTAATTACAGGTGCAGATGGATTTATAGGTTCACACTTGACAGAATTGTTGCTTGAAAAAAAATTTAAAGTAACAGCAATAGTTTACTATAATTCACTTGGAAGCTTTGGATGGTTATCTAACATAGATAACAAATATAAAAGAAAAATTAAAATAGTATTTGGTGACATCAATGATGAGATTTTTATTGATAATTTAATTAAAAATAATGATGTCATAATTAACCTTGCCGCACTGATAGGAATACCCTACTCATATGTGGCGCCGAACAGTTATTTCAAAACAAATATTTTAGGTTTAGTAAATATTTTAAATTCAAGCTTAAAATATAAAAAAAAAATAATACATACATCAACTAGTGAAGTATATGGTACTCCAAAAAAAATTCCCATAAATGAAAATGCAAATTTAAATGCTCAGTCACCTTATGCTGCATCAAAAATAGCTGCTGATCAAATTGCACTTTCATATCATAAATCTTTTGATCTTAAGCTAAATATCATAAGACCTTTTAACACTTTTGGTCCAAGGCAATCACTAAGAGCTGTTATACCAACTATAATTACTCAATGCTTAGATGAAAATTGTAAAATGATTAAATTGGGTAATCTCAATACTTTAAGAAATTTTAATTATATTAAAGATACTATCGAGGCATTTCATAAAGTTATTAAAAAAAATGTATGGGATGGAAATGTGGTAAATATAGGATCAAATAGTTCATTCTCAATAAATGAAACTGTGAAAATGATCCAATCTTTAACCAAAACAAATAAAAAGATTGTGAGAGACAACAAAAGAGTAAGACCATCAAAAAGTGAAGTTCAGCTTTTATCCGCAGATAATAAATTAGCTAGAAAAATTTTAAATTGGAAACCGAATTTTATAGGCAAAGAGGGTTTTAAGAAAGGTTTAAAAGAAACTGTAGAGTGGTTTAAAAAAAATAAAAAAATTATAAATTACAAAAACGATTATACAATTTGACTTTTTTGATTATCAAATAAATTTATACTAACTTATTGTTAACATGCAAATCTTGCCAATTTGCAATGTTAAATTTGTTTTTTACAAGATCTTCTCTTGCATTTTTTAGACCATCTCCAACGAAATTAAGTAAATTTGATGTAGAAACAGCATCAACTTTAGGATTTTTCAAAGCACTTTTGAAATGAACAACGTTTCCACAACCACCACTTAAAATGACAGTCTTTTTATTTCTTGGGGGAAGTTGTTCAACAACATTTAAATCAAGACCTGTTCCAACCCCGTCTCGATCAATTGAGTTAAGTATTATTTCTCCTGATGGATAATCTAAAACATCACTTAAATAACTTTTAAAACTTTTATTAATTCTAACGCTCCCATGATTTTTAAAGATTATATATTTTTTATCAATGATTTTGTAATCTAATGTTAATATTAATGCTTGATTTCCATAAACACTTGCAATTTCTTTAATTATTAAATTATTTTTGTGATCACCATTAATCAAAATTTTATCAGCTCCAAATGAGAAATATTTTTTTGCAATATCAAGACTCGTAACTCCTCCACCTATAGTTAATGGTATAAAACAATTATTTGAAATTTTGATCACATCTTTTAAAAAAATATTTGTATTTTTTTTCTTTCTTGAAATATCAATAATTATAAGCTCATCTATAAATTTAGAAATTTGTTGAAAATTATAGTTTCTATTCAACCAATCAGCATTTCCTACATTTTGTAAATTAAAATTTCTACTCTGAACAAAAAAACCATCATTATATAATAAAGTGAAAATAATTCTTTTTTTTAACATTATAAGTTTAGAAAATTATAGATCAAATGGAGACCATTTGATTGACTTTTCTCAGGATGGAACTGGGTACAATATAAGTTCTCATTCTCAATTGCGGAGATAAATTTTTCACTATGATAACTTATTGAACTAATATTTTGATTTTTTTTGTATTCTACTTTGTATCCGTGATCAAAGTAAAAATCACTATTATTTTTGATATTTTTGAATAGTTTAGAATTAGAATTAAAACTGACATTATTAAAGCCTACGTGTGGAATTTTAAAATTTTTTTTTTCTTTAAATTTATTCACTTTTAAATTAAAAAAATTTAGACCATGGCTTAAACCATTTTCTGAACTAGAGGCGCACATTAATTGCATTCCAATGCAAATACCAAGAAATTTTATGTTAGTTTTATTTTTAATTTCTTTCAAAAATTTATCTAAATTGTTTTTTTTTAGGTTCTTCATCGCTTTATTAAAGGCTCCAACTCCAGGTAATATGAGATGTGTGATAGATTTATATTCTACTGGTTTTTTTATAATCAAAATCTTTACATCAAAATAATTAAGAATATTTTCAACTGATTTGATGTTCCCCATTCCAAAGTCAATAATTGCAACCTTTTTTTTTATTTTCATAAAATTTTAAACTTTGGTTGCCATCTTTTATTTACTTTTTTGAAAATTTTTTTATTGGCCCACTTATCAATTATGTTATCAAATTCTTTTCTACTCATTTGATAATAATCTAAATATAATTCAATAAACTCCTCAGGGTATTGATTGTCGTATAAATTTGCTAAATTAATTGCTTGATGTCTTGTCATTGAGCCTCTCCTAATTTCAATTCCAGCATCTTGTGTTGCTCTTCCAAAACCAAACTTTAGGTACATAAGGTAGGTATGCAATGCAAATAAGGCTTGATCATTTTGTGCAAAATTAGTAAATGTGCCAGAATTACCAGATAAACTTTCAGTAAGTCCAAACTCTTTTTTTGAGACAATATAATTTCTGTAAGAATCCCAAGGTTCAAAATAGCCCCAATGGGTTAATCCAATATTTCTGGACTCAACTTCTTTAGATGATAAAGTAAACCAATACAAATCACTTTTATTAAATTTAGATAATCTCAAAATTTTATTATAATCTCCCTCGAAATAATTTTTTATAATATATCGAACATCAAATATTGCTTTATTTTTATTTTCAGTAGATCCACCATATTCAATCTCACCATCCTCACCATAAAAAATTAAATTGACTTTATTTTGAATTGCAACCTTTACTACAACTGTAAAAATAGACATTAACCATCCATAATAAGGTGAACCTTTATGAATTAAGCCCAATTTGTTGAGCTTTCTCATAACTTTATCTTTAGTTGTTATATGTATATGTTCAAAATCTTTTTTAAGAAAATTTAATAAATTTTTCCTACCAACTTCAATTTCTAATGGTGGTCTTGATGTCACTGTAATTGGATTTAGTCCTAACTTTTTAATCTTATATGCCACATAAGACCCATCCTTTCCTCCGCTAACCGGAACTATACAGTCATAATTGAAATTTGATTTAAATTTTGAAATTATTTTTTTTAATTCTTTTTTTCTTGCAACCCAGTTTAAAACTTTCTTTTCTTCCATCCATTGACATGCATTACACCAGCCTCTTTTATCGAATGAAATTCTTGGTCTTAAAGAATTATTGATACAATTTTGACACCACTTAAGCATTTCAATAATTAATATCTAAGAATTTTTTATTTTTTTTTTTAACTTTAATATTTTCAATAATCTTAGCATATATTTTGTTTGTAGTATTATTTTTATAAAATTCATTTTTTGATTTAAAATTTTTATTTTTTTTTTTTAAGATATTAATGATAGATCTTTTAAGACTTGAAAAATCACCAGATACTGAAAAAATATTCTTCATCAAAACTCTTCCTTTTTGTCTATTACCAATATTAATTACAGGTAAGTTAAATTTTGGCGCTTCTATAATTCCGCTTGAGGAATTACCTATTATCAAATCAGAAATCTTCATCAATGATGAGTAATATCTAAATCCTAAAGATTTAAAATACCTCGCGTCTTTATTATTTTTACAAAAATTTATAATGTATCTGTTTATTTCATCCGAGTAGTTATCTGAGTTAGATAAGGAAAAAATAAATTGAACATTGTTTAAAGAGTCAAAAATATTTAACAAATTTTTAACAATCTTGATTGGGTGAATTTCATCATATTGATAAGCGTTAAAGGTAATTAAGAAAATTTTTTTATCTTTATTCAATTTAAATTTTTTAACTAATTTTTCTCTGCTAATTTTTTTTTCTTTTACTAATCTTTCAACACCAAGGCTTCCATAATTAAAAATATTTTTTGGACTTTCACCCATTTGTACCAATCTTTTTTTATATTGAGTGTGACAAACAAAATGAATATCAGATAATTTTGAAATTGAATGTCTTATTGAATCATCGAGTGAACCATGTGTGACTTCTCCACCATGCAGATGTGCAATTTTAATATTGTTGTAATAAGAAGCTATCGCAGCTGAAAAAATTTCATACCTATCACCTAATAATACATTCATATCTGGTTTTTCTTTATTTATTATAAGATTAATTTTTTCAACTTCCTGAGAGATATAGTTCACGATTTTTTTAGAGTTTGAGCTTTTAATCATAATCTTTGTTCCAATTATAATATTTGGAAAATCTTTTTTTATTTCCTTAAAAGTATTTCCATAATAGCTAGAGTAATGTTGTCCACAAATAATTATTCGAAGTTGAATTTTAGAATTGTTATATATCTTTTTTATTAAACTAAACAAAATCCCATAATCAGCTCTACTTCCAGTAAATAAAAATATTTTTTTTTTTTTCATTATTCAAAAATTAAATCATCAATTTTATAATTTCGTTTTGATTTTTTTCCTAAAATTTTAAAAAATTTCATAGGTGACAAACCACTTCCAGGTCTTTTAACAGTAATATTATTTTTAGTAAATTTACTTCCTTTTTTAATTTTTGAAGCAGCAACTATTGATTTTCTAATAATAATTCTGTTTTTTTTTTCACTTTTAGTTATAAATTTTTTTTTCAAACCTAAGCTTATTTCTGTTTCTCTGATGTATTCTATCATTTGTTTAAGTTCTTTTGGCTCCAAGCTTGATTTATGATCAGGTCCTTTCATTTTTCTACTTAACGTGAAATGTTTTTCAATTACTGAGGCACCCATCGCTACAGCGTTACTTGGTGCTATTAAACTTAAACTGTGGTCAGACAACCCTACTCTAATTTTAAATTTTTTCTTGAATAATAATAAAGTTTTTAAATTTAAGTCTTGCAATGGTGTTGGATATGCAGAATTGCATTGTAATAAAATTATCTTTTTTTTTCCTATTATATTAACCGCTCTTTTAACTTCTAAAAAATTTGATGCACCTGACGAAAGAATTATATTTTCATTATTCATTTTTTTTAATTTTTTCAAATATATAAAATTATCTATTTCACCTGATGGAATTTTGATAAATTTTAATTTTTTTTTTGATATAAATTCAAAACTCTTGTCATCAAAAGCAGTACACAGATATCCAATTTTTTTTTTTTACAATAATCTAAAATTTTTGTTTGAGCCTTGTTATCCAAATTGAGATCTTTGAGCATTTCAAGCTGGGTATTTTTTTTGTCATTTGGTATTTTTTGATACTTGGCTTTTTTAGCATAATTTGTAACTAATTTTTCTGGAACAAATAATTGAAATTTCACAAAATCTGCCCCTGCTTCTTTAGCTACATCAACCAATTTCTTAGCAATATTAATGCTTCCATTATGATTAACACCTGCTTCTGCAATTATTATAGTTTTTGTCATCTATTTATTAGATCAGGACTGCTTGGTAGACTGATTAGTTCTTTCTCCATTTTTATTGAATTATTTAAGTCAGCATGTGGATATTTTTTTAAATGTTTGATTTTACTCATAAGTTTCCAAACAGGTCTAACTTGGATCTTTTTATTATTTAAAGACTTAATAATATTATCTCTATTTTTAATTGATAAATTTTTTATTCTTACATTATTCAACCAATAGTTACTTTTACAATAATGATGGGGTTTTAAAATTTCAATTTCATCGTTATTATTAAATTCATTACTATAATTTTTAAATATTTTTTCTTTGAGATAAATTATTTTTTTAATTTTTTTAAGTTGCGATAAACCTAAAGAAGCATTAATACCTGGCATTCTAAAATTATAACCTATACCATCATAGTTATATAACCATGGAATTTTAGTATTTCTAGAAATCTTAGTTAAATGGAGCGCTTTATTATAAATTTTTCTATTGTTGGTAAGTATTGCTCCACCACCACCTGTTGTAATAATTTTATTACCATTAAAACTCAATACACCTATATTTCCAATTGTTCCAAGATGTTTTTTTTTATAAAAGCTACCGAGAGCTTCTGAGGCATCCTCTATTATTTTAAGGTTATATTTTTTTGACAAAACAATAAGTTTTTTTAAATCATTACAATTACCAAAAACATGAGTGGGGATTATGGCAGATATAAATTTCTTTGTTTTTTTATTAATTAATCTATCTCTTTTAAAAAAACATTTCTTCTTAATATAATTTTCCAATTTTTTGATATCTATAGCTGGAATATTTTGCTCACAATCAATAAAATGTGGAATCATATTTGATAATATTACTGCATTAGTACTTGCTATATAATTTAAATTAGGTACAAAAATTTCCTCTTGTGGTTTTAAACCTATTGATTGAATTGCAACCAATAATGCACTTGAGCCACTATTGGTCGCAATAACATATTTAGAGCCTGTAAATTTTGAAATTTTTTTTTCAAAATCAATTGTAAAATTACTCGCACTAGATACATTTGTGCTTAAAATTGTTTTTTGTAAGTACTTAAAATCCTCTTTATTTATTAATGGGCTATGTAATGAAAAATTTTTTTTTTTATTTATTGAGATAATAGTCTTTTTTAAATTACTAAAAATTCTTTTCATGATATTTTTTTCTTTTAATAAAACTATTAATTTCCAAATCTAAGAAGCTATCTATATCTATTGAACGTGAATAAGGCATTTCAAAAAAAATTGTTTTTTTATTTATCAATTTCGTTTTATTTAATAAATATTTTCTTCTCCAAATGTAAATAGATGCATTAAGATCATATACTCTAGGGCTATCTTGTCTTCTAACTATTTTTTTTCTAGATGTTTTCACCAATTTTAAAACATTATTACTAAATTCCACCTGATTAAAAAATGGGTTTTTTCTTGAACTACAACCACTGACAAGATTTGTTGCAAATTTATTTTTACGAATTTTATCAAATGCTTTGATTATATCAATTTTAAGTCTAAGTGGAGCTGTAACATCTAAATCAACTACATAATCAAATTTACAATTAAACTTATCCTCTGAAACAATTAAAGCATGTTTAATGGCATCAATTTTTGAAGATTTGTCATTTGCAAATTTTTTTGGTCTTTGTATTGAAAAATCAAAAAATTTATACTTGGCTAATATATTTTTGTAATCAGTAGTGATAATTATTTTATGAAATAATCTAGTCTTTTTGGCTATTTCATAAGTATGTTGTATTAATGTTTTGTTATGAATTTTTAATAAATTTTTATTTTTTAAACCTTTGGAACCCTTTCTGGCGCATATAGTACACAATATTTTCATAATGATACTTAATAATAAAATAAATTTTGAATAATCATAAAAATAATAATAATTAAGATTAATATTATAACTTTAAAAAATAACTACTGTTTATTAATATTTGTTAATTTAATTCATAATTATGTCATAAATATAAAGTCCAAAAGTAAAATATTAATAATTATGATATATTTCAAAATTTTCAGTCTTTTTTTATATAATGAGATTAAGATTATATTAGTTAAAGGTAAAAATTATATAATTTTTTTAAGAGAAATTAATATCTATAATACCCTAACTAATATACTAGAAAATAAGAAAATAAATATTAATTTTTCTAACAATTATTTTAATAGGTATCTGGATACTATTTCAAAATTAAGGAAAAAAAGAAAAATTAATTCTGACTACAAAATCATTGTGGAAGGTTTTATTAATCAACCAGAATACCAAATTAATAATTTAATAGTTGCTAGAAAAATTGGTGACATTTTTAATTTTGATATAAATGGTGTTCTTAGAAGTGGTGATACAAAAGGAACATATTTATTTAAAAGTCACGGTATTAATAAAATTTTTTATCTGAACGAAGGTAATATAGTAAAAAGATTTTTTTATTTATTAATAAGTATTAAGATTCTTAATAAAATAAAATCTATTAAAGAACTACTTAAAATAAAATATAAAAACTTAGATATTGGCAAATGTTTATATGAACAATTTTTGAGATTTGAAAAAAGACCTAACTCTACTCAAATCGAAGGAATATATTACATTTATTTAATGAAACTTTTAATTGATAAAGAACAATTGCTTAATATTTATAATGATAAAAAAATAAAATTTTTAGTACAATCAGAAACTCAATATTTTCCTCTTAGAACAAGTATTCAGGTTGCACTTTTTAAAAAAATTAAAGTTATATCTAGAATAGGCAGAAGATATTTATCAGTAAAAATATATAACAATATCAAAGAATCTTATGAGAATAGAAGTAAGGTATCTAAAAATGTTTTTAGAGAAATTGAGAATAAATTTAATAAAAAATATAAAAAAAAAAATTATCAAAAAATAATAGAAAAGAAAATTAAACTAAATATTGGAAAAGATGTCTATCAGTTAATAGATAAAAAGAATAATCCAAAAAAATTATTTCAAGATAAAAAGCAGATGTTAAATTTTTTTAATTTTAAAAATCAACATACTGTTTTAATTTTAGCTCATGAATATACAGATGGAAATTTATCACAATCTTGGAATTTATATGAAAATGATATGTTTTGGTTAACTGATACTTTGAGAAAAATAAAAAAATTAAAAGATGTAAACTGGATTATCAAAGAACATCCAAGTGAAAAAATATATAATGCAAAAGTTAGTACTGTTGAGCTGTTCAACAAAATAATATCATCAGAAGAGAATATTAAATTGTTTCCGACCGATTACAGGGTTGATAACATGTATAAATATATCGATACAACTATAACATCACATGGTACTGCAGGTTACGAATATCCAATGCAAGGTATACCAACCATTATTTGTGGTGAAACAAACTACTCAAGTTTAGGATTTAATATTGAACCAAAAACTCGTGCTCAATACTACAAAATATTGAAGAATATTAATTTATTAAAAAAACTAAATAATGAAAAAATCCAAAAAAGCTGGATATTTCACTTTATCTATAAATATCTTTCAAAAGATCAGGTGGATTTTATGCCATTTAATACCTCAATTAAGTCATTTTATAAATCTAATGATCTATGGAGAGTTTATTTAAAATATCTAAGTAAACATAAGAAGTCTTATAATCTAAAGAATTTAGAGAACTCTTTATCTTATGCAATCAAGAATGATAAGAAATCTCTTATTAGTATTAGCAGGCTCAAAAGGGAGGGATTTTTTTAATTTATTTCGTCTAAAATTATGTTCTCCAAATTTAAACAATTTTTAGTTTTTATCTTAAATTTTTTTAAAAAATCAATTGCCTCTGATGAAGAGTTAGAGCCTCTATTTACTAAACAATTAAGAGTTCTTGAGGAACTACTAAACTTTTCAAATTTATCTAAATTTAAAAATCTTAAATAAATTTTTATAAAATTTTTTCTAAAAATACTTAATTTTTTTTTATTAAAATTAAAATAATAGACTGAACTTACTTTATAAAAAATATATAGTAAAAAAAATAAAAAATTTTTTTTAGAAAGATCTTTATAAATATCTTTTGTCGCAAAAATACTCCCTAAATTTGGCAAATCATTTTCTTGAAAATTTTTTCTATGATTAATAATTTTTATAGAATTTAAACTAGTCAAATTTTCACCTTTATACTTGTCTTTAGGAATAAAAAAATTAGCACAAATAATTAAATGTTTTTTATTCTTGATAAGAGAATTTCTCCATCCGAGTTTTAATTCATCTTTATTTAGATTTATTTGTAATCCTTTTTCATTAATGACTGTTATATTTGAAAGATAGGATGTTACCTCACTTCCATAAGAAGAAGCATTCATGCAAATACCACCACCGATTGATCCGGGGATACCCAATAACCCTTCTGCACCAGTATATCCTTTTTTTATAATATTTTTTGAAAATCTTGGGATGGGCACCCCACTCTCACAATAAATATTTAAACCATTATCAACTTCCTTAATATTTAGTTTATTCATTTTGTTTGTGCTAATTATTGGAGTATTTATGTATCCATCACGTATAATTATATTTGATTGATTTCCTAAGATATAATATCCAAAATTGTTTTTCCAAAAATATTCTATTATTTTTTTACATGAGCTTATATCTTCTGGTGTAATAAAATTTTTAATGGTTCCACCTGCTTTTATCCAAGAGGAATATTTAATCTCGTAATCTTTTCTAAATGGTATTTTGTTGGAAGTTAACCAATCATCTAAGCTACTTTTTGAACTATTCATTACGAAATATATTTAAAAAAAAATTTGTTTATTTTTTGATAAATATTCAGCTTAACTCTATTTTTATTATATTTAAGATTAAATTCATTTGATTTTACATCTTTCCACACTGATGAAGAACATGATATCGCTAAATAAAATGTGTTCCGTGATCCGTCTATTGACTTAACAGGGTTTACGTCGTGAAATGCCAAATTGTTTTGTAATCCTGCTATTAGAAGATTTTTTTCTGGCTCGATTGACTCGTGTATCTCAAGATCCCCGCTGCTATTTTTTTTCCATATTCGATGTTCACCACCATTAATTTGTTTATAACCTCCAAGATAAAAAAGAATTGATATCAACCTTTGGGGGTTATCAACATGTATTCCTTTCCCTCCACTATTTTTACCATATCCCTCTACACCAGTTCCAATATCCAATCTCGGATATATAAATTTTTTTTTCTCTTTTTTAATCTCATTTTTACTTATAATAGCACCCATCTCATATGGTTGAGGATTTATCTCTAAATTTGAAACATCCTCCGATAAGAAACCCAGCTGAGTCTCATTTTTAATATCTTCTCTAAAAATATTTAAAAAATAATTTATGAATTCATTACTATAAATATAATTATGAAATAATTTAAAAAAAGTATTTTTAAATATCAATTTATTATAAAGTTGATCCCCATATGTAGTATCAAAATCCATTCTTTTAATTGAACTAGAGGAATTTTTAAATTCATTTACTTTTGGAAAATTTTTTTCTAATCCTAGATAAAAATCTTTTTCTAAAAAATTAGTAATTTTTACATAAGGAAATGGTGATGTGTTTTTTTCTATTTTACAATTTAGATTAATCATATTCAGTAAATAATATATGAATCTAAGCTTTAATTAAATCATAATCAAATGATAATTTTAACTCACTTTAAAGTACAAAGATTTCTTGACTTCTTAAATTTAGAACAATATTTAAAAAATTAATATCTGATTAATGTAAATTTGCTAAATCAATAGATTTGTTTTTTTCTATTTTTTTTTAAATCTTAAATAATCACCGGCATAGAAAATATGCATTACTATATTTAACAAAGATGAAATTATCATACTTAAATAAATGATAATTAAACTAATCTTAAAATATTCTAAATTTTCTGTCGTAAAGATTAAAGACAAAGTCCCAATAAATATTATGTCTCTTAATGTCGCAAAAAACCTAAAAAATTTTGTCTTTCTAATATAAGGTTTAAATTTTTTATTATTTTGATCATTTGACCATCTAACTAAAGCTGCAAATTTATCTAATGTTAGAACATCGACAAGTAATAGCGCAGATGAAAAAAGACAAAACATTAATAAATGAACGTTTTCAATTAGATTAAATGAATATAAAGCTATAGAAATAAAAAATAACCCATAAATTATCGCATCAAATAACGCATCAATGAACTTTCCAAAAAAAGTTTTTTTTCCATATCTTGCAACGCTACCATCAACATGATCAAACAAAATAAATAAAAAAAAAATTAAAACTGCATATTGAAAATATTCATGTTCAAAATTAATCAAATATATTGAAAACATTCCTAAGATGAAATTTAAAATTGTAATTACATTGGGCTTAAATTTTAAAATTAAAAATATTGGAGTTAACAGTATTGAAAATTTGCTTAAAATAAAATCAATTATACAAAGATTTGAAATTGATCTATGTTGACTGTTTATTGAATTTACTTTCCTAAGTATTTTTAAGTACATACGTAAGTTATTGTTTAACACATTGTAAAATTGTATATTTATATGATTTATATATATTCCAAAGATAGTAAAGTGAAAAATGATATGAAATTAAGGTCAAAATCACAAACACTCAAAAATTTAGAATTAAGAAATGCTAAAGTACCTAAACTTAAAATATTCAAATGTTCATCATTTATTAAAAATCAGAACGAAGTAGTAAATAAAATAAAAAGTTCTTTTGGTAAAAAAAAAATTGCTATACGTTCATCATTTAATAATGAAGATACAAAAACGTCTTCAAACGCTGGGAGATATAAGAGCTTCTTGAATGTTGATCCCAATAAGGATTTTGAAATAAAATCAAAAATAGATGAACTCATTAAATCAAAGAAAAATGTAAAAAAAAATGAAGAATTTTTTGTACAAGAAATGGTTACAAATTTATCTTTTTCAGGAGTAATTCTAACTAGAAACCTTGAAGATTATAGTCCTTGTATAAATATCAATTATTTTGATGGAAAAGATACCGAAGCTGTAACATCAGGAAAAACAGGATCTAAAAGTATAATTTATTATGAAAATAAAAAATTTAAATTACCAAAAAAATTTATAAAATTATATCTATTAATTAATGAAATAAGAAAAAAGTATAATGAAAAAGATTTAGATGTAGAGTTCGCAGTCGATAAAAAAAATGTTTGTTTTGTGCTTCAAATTAGAAAACTTATAGTTCCTAAAAGTAGAAATCAAAAACTTTATAGACCTAAAAATTATCTTAATAAATTAGAAAAGAAAATTTCTAAATTAAAAAAAAAACACCATGATCTTTTAGGAAATACAACTTATTTTGGAGTTATGCCTGATTGGAACCCTGCAGAAATTTTAGGCGTTAAACCAAGACCTCTGGCTTTATCATTATATAGAGAGCTAATTACAGATCATATATGGTCTAAAAATAGAAAAGAGTACGGTTTTAGAGAGCTTAGTCAGTTTCATTTAATGACAACATTCTATGGAACACCATTTATTGATATAAGAATTGATTTTAATTCTTGGATACCGCAAAATCTAAGTAAAAATATTGCTCAGAAAATTACCAATTACTATCTAAAGAAATTTAATTTAGATATTAGCTTACATGATAAAATAGAATTTAGATTGTTATTTACATGTATTACTTTTAGTACAAAAAAAAAATTAAAAAAAGATTTAAAAAAAATTTTAAATGAAAACGAAATCAAAACTTTTTATAACGAACTAAAAAAAATAAATATAAATGCAATATCAAAAAAAGAAATTGATATAAAAAACATTAAAGAATTATCAAAAAAACAATCAATTATTGAAAAATCAAATTTATATGAAATTGATAAAATTTATTGGTTAATTGAAGATTGTAAAAAATACGGAACAATTTCTTTTGCTGGATTAGCTAGGTGTGGCTTTATAGCAATAGATTTATTGAATTCATTAGAGGAAATAGGAGTTATAAAAAATAATGACAAAATTGAATTTCTATCAAATATTTCAACTATCACCACAGATCTTAAAAAAGATCTAAAAAAATTTAGTAAAAAAAAATTTTTAAAAAAGTATGGTCACTTAAGACCTGGGACATATGATATTACTTCTGATAATTATAGCGACGGGTATAATAAATATTTTAGTAATAAAAAAAATCTTAACGATAAAAAAACAAAAGTTAAAAATTCCCATTTAATAAATATATCTAAAAAACAACTCAATAAAATTGGGATTTACAATACTAAGAAGCAATTGTTAGATTTTATTATACAGTCTATTCAATACAGGGAATACTCAAAATTTGTTTTTACAAAAAGCATAGACCTAATTTTCAAAAATTTAATCAAATTTGGTAAAAAATACAAGATTAATAAAGATGATTTATCATTTATAAAAATTGATAAAATTACAGAAATGTATTTTAATTTAACAAACTATCAAACAATTCCTGATCTAAAACAACACATTCTTGAAAATAAAAAAGAATACTTTCAGAATAAAAATATAGCTCTACCAGATGTAATAAGAACGGGACGGGATTTATATGTACAATATAAAAATTTTGATAAAATAAATTACATTTCAAATAAACAAATTATTTCAAAAGTATTAAAATATGATCATAACAATATAAAAAAAAGCTATAATGGTATAGTCTGTATTGAAAATGCAGATCCTGGATATGATTTTTTATTTAATAAAGGAATTAAAGGTTTAATTACTAAATACGGGGGACTTAATTCTCATATGGCTATAAGATGTTCAGAACTTAATTTGCCAGCATTAATTGGCGTTGGTGAAAAAAATTTTAACAACATGCTTAATCATAAATTTATTAACATTGATTGTGTTAAGAAAAAAATAGATTTTATAAATTGATGACAAGGAATATTATAATTACTCAGAGATACGACAAAATTGGCCAATTTAGAGAAAGCCGTGACAATTTAGATGTTAGATACATAAAATTAATTGAAAAATTAAAATTAATACCAGTGCCTATTTCAAATAATATCAAAAATTTAAAAAATATTTTAAAACATATAAAACCATGTGGCATAGTTCTTTCTTCTGGAGGAGATCCAAGAAAAAATGATATAAGAAAAAAAATTGAAATTAAATTAATAAAACATTCTATTAAAAATAAACTACCAATCCTTGGTATTTGTAGAGGTGCTCAAGCATTAAACTTATTTTTTGGGGGTAAAATTAAAAAAATTACAGGCCACGTTAGAAAAGATCATGTTATTAAAGGTTCGATTTATAACAAGTATATAAACTATAAGGTAAATACTTTTCATGATCTTGGTATAAATAAAAAAAATCTCGCAAAAAATCTGGTTACAAATTTTATTTCGAAAGATTCAAACATAGAATGTTTTAGTAATAAAAATATGAACATTTTGGGTATAATGTGGCATCCAGAGAGATATAAAATATTGAGGAAATTTGAAATTTCACTCTTAAAAAAATTTTTTAAATGCAATTAATTTTGCTAGCTGCAGGTAGAGGATCAAGACTACCAATGACTCATAGAAAAAAACCGAAATGTCTAGTGCAAATTAATAATAAAACTATTCTTGAATACAATCAAAAGTTTATTTCTAAATTTAAAAAAAAAATAATTATTACAGGTTATAAAGATAAATTATTAAGGAATTTTGCAAAAGAAAATGATTTCAAAGTAATAAAAAATATGAATTACAACAATACTAATATGGTGCAAAGTTTATTTCTGTCATATAAATTTGTTAAAGAGAGTGTTGTAGTTTGTTACGGAGATATAATATTTAATCACCAAATTTATGAGTATTTGAAAAAAGACTCTGACATTATGCCTGTCAATAGAAACTGGTTAAAAACTTGGAAAGCTCGTATGCCAGTTTCTGAAATAAAAAAAGATGCTGAAAATTTGATAATTAAAAAAAATAGACTATTGTCAATTGGAGGAAAGATTAAAAATAAAAATCCTAAATATCAATATATGGGCATATTTAAATTGAAAAAAAATACTTTTTTTAAATTAAAATCTTTTTATAAAACTTTAAATAATAAAAAAATCGATATGACAAATTTTATTAACAAAGCCACTAAGGCAAAAAAATTATCTTTTAAAACTAGCGTATACAGAAGTTTTTGGTTTGAAATTGATACGAGGAGAGACATTCAAGTTACCTCAAAAGAGATAAAAGTATAATGGTCATTTGGTTTGTTGGATTATCTGGAAGTGGAAAAAGTTACTTCGCAAATCAAATTCTTAGAATACTAAATAAAAAAAAAAAATAAAGACTATACATATTGATGGAGATGAAGTTAGAAAATATATTACAAAGGATTTAAAATATAGCGTAAATGACAGAAAAAAAAATTCTATTTTAATTTCTGGTCTATGTAAGTTTTTAGAGGCCAGAGGTTATACAGTCATTTGTTCAATTTTATCCATTTTTCCAAAACACCAGAAAAATAATAGAAAAATATTTAAAAAATATATCCAAATTTTCATTGATGTAGATTTAAATAAGTTAAAAAAAAGAAATAACAAAAGATTATATGACAAAAGAAATGTTATAGGAAAAAAAATTAAATTTCCAAAACCTTACAAATCAGATCTCATCATTTCAAATAATTTTCAAAAAAAGAAAACCAAGATCGATTTAAAAAGAATAAGCAAAATTATTTATGATAAATTATAAATTAAAAAAAAAATTAACAGAATTAAATAAAGAAAAATATCAAAATTGCATTTTAGATATAAAAACAATCAATCAAATAATTTTTATAAAAAAAAGTATTTCTGAACTAAAGATAGATAGCAATCTAAGAAAAGTTGATTTTATAAACAAAAATAAAAATGATGAAACATACAAAATTTTAAGAGGGCTCTATAAAAAAAAAAAAATTAATAAAACAGAAAAAAAATTTTTAATAGAGATGTACAAAAAATTTAATGTTAATTTAAGTTTAAAAAAATCCTATTATAAAAATTTTACAAAAAAAACAAATTTCAAAACATGTTTTGCTAGCTATATCTATTTAGGGTTAAAAATTAAACCATCTCGATATTTAAATAATTTACAACTATTGAATATGATTATTAAAATAAACGATCAAATGTTAATAAATTTTGGTAATATAAAAAATAATAACCTAATTTTCTTATTAAGAAAATTGATCATTAAAGAGTTTAATATTCTTAGTAAATTTTTATGAATTTTAATTTACTTTTATCTAATACCCCAAGATCAATTTTTTATTTTAATAGTTTGATAAAAAAAAAATTATTTCCTAATAATATTATTCTTTATGGAAATAAAAATAACAATTTAATTGAAAAGAAGGCCAGTAACTATAAAATCAAATATAATTACATTAAATGCACAGATATAAATGCTAAAAAATTAACAAAAAAAATCTTTCAAACAAAAATTAATTTTTTTATATTTTCTGGTTATCCTGGTGAAATAATTAAGTCTGAATTATTAAAGTTAAATTTAATACATGCTCATCCAGGAAAATTGCCAAATTTTAAAGGGAGTACAACTTTGTACTACAGTATCATTTTAACAAAAAAAATTACATGCAGTATTATTAAAATTTCTAAAAAGATTGACGATGGTCAAATTTTGTTTAGCAAAACATTTGATTTACCAAAAAATAAGAAAAAATTAGAAGATTGGTATGATTACAAAATTAGAGCTGAAGCAATAATTGCTTATTTAAAATCACCTTATAAAAAGTATAAAAAAAAAAATAAATTAATCTTTTCAAATTATTACGTGGCACATCCAATTATAAGACAAATTGTATTTGATAAAAATAAATTACTTTCCCTATAAGTTTTTTTTTAAAACGGCTCTAGATTAGAATATTTAACAATATCTATTTTATTTATCTTAAAATTTTTTTCAGTGCATAAATCAAGCCAATTAAGCTATTAGTACTGGTCAGCTGCACGCATTACTGCGCTTCCACACCCAGACTATCAACGTGGTGGTCTACCACGGCTCTATAGGAAGAACTAGTTTTGAGGTGAGTTTCCCGCTTAGATGCTTTCAGCAGTTATCTCGTCCATACTTAG
>MDTB01032575.1_pt1 | contig 35376 bp, 32 predicted proteins | sample 811161 | NCBI WGS metagenome assembly MDTB01 (sample SAMN05326650, study PRJNA326480) | marine metagenome | isolation source: seawater | place: Mediterranean Sea | collected 2009 | reverse complement strand
TCTTTACTTTTTTTGAATTATTTTCTGTAACAATATTTATAATTGAATACTTGCTTAGACTATGGTCATGTGTTGAAAACAAGGATAGTAAAGTTGGCAAGCTAAAAAAAAGAATTAGATATACTTTTAGTTTCTCCGCAATAATTGATATTATGGCTATAATACCAAGTTTGATAGCCCTTATTTATCCTTCAATTGACCTCAGATTCATAAGAGCTTTAAGAATTATTCGGCTATTAAAGTTTTCAAGATATTCGAGCTCCATTAATAGTTTATTATTAGTTCTCTGGGATCAAAGAAAATCATTTGGTGCAGCTTTTTTTATTCTCTTCATTGCACTAATTATTGCCTCAAGTGGTATGTATCTTGTTGAAAAAGATGTTCAACCAGATAAATTCGGTAGTATACCTGATGCAATGTGGTGGGCAATAGTCACTTTAACAACAGTTGGTTATGGTGATGTAACACCAGTTACATCTGTTGGAAGAGTTTTTGGGTCAATTATAATAATTCTAGGCATAGGTACTGTTGCATTACCATCAGGTATTTTAGCTGCAGCTTTTTCAGATTTCACTAAAAGGAATCAAAAAAAATATGAAGATAGACTAAAGAATATGTTGGATGATAATGTGATTGATGACGAAGAAAGAAAAGAACTTAAACGTTTATCAGAAAAATTAAACTTATCTGAAGAAGATATTCTTTCGATTGAACAATTAAACAGGATTAATCAACCAACTGATCCTACAAAATAATTGATACCCGAACTTACTCTTCTGGTACACTCAAAAAGAGCCTCCAGTCTTTTAAAAATTTCGTTCTCTTTTACATAGTTTATGTTCTTCTCACTAATGTAATTTGATACTTCACCGTAATCTGTAAATATCATTTCGTCTTTTTTTATTGGGAAAATCTTTCTAAGAATTGATACAGAGTCTAATATATCAAATCGTATAATCTTTGCTATTATCTCATCTCTTGAAACACCAGATTGATCACTAAACTTAGGTATTTGAACAGACAACAAAAAGATTTCATGAAAAATTGCAACTCTAATGCCATGCATCAACAATAATTCATCTCGAATTTCCTTTTCAACTACTCTTCCCCTTCCTACAGCTATTCTACCTTTTGACTTTCGTCCTAACAACCAGTCTCTAATTTCCATATATTCTTGATGTAGTACTCTGTATACTTTGTTAAGTCTCCAGTGAACATCAAAACTTTCCAACAAATTTGCCACTGATCTCATATTTTCGCTTCTTTTTTTTTCTGCAGTTCTCGTTGACCAACTTAACCACATACCGGGATCAAAACAATCTATGTATGCTTTCAAAACCTCAATATCGCTAAATGCAAATGAGTATTTAACTATATCCATTACTCTTCTAAACCTCTCTGATTTATTGTAAAATTCACTGAAACGTTTCTGATCTTTTCTAATAAATTTTCCAATTCCACCTAAAGAGTTTGCGAGCATTCCAAGTTGTTGTAAAATGCTATTTTGAGGAATGGCTCGTGTTTGGCTTGGATGATAAACCAGTGTTTTAACACCGGAGTCATTTTGTCTTTTAATTGCTCTGGATCCCGTCGAATGAAGCATATTTGAACTAAATACACTTAATAGAGCAGCATAATTTGGGTCATTCATAATGGTTGTATTAAATTGTTTGACCGTATTTACAAATTCAACTCCAAAATCTGGGGAGTTGTACAACTTATCCTCTGAGTATTGTTTATCATCCAGACAAAAATTAAGAATTCTTGTAATTGCAGAGTATGAGATTTCTTTATTCATGAAATATTGATATCCATCACCGCCTTGAAAACTTATCTCTTGACTTAGTTTGATATTCCAGTCTTTCATCTTTTTCTTTGTATACTGGCAACTAACATATTTTAATCTATCATTTAAACTTACTGGATGTCCTCCCCTTCCTATAGATTCACCGTGCGTATCAAAAATTAATAGCTTTATTTTTGATAAGCCGTTTTCAGATAGAATTTTGGCTATTTTTCTTTGGAGATTTTCTATTGAGAACACGGCAGCAGTCTGCCCAAGATACCTTCCAGCATCTGAAAAACCTGTTTGAATACATATCCTTCCACGGTCAATTATATATTGTTTGAAGTGTGCATTTTTGATTAGGTTTTCAATAATATGATGTCCATTAGCTAGGGCTTTCTCAGTCTCAAACAGTGGAGAAATATCAATATTCTTTTCCACATTAAATAATTTTGCATAGTACAATGCTGTCAAAGCTGTTAATGCATAATCGCATTCAGCTATTAAAAACCTAATTGGATGTTGGTTATCAATAAATTTAAATATTTGGGCTAAAATCATAAAATATCTTTTAGCATTCATATTTTCGTGGCTTATAGTTCCAAAATTTATCTTTACTGGTTTTACTTTCTCAATTAATTTTGATACGGAATTTAAGTAAGTTCTTTTTATTGACGGATCATCTGGTTCTCCCGTTAAATTAATTTCCTTTGAAATTGCATTGTTAAGTTGACTAGCATTTAGTCTGACCTGAGTTTTTGCTAGCCCTAAACCAAAATTAAGTATTTGAATTCTCAAGAGTTGTATATCTGTAACTAAATTGACAAACTTTTCACTATTTTTTTCTTGAAAAAAAATAATAATTTTTTTTAAATTTGAAGCTAGTACTTCCACAGAAGTTAATAGTTTTTCTTTATTGTCATGTATGAATTTTGAACATCTTTTAAGTTTTTGGTTATCAGTAAGAATTTTTTTATCGCTTATTCTAGTGATAATATCTTCGTTTAGTTTTTGTGACTTCAAAATAGCATTTTTTAAATTTTTAAATTCTTTTATATTGTTTAGGTATTTGCCATAATTATTTTCTAATTCTCTAATTGAATTCTGATACAAAATTAATTGTTCAATTTTTAGCTTTAATCTTTTAGTTAGAGTATCTACCCATGATATATCCCCTCTTCCATCAACATCATAACCTACCCAACTATGCAAATTGAAAAAATTGGGTACTATCTCAACAAATTTATCTTTATAAATATTCTTAGTAACAAAAATAACTTGTTTAAAAAAATAATTTAATGCCAGTTGAAGGTTTTTTAGAGCAATCATCGAGAGTTCATGTTCATAATCTAGAGTAATGTCAAAGTGGGGTCTTTGTTCTGTTTTAAAAATCTTCTTAATAATTTTTTTTATATCTTTAAGTTCAATTTTTTTTCCATTTAAATTTGTCATACTGGCCATGCTAGCAATATCTTGTAGCATTGGTAGTGACATCCCAAAGGTGGGGTGAGCGGTTAAAACTATTCCAAAAACATCATCTTCAATTTTTTTTTTAAAGTTTTCAAACGAAATAGTATTACCATTATTGTCCTTAGTTAATTTTTCTAATAAGGTAGAGATCTTTTGGTTATTTTTTTTTATATCTACTTCACCAATATATTTTTTTAATCTATCGACCTTTAGGCCAACCGAACCAACAGTTAGTCTCTGTATTAATGCTTCAAGTGCTGAAAAATTTAGTTTATCTTTTTCAAGTCTTCTAGAAATATCAAGCGCCAACATATTAATAGAATTACTAAATGGGTCTTTTTCTGCTCCTGAACGGATCCTATCTAAGTCTTTTTGTAAAATTTTTCTTAAAGATTGTGTGTCTATCTCTTTGTCAACTGGAAAACAACTCCACGTTTCAGGCAAGAGTGGTTTTCTATACAAATCCATCTCGGAATGAGATAATTTTCTTATATTAATACTTGTCATATTTTAGAAATTTATATAATTTATATCATAATTTTCCTATACCTGAATAAAATTTTAAATTTAATTACATAAAGCATGACAATACTAAACGAAACAGTCTTAAATGTTCATCACTGGACTGATAAAACCTTTAGTTTCACAACAACTAGAAATAGATCATTTAGGTTTAAAAATGGAGAGTTTGCGATGATCGGCCTCAATATCAACCAAAAAACAATTCTTAGAGCGTACTCAATAGTAAGTCCAAATCATGAAGATCATCTTGAGTTTCTATCAATAAAAGTTCCAAATGGTCCATTAACAAGTCAACTTCAGCATATTAAGGAAGACGATAAAATTTTGATTAATTCAAAATCAACAGGAACACTTGTTTGTGATTATTTGTTACCCGGCAGAAATTTATACCTTTTTTCGACAGGAACTGGATTAGCCCCATTTATGAGTATAGTAAGGGACCCGGAAACCTATGAAAAATTTGAAAAAGTGATCTTGACACACACTGTTAGAACCGTAAGAGAATTAGCTTACAAGGATTTCTTGGAAAAATTGAACACAGATAAGGTCTATTCTCAAATTACAAAAGGAAATTTTAACTATTTTAATACTGTAACCAGAGAAAATTATCTTCGAGAAGGAAGAATTACAACATGGATTGAAAACAACAAACTCTGGAAGGAGGTTGGTGCTCAGGAATTTGATCCTCAAAAAGATAGAGTCATGATTTGTGGTTCAGAGGATATGACTTTTCAACTGAAAAAAAAATTTGAAGAATTAGGTTCATCCGAAGGATCAACAAAAATTCAGGGTGGTTTTGTGATTGAAAAGGCTTTTGCAGAAAAATAATGTTAAAGTTAGTTTATTTTGATTTTAATTTTTGGAGAGTTGATATACTAAGACTGTCACTTTCTTATGCAAATATACCTTTTGAATATCAACAAATTCCAAGAAAAAGTTGGCCTAAAAAGAAATATGAATTTCCGTTTGGTCAACTTCCTGTTATAATTGAGAATAACAACATTTACGCACATACTCATGCTTTAGCAATATTTTGTGCAAAAAAATCTTCACTATATGCAGACTCAGAATCCAAAATCATTATAATAAATCAAGTTCTAGACTGGGCAAATGAGGTGACAAACCTAATTGCCCCTTCAATCAGAGCTGCAATTCGCGAAAAGGATATTGAAAAATCAAAGATCCTTCGAAATGAATTTATAAAAAACGATTTTATTATATGGTTTTCATACTTGGAAAAATTGTTTGAAAATTTTTCTGAAGAAAAAAAATATTTTACCGATAAATTCACAATCGCTGATATTACCGCATGGAGAGTCATATATTGGTTTGCTTCTGGTAAACTAGATATGATAGATACTAACTTTTTAAATAAATTTCCAAGACTGAAAGAATATTTCTCTTATATTCATAGCTTCAAGCCATTTACAAAACTGAATGTGTTTAAAGAAATTACAAATTTGAGTTAGGATACAATTTGCTTTTTAATGGGAAAGTATTTTCCCATCCACAACAGTATAATTAAACCAGGTAACGCAAAAACTGTTGAAACTAGAAAAAAGTTTGACCAGCCAATAATTTGTACAATAAAACCTGTGGGTGCAGATATAAAAGTTCTCGCTATACCCATTACAGATGATAAAAGTGCGTATTGTGTAGCAGTAAACTTCCTATTACATAGTATGGAAAGATACGCTACAAAAGCTGCTGATCCGATACCTCCTGAAACATTCTCACCCAAGACTGTTGTAACTAAGAAGTAATAGTCTGGACCTATTTTTGACAATATAAAGAAAAGTAGATTGGAAATCATCTGCAAAAAAGCAGATAAAATCAAAGACTTTAGTATTCCAATTTTTTTCACTAACAAACCACCCACAAATACCCCTAATATTGTTGCAAAAACTCCAAATAATTTACTAGCATTAGCAATTTGTATATTCTCAAAACCTAGCTTTACATAAAAAGGATTTGCCATAACACCTGCAACTGCATCACATAATTTAAATGTAAGAATGAAAATAATAATCAACAAAAATTCTTTGATTCTGTTTCTATTAATAAATTCAGTTAAAGGCTTAAAATAATTATTTAAGAAATTATTTTTTTCTAGTTTAGCTTCCTCTAATTTTGGAAGAAAAAGAGTTATCGTCATAAGAATTAGTATAAGAAAACTAATTGTGTAAAAAACACCATTCCAAGTTATAAATTCTCTAAGATATAAAGCTCCTGCACCAGAAAGAATTCCACCTATTCTGTAACCTGCTTGAGTCATGGCAGCACCCGCACCTTGTTCATCTTCATCAAGTAATTCAATCCTATATGCGTCAATAATTATATCCTGTGATGCAGAAAAAAATGCAACCATGAATGCAAAGAGTGCAGTATATAAAATATTTTCATTAGGATTATTCAAACCCAGTGAAAAAATAGACAAAAATAGAAGAAATTGCATTAATACTAACCAGGCTTTTCTATTTCCAAGTCTTAAACTTAAAAATGGTATTTGATAATGGTCGAAAAAAGGAGACCATAAAAATTTAATTGTCCAGGGTAGCTGAGTTAAAGAAAATAGGCCAACTACGGAAATATCGATATTGTCTCGAGTAAGCCAAATCGCAAGCGTAGACAAAATTAAATATAAAGGAATTCCGCTTGAAATTCCCATTACAAAAATTATTAATAATTTTTTGGAAAAATATAAACCAAAAAAATCATTTAAGCTTTTCATAATATTTTAGTTAAAGATTTGTATTGACATTTATTTTTAAATCTTCATTTTATACATATGAATATTTTCTTAATAATGATATTATCCATTAACTTTTTTTTCAACATTAGTTTTGCTAATGAACAAGTTCCAGATCTCAAGGGTGAATGGAATGGATACAACAAAACTATTTCAGAATCTAAAGGACTTAAGACTTGGGAAAAGAAAATTATAATCAATGAACAAACTGACAGAAGGTTCATAGGAAGCTTCACTTACACCGATGGATCCAAAAAATTCTACGGTGTTATTCACCCTGATAACGAAACATTTACATGGGTTTCATCTAATAGTAGAGGTTATAATTTTGGCAAGATTCTGGAAAAGAATAAGATAAGTGCTTGTTATGTTGAACCGGGGATAGATTCTACAGCAGGTTGCGCAGAGTTAGTTAGAAACTAAAATATTTCATAAAAACTTCCTTACTTCATAATCTTTTGTAATTTTCATGTCATTTGGGCTGCCACTCCAATAAATCTTTCTTTCGCTTATCAATATTATTTTTTTAAAATATTTAAGAGCATTTTCAATATCCGATGTAACGATTAATATTCCCATTCTTAATTCTGTACAGAATCTTGTGATTATGCTAAAAATTTTATTAGTCTTAATTGGATCTAATCCTGCTGTGGGCTCGTCAAGTAATAGAAATTTAGGGTAATTTGATATTGCTCTTGCAAGCGCAACTCTTTTTTTCATTCCTCCCGATAATTCATTAGGAAATTGATATGCTACGTCTTTTGATAAATCTACCAGTTTTAAGAATTTACATGATTGATTTATTAATTTTAAATTTTTCTCATAATTCAATCTCCTGAACATAATATTCTCCCATACAGATAAACTATCAAACAGAGCATCTCTTTGAAACATAATTCCAATGTCATCATAAAAATTCTTTTCTTTTTCTATTTTATGTTTTGTAAAGTTATTTATTAAAACTTTTCCTTTCTGATGGGAAACTAAACCTGCTATGGCTTTCAGAAGTGTGGTTTTTCCAGACGAACCCTCACCAATTATGCATACTGGTTCATCTGAAGAAATATCAAAGCTTATATTTTCTAAGATTTTTAAATCCTTGAAATGAACACCCAAGTTTTTTATTTTTATGGTATTTTTAGTCACGTTTGTTATTGTATCTTAATCAAAAGACAAATGCTTGATAAATTTAAACCTAAAACTAATTTCTTTAAAAAAGGAACTGTAATAATAGCTGGTGCTGGTCCAGGTAGTAAAAAAAATGTTACACTTGCCACATACTTCTCAATTAAGATTGCAGATGTTATAATATATGATGGGTTAGTTGGTAGTGGGGTTCTCGATTATGCCAAAAAATCAACAAAGCTTATTTTTGCAGGAAAAAAGTATGGTAATAAATCATGTACCCAAGACCAAATAATTGAATGGTTGCAAATCTATTCAGTTAGAAACAAGAGAGTGTTGAGGCTAAAAGGTGGCGATCCATCGATTTTCGGGAGGGGTTCGGAAGAAATTAACGCATTAAAAAAACTAAAAATTGATTTTAAAATTTTATCTGGTATCACAGCGGCTCAAGAGGTATTTACAAAATCGCATCAAAAATATCATTTACCTGATAAATTTTTTACTTTTGTTACCGGACACAAAAATATAAGTGATTTATCAATGAAGGTAAAGTTTAGAGATTTCGTTGATAATCACAGTAAACTAATTATTTACATGGGTTTATCTCAACTAAAAAACATATCTGAACAACTTATTAAAGCAGGAAAAAATAGAAAAACAAGAGTAAAAATCGTGACTAATATTTCTTTAGATTCTGAAAAAACGATCAATTCAGATCTGGGAGGTTGTTTAAAAGCTAAAGAAAATTTTGGTCTTAAACCACCAGCAATAATAATAATCGATTGATTAACAGTTCAAGTTCATCTATAGTAAGTAAATAGATTGGTGCCCGTTAATAGGGTTAAAAGGGAAGTTTGTTGAAATCAAACACAGCCCCCGCTACTGTATTTGTTAGGTTAATTAAATATGCCACTGGACGGATTATCTGGGAAGGCTTAATTGGCCGCTTAGCATAAGTCAGGAAACCTGCCAACCTAGCGTCATTCATTCAGACTACGGGTTGGTCTTCTGATGTGGATACTCCATCGTGGTGACGTGTAAACCATGGTGGGTCAATAATTCCCACTATATATTTATAATTTAGTATTTGAGATTTATATTTCAGAAGGGAACATTCAATACATGATAAATTTATTACTATTTATTATTTTTACATTCACATTTTCAAATTCCAGTTCACAAGATCCCCAAAAAGAGGTGGTAGTTACTGCTTCAAAACTAATAGATAATCAATTAATTGGAGGAAGTACTCATATTTTAACTAAAGAGGATATTAATGCTTATCCAGGTGAATCCATAGCAAAAATTATTTCCAAACTACCTGGTATCGAGTTTAAAAGTCTTTATGGAAACGGATTTGGATCTTATGAGGATATTGATATAAGGGGTTTTGCAGATACCGCAAAATCTAATACTATAATTCTACTAAACGGTCATAAGTTATCTAATATTGATTCAAGTTTTGTTGATTATTCTACCATACCAATAAATAGCATTGAAAGAATAGAGGTAATAAAAGGAAACAGTGCATCTGTTTTATATGGGGGAAATGCCTCAGCAGGGGCAATTAACATAATAACTGACCAACTGCCTTTTATTGACGATCAATACTTAATCTCCACAACTTTTGGATCATATAGCAAGTTTGAGGGCTTTCTTAGTGGTGCAAAATCTTTTGGAAATTTTTCTATAAATGGAAGTTCAAGTTATGCCTCAGCAGATGGATATAGAAGAAATAATGGTTTGAGAAAAAAGAATGGCAGTCTTGAACTTGAAAGTATTATTAATGAAAATTTGAGCGCCCACTTTAATATAAGTTACTTTGATAATTTTGTGGAATTGCCGGGTGATGTACCGGTTTATGCCTATTCAGCAGGAAATTTAAATGGCTTAAATGGTTTTGTATTAGATCCAAGATCAACCGATACACCAAGGGACTTTGCCACAAAATACGGTTATAAAGTTTTTGCTAACTCTGTATATACATATGATAATAATACTGAGATTATTAATGATATAAGCTTTAGATCAAATAAATCTCAAGGATTTTTCTTTCAATCAACGGCTAAGGTTATAGACACATTTATGGATGTAATCTCTTATAACCCGAAGATAAAATTTAAAAATAAATTTCTTGGATTCAATCAAACTAATATTGCTGGTTTGGACTCAAGTTATACCTATTACCGATCAGATAGGATGGCATCTGATGGTGGAGACACAATGCAGGTATATAAATTTTCTGATTCAAGCCTGGGATTTTATTTTAACTCGGTTACACAAATTGATACAACCACTAAATTTGGTTTTGGATTAAGAATTCAGGGGAACTGGCTAAAAGCATCTGATTTTGTTGGCCCTGTAAGTGGAGCTAGCATGACTTCTAATGCTAATTCTTTATCCTATGATCCACAGTATGCTTTTCATTTTGGATATGAGAAAGATTTAAAAAGTTATGGAATTGTATACTCGCGGTTGGGAAGAAGTTTTTCATATCCCAATGTAGATCAAAGAGTTGGTCAAGCTGCATACGGAATCAGTCATGATTTTAAATTAAGAACACAGGTGTCAAATGATATAGAAATTGGTCATAACATTTCTTTTAATGGCATCAAATTTAATAACGCATTTTATTATATGAATTTAAGGGCAGAATTATATTATGATTCAGTGGATTTTTTAAATAAAAATTTAGACCCAACACGAAGATATGGTTTTGAATCATCAATAAATTATCAAATTAGTCCGAAAATAAATTTATCAAATTCATTTGCATTAACAAAAGCTAAATTTAGAGCAGGTCAATATGATAACAATGAAATTCCAGGAGTACCTAGTTTAACTAATAATTTTGAAATGAGCTACGAAATCTTAAGTGATATTAAATTTTATACAAATTTGTATTACCGGGGGTCTACGAGAATGATAAATGATACTAAAAATTTTCAGGTTAAAATTTCGGAATATTACCTTCTAAATATGGGTTTAAAGGGAAACTTTCGTGGGTTTGACTTTTCATTATCGGGAAATAATATTTTAAACAAAAGCTACTATAATTATGCAGTAGGAAGTGCTTCGACATATAATGCTTATAATGTCTATCCATTACCAGAATTTAATATGTTATTTAAAATTTCAAAGAAGTTTTGAATATGATATCAAGATTTAATCTTTTGGTATCCTTGGCGCTTCACATGTCCTTAATTACATTACTAACCGTTGAGGACAGTAGGATTAAAAGAGCGACAACATCGATGATGGAAATTGATATTTTATCAATTACAAATGAGAAAGAAATGAATGAAAAATTGGTTTTTACGATTAATGAAACCGATAAAAAAATAAAAAAAGAGCCAAAGCCAGAAAGGTTTATAGGTAATATCTATAATACCAAAACTTTTGTTTTAGATAAGAATAATAACAGTATTTCCACTTACACTGTTGAGGAAAAATCAAATCAATTTCAAATAGCAAATGAAGCTAATATTAACAAAAATAAACTTATTTATAAAGCCCGCTACCGGTTGGGAAGCAAAAATAATCCGATACCACCTTATCCGTTGTTGGCTCGCAAAAAGGGATGGCAAGGTACAGTTCTTTTACTTGTCTCTGTAAATGAAGACGGTACAGTAAAAAATGTAAGGATAGAAAAATCAACAGGATTTGAGATACTTGATAAAGCAAGTTTACAAACAATAAAAAAATGGTTTTTCATCCCTGCAAAAAAAGGTAAAAAGAATATTAAAGATAAAATTATAATTCCCGTGAGGTTTACATTAAATTGAGATTAAATAATAGTGTGAAATATTTTTTTGAATATGTATTTGTAATCTCACTCTTCTATTTTTTAAGATTTTTGAATATAAAAATTTCCTCTTTTTTATGCGGTACCATTTTATGGGTTTTTGGAAAATTATCAAAAAAAAATAATATTGCTATTAAAAATATAAATTTAGTATTTCCGAATTATTCTGAGACGGAAAAAAAAAAAATAATCTCACAAATGTGGTTTAATTTTGGAAGAGTGATAGGCGAATATCCTCACCTTCACAAAATCAAAATAAAAAAATGTACTTTTGTTAAATTAGAGGGACATAAGAAATGTATAAATATATGTGAAAAAAATAAAAACATCTTATTTTTTTCAGCACATATTGGAAATTGGGAACTTACCTCCCATCCAATGACACAATTCGGAGAAAAAATATGGTTTATATACAGAGCACCGAATAATCCCTTTGTTGATAATTTATTAAGAAGAATACGAGAAAAATATGGTGTAAAATTAATAAAAAAAGGACCAGCTGGAGCAAAAACCTGTATTTCTATACTAAAGAAAAATCATGGGAATATTGGAATGTTAATCGATCAGAAAATGAATGATGGTGTGAAAACTAATTTTTTTGGTAATAAAGCAATGACAGCATCCGCAATAGCCAAATTTGCTCTAAAATATAAATGTCCTATCATACCAGCTGTATGCATTAGAAAAAAAGGCGTTGAGTTTACCATAAAGTATTTTCCAGTTATTTCCTTCGAAAAAATTAAAAGACTAGGTTCTGAAACAAAGATAATGAATCATCTAAATACCTATGTTGAAACTTGGATAAAGGATAATCCAGGCCAATGGATGTGGGCTCATAATAGATGGTAGTCATTTTAAATAAAATGATTGTATACTTTTTATAAAATAGTTTTGGAAATTTTTATTATTTAAAATTTTTTTATTTAATTTTCCCTCAAATTTTCTTGCAAAATCGTTATTGAAATTATTGCAGTGAAATTTTTTAAATTTTTTTTTATTCTTTTGGGCATATAAATATATACAGGGTTTCCTGATTGAATGGCCTCACTTGTCATAGAAATAGAGTCCCCAGTAACTATAATATAACTACTTGTACTTAATAAATACCAAAATGGGTTTATGTTACTTTCCTTCCATATAAAAGAGTCCTTACCAAACTTTTTATTTATTTCACTTTTAAATAATTTGGAGGTTCTTCTTGAAAATAAAAAACATAAGAAATATTTTTTATTATTTAATAACTGTTCTATATAACGAATGAATTTGTTTATTTCACCCTTATGATAACAATGATTTTTATTATCACCGCCTAATAAAACTGTTATAATTTTTTTTTTGGGGGGGGGGTTAATACTTTTATAAATTTTTCTTCTTTCATAAGTTGATAATTTGTAGTTATCTGGATCTACTAAAGCTCCATTAAATTTAATTATATGCTTACCATTAGGAAAATTATCATGATTAGGAATCAAAATTAGGTCAAAAAAACTATTACTAATATAAGGATTTAGTATATGAATATTTTTACATTTAAATATTTTCTTTAATGTGACACTAAAAGGTGCAGTTACTCTGCCGCAAGTTACAACTAGGTCTGGTTTAAAGTCAAGAAGACATTTATCAAGTTTTATTAATTTTATTTTAAGTAAAACAAAAATTAATATATTAGGAATTCTATAATCTTTTATAATAAAATCTTTATATTTGGCATTATCAGAAATTGACCTCAAAAAATATTTTTTAGCAGCACATGACTGATTTATACTGCTCTGTTTGTTATCAGTTATTGTCAATACTCTTTTAAATTCACTCATCCAATTTTATCTAGATAATTTTCTTTTTTTTACATATTTTAAAGCAATCATTTTGTAAATCAGTGCCAAAAATATCATAAAATTTATGGCAAAAAGGTTATCACTCAAAAAGTGTCCACCCATGGCTAATCTACAAAAAATAACCAAAGAGCCTAGAATTAAATTTAGAAAAATAATTGTATATGCTCTTTTTAAAATAAAAACACCCACTAACAAGGAAAATGCAGCAGATGTTTCTCCTCCTATCCATGAACAATTTTTTTCACATTGATCACTTTTTACCATGGGTTTTGAAAACATTTTATTCCCGCCAAATTCTTGAACCTGTATCGGTCTTGCTCTACCCCAAGTATCTTTAAAATAAAGGTTAGCTATTAGACCACAACCAATTACTGGGCCAATAATTAAGCCGAAAAAAAATAATTTTAATCGTCTTAAACTTTTTTTCTTACTCCTTAAAATTTTTTGTGATTCATTAATGAATATAATCGCTAATAAAATTATCGATAATAACGGTATAAAAATTAAAACATTCTTAAGAAAATTTCTGAAATTTTTTATTATTTGGAAATGTTGATCTAAGAATTCACCATTGAAAAAGAATAATTTCGAAAAATAAATATCAAACTTGGGAAATAAGCCGAAAAGAACTATGTTAAAAACAAAAAAAATTAAATTGATATAAAAAACTCTTAAGAAAAAAGAATTCTTATTGGACATATCTTACTTTTGATTCTTTTTTGGTTCTAAAATCTTTAAATATCTCAATCTTAGTACTATTATAGCAAGAGCAATAATCAAAATAGCAAGAGATTCGTATACTAATATTGTTGGATCTAAATCTTTATTTTGCAAAATTATTAACCTTGAGATTGCAGTGATTGAAATAATTAATGGATATGTAATTCTAATTTCCTCGCTCAATAAATATACTCTGGTCATTCCCATCACCTCAACATAAATGAAAAGCAAGAGTAAATCAGCTAAATTGACTTCTAGTTCTTTAATCATTTTAGAAATTTCAACTAAAAATCCTATAAAACTTCCTAGAAAGATAATTGTTACTGCAGTAATTTGAATATATCTAATGATTACTTGAATTTTCATGCTATTATAATTTAATAAATAAGTTTGTTTATCATATCAATAAATTTTTAATTTTTTTAATAAAAAAATCTATCTCCTTCTTTGTATTATAATAATGTAGCGATACCCTTATAACATTTTTTATTCTTTTTCTTTTAAAATATAAATATGATACTGAGTCATCCGATATTTGCGTATTTATATAGTTTTTTTTTAAAAATTTATAAATATATGCTGTTTCTATGTCTTTTATATAAAATGTATTAATTCCGGATAAGTTATCCATACATTCTAAAAAAATTATTTGTCTAAATTTTTCTAATTCTTTTCGTAAGTGTAAGCTCAGTGACAATATTTTTCTTTCAATTTTTTTTATACCAATTTTTAATAGATTTTCAACTGCCTTTGAAAGACCGAGTTTAAGAGCTATAGATTGCTCGAATGTTTCGAAAATTTTCGAGTCATTTCTTATTTCTAATTGATGATTTTTTTTTATGCTAGTAGTACTCATATCTTCAAATACGGGAATTATTTTTTTTCTTAACTTGTTTCTTATGTAAATGAATCCAGTACCACGTGGGCCACAAAGATATTTTCTTCCCGAACCTATTAACACGTCGCAACCAATACTTTTTACATTAATTTCAACCTGTCCTACAGATTGACAACAATCTAGAATTATAACAATATTAGGATTATATTCTTTTATAATCTTACAAATTCTTTTAATATTTATTTTGTTACCACATTGAGATGAAATATGTTGTAGAGAGCATACCTTTGTGAACTTAGACAAGTTTTTCAAAAAGTCTTTCTCGCAAATTAATCCATCACAATCAATCTTTGATATAACAATTTTTTTTATATCTCTTTTTCTTTTAAGCATTGAAATGTAATTACTATTGTATTCATTTTCAAAAATGAGTATTTCATCGTTTTTTGTAAACTTTAGGGAAGAAAATATCAAATTCCAGCCAAGTGTAGTATTCGGGATAAAGGAGACTTCATTTTTATTAGAATTTAAAAGTCTACCTAAGTTTAAATATAATTTTTGAATTTTCTTACTGTATCTTTCGGCAATCTCATAACCACCATACATTTTTTCTTTCCTCATATAAGAACTTATTAATTTAATAATATTTATGTTAGAAATACCGGTGCCAGCATTATTAAAATGAATTAAATTTCTACTCATAAACTATATAACCTCACAAACAAATATACCGAAGTATTTATGTTCGTCTGTTAATACAGATATTTTTTTTAATCCTGCTTTCTCAAGTATTGAGCAAAAATCTCTAATGGTATATTTATATGAATTTTCTGTATGAATAGTTTCTCCTTTTTGGAATTTAATGTCTACGTCAAGAACTCTAATTGTTTGTTGAATTTTACTAAGAATATGCATTTCAATTCTACCTTGTATATCGTTAAAAAAAGCTAGATGTTCAAAATTTGACTTTACAAAATTAGCATCAAGCTCTTTATTTAACCTATCAAGAAGATTCAAGTTAAACTTTTTGGTTATCCCTTTTTTGTCATTATATGCTTTTTCGAGAATTGCTTTTTCTTTTATTAAATCAACTCCAATTACAAGATAATTATTCTTAGTTAGTATTTTTGTAAAATTTCTTAAAAGCTTTTTAGCCATCATAGGCTTAAAATTTCCTATAGTTGAACCAGGAAAAAAACCAATCCGCTTGTTATCTTTTTGTATACAATTATTTAGTAACAATTTAACATTTTTTGTATTAAAAAAATCGCTATAAATTGGATGAGTATTAATAAATGGAAAGATTTTAGAAAATGATAATAAGTTTTTTTTTAGATAATGCGTGCTAATATCAATTGGAAAGTATTCTTTTGGATCGTTTATCGCATTGAAAAAACTTATAATTTTTTTGCTCGAACCACTTCCAAATTCAATTACCGAGGCATTATCAGGAAGAATCTTTGAAAAAGTTTTTTTTTCATTTTTCAATATATTAAGTTCTTTTTTTGTTGGATAATATTCTTTCAAATTAGTAATTTCATCAAACAAACCTGCTCCTTTTGTGTCGTAAAAGTATTTTGAATTAATTTTTTTTTGTGGATTATTTGTAAGGCCTTCGATAACATCATCCTTGTCTAAAAATAAGCTATTTTGATTATTCTTCACCATAAAAATTAAGAACCCAAAAGTTCTTTGTAAGCAAATTGATAACCTTCAATCTGTTTTTTCAAAGTAAAATTTTTTCTTTGAATTTTTAATGAATTCTCCCCCATACTTCTTCTTAATTTTTTATTGACCAAGAGCTTAAAAATAAAGTGACTTATTTTATCTATATCACCAACATTAAATAAGTAACCATTCTTTCCATGTTCGACAGATTCTCTATTTCCTCCAACGTCTGACGCGATAACAGGTAAGCCAAAACTCATATATTCTAAAATAGAGTTTGAGAAACCCTCCTCCTCTGAACACAACAAACCTATGTCAGATGTTCTCAAAATTTTGGAAGGATCATTGATATTACAAATTAACTTTATCTTCGAATCCAACTTCTTTTGTTTTATAATTCTATTTAACTGATTTACTCTTTCTATGGAACCTTTTCCAATGAGATTTAGAATCCAATTTTCCTCATAGATTTTTTCACAAGATTCGATCAAGTCCTCATGTCTTTTATATTTTATAAAATTTGCAACACAAACTAATCTTACTATTTTTGACTCCTTATTTTTAAACCTCTTTCTATCTGCTACTCCATTATAAATTAGTCGTATTTTTTGTTTTGCAACTTTCTCATCATTAATCAACTCCTGAATAATAGCCTTTGAATTTACCATAATTAAATTTACTTTTTTATGTAGAAAAGGTTCAATTTTTCTAAAAAAATTTTTAGATCTTTGGTAATTATTTAATGATCTTCGGCTCATAATAAATCTCTTTCTCATTAAGCATGCGAACATACCCCCAACTACATACATATGGGGTAAAAAAAAATGAAGTAAATCATACTTTTTAAAAATTAATATAAAAAAGAGTCTTATTGATTGAAATACAACAGATAACATGCCTGATTTTTCCAAAAATTTAGGAACTGAATATACTTTTATATTTTGTGGAATTTTTGATAGGTAGTGACCATTTTTATATAGTAAAAATAAACTAATGTCATAATTTTTTTTATTAATTGATTGTATTATGTTTACCAAATGTTTTTCGGTGCCACCAATATTCATGGTACCGATTCCGTAAAGAATCTTTTTCATAAATTCACTTTACCAATCTAAAGCCATTACAAACCCATCTATCCGTGGGATAGAAAAAGTTTCTATAACTTGGTCTGAAGTGTGACTTGGGTGTAAGGCATGATCCACCTTTCAACACAATCTGATTAAACATAAACTTTCCATTATATTCTGAAAGATGGCCGTCCCATGTCTTAAAGCCTTTATAGGGAAGATAAAAGCTATTTGTCCACTCCCATTGATTACCCCATAAATTATTAACACTATTGTCATAATCACCAAGGATCGGTTCAAAGATTTTTGATTCCATAAAGTTTCCGCCTGAAATTTTTCTTTTAAGTAAATGTTCTATCTCAAATTCTGAAGGTAATCTCATATTTTTCCATCTTGCATAAGCATCCGCTTCATAAAAACTTATATTCGATACTGGATAATCGTCTTTAATTTTTTTAACACCATTCAGAGTAAAGTGATGATTATTGTCAATCCAATATAAAGGTTTGTTAATATTATTTTTTAAGATAAAGTCAAATCCATCTGACAACCAATATTGCGGTTTTTTATAAATACCATTTTGAATAAATTCTTTCCACTCTAAATTAGTGATTGTATTAGTTCTAATTTTAAAAGTATTAATTTTCTTCTTAAATGCCGGGTGCTCGTTATCAAAGCAAAATTCATTTTTCGATGCTCCAATTTGCTCTACTGAACTAGAAATTTTCTTAAATATAAACGGTTTATGGGTTTCTTTTTTATCCTTACCACGAAAATTATTTGAGTATGCTGGCAATAAAGGATTTTGGAAAAAATTATATTGAATATCCATTAATATTAATTCCTGATGTTGCTCTTCATGATTGATCGCAGTCTCCATAAAAAATACTAGTTGACTAGGGTCAGTAATATTCTTAGAGAAAATATCTTCAATATTTTTGTCCACAAAAGTTCTATATTTAATGATTTCCTTAATATCTGGTCTAGATAATAATCCCCTTTTTTCTCTATTAAATTGTTTTCCTAAAGACTGGTAATACGAATTAAAGATAAAATCATAATCTTTTTTGTATGATTTAAAGTTTTTATTAAATTTTTTTAGTATTATTTGCTCAAAAAACCATGTTGTATGTGCTAGGTGCCACTTTGTCGGACTGACAAAAATTTCACTTTGAATATTCATATCATCTGGACAAAGATTTTTTACTATGTCCATAGACCGAGATCTAATGCACTTAAATTTTTCAAACAACAAATTAAGGTTATTAATTTTTTTTAACATAATTCAATATATTATCCGGAAGTTTTCTTTTGGCAAATGCTAGAAAAGATTCAACTTTGTAGTCAGAACATGAATAAGTAAATTTTTTTCCATTCAATTTAAAAATTTCTCCCCCAGCTTTTTTCAAAATAGCGTGTCCAGCTGCTATATCCCAGGTATTTACTCTACTAAATCTAGGATACAAATTTGATTTCCCTAGAGATATGTTGCATATCTTTAAAGATGAACCCGCCATATTAGTTTTAAAGGGGTTTAAATATTTTATAAATCTTTTTGTTTTTTCATCCATATGAGATCTGCTAATTTCAATTTTATAATATTTTTTTTTAAATTCACTCACTTTTATAATCTTTTTTTTATTTTTAGATTTTACATAAGATTCCTTGCCATCAGTCCAATAAAGCTCATCTTTTTCTGGTAAATAAACTGAGCCTAAAATTGGTTCACCTTTTTTTATCAATGCAATATTTACAGTAAATTCACCATTCTGTGATAAAAATTCTTTAGTTCCATCTAAAGGATCAACTAAAAAAAATATATCATTTTGACATGACTTATTACCCTCCTCTGAAATTATGGGGATATTTTTAAAACTTTGATTTAATCCAAAGGTAATAATTCTATTCGCCTCAAGGTCCGCTAACGTTAATGGTGAACCATCGGATTTTATTTTATGTGATTTAACCCCATAATATTCCATTATTTTCAATCCAGCCATGACGGATAAAGAATTTAGTATTTCTGAAACTTTTATAAGAGCCCCTTTTTTTATTGGACCATTAGGATTTATGGCATCCATTTATCATACCATAACTGAAACATAAGAATTTGCCAAAGTTCATACTGGCAATTTTGAGAATTATTTAAATGTGACATCATGAGACGGTTTATATTTGCATAATTAAAAAAACCTTGATCTCTTATTTTTTTTTCATTTAATGTCTGAGTCATCCATTCTTTTAAGTCATTCCTCAACCAACTTGCCAAAGGAACACCAAAACCCATTTTTGGTCTGTTTATAAGTTTCATTGGTAAGTATTTTGATAAAATTTTTCTAAGAATATACTTGCCCTTACCCCTGCGAATCTTATGTTTGGTTGTCAGGTTTTTGAAAGAATATTCTATTACCTTATGATCAAGAAATGGAGAACGAATTTCAAGACCATTAGCCATACTTGCTCGATCAACTTTTACTAAAATATCACCGGGAAGATAGGTTTTAATATCTAGGTATTGCATTGCATCTTGCATATTATAAATACCAGGAAATTGTTTAAGATTAATTTCTTTTTCATGATCAAATTTTTTTTTCAGGAATTTATTTGGATCAATTTGACTAACTAATTTTGAGTATATCTGATTGTCTGAATTACAACTAAAAATGTTAGCTATTTTTATGAGTCTGTCTCCAAAATGAGGAGGGAGAAAATCTTTACCGAGAAGTTTATTCAAATAGTTCATTTTGTGTGGTGAAGTCAATTTTATAACATACGATATAAATTTTCTTGCTCCAGGGGTAAGATATTTTATTAATCTAGAAAAATTTGAAGCCCAAAAATATCTTGAATATCCACAAAAGATTTCATCACCACCATCACCTGATAATGCAACGGTTACACTTTTTTTTAATTCTTGACTAATAAGATATGTAGGTATTTGTGATGAATCACCAAATGGTTCATCATATACTTCAGGAATTTTCTCTATTATTTCATGAATGGAAAAATCATCAATATTAATTTCATGATGTTCAGTTCCAAGAATCTTAGATATTTTTCTTGCATAATTAGATTCATCAAAATCCTTTTCATTAAATCTTACAGAAAAAGTTTTCAATTTATGAGTCATATTTTTTTGAGCTAATGATGTTATTAATGAACTATCAATACCTCCAGAAAGCATAATTCCTAACGGCACATCACTATCTAATCTTTTTACAGTTGCTTCCTCAATTAAATTTTCAATATCCGATTCAATAGAATTACTTTTATTAGTTTTTCTATGATTACTAATGAAATTTCTTAAGTCCCAGTATTTTTTCTTCTTTAGCTTATTATTTTTGAATCGAATGTAACTTCCTGGATCAATTTTCCAAACATTTTTAAATATTGTATTTGGAGAATTTATATAAGAATATTTTAAAAAGGCAGATATTGATTTATAATTTAAATCTTTGCTTAGGTTACCATAATGAAGTAATGATTTTATTTCTGAACCAAATAATATTCCATCTTCACTTCTCCCCCAATAAAGAGGTTTCTTACCAATTCTATCTCTCACAAGATAAAGACTTTTATCTTTTTTGTCCCAAAGTGCGAATGCAAACATTCCCTCAATTCTTTTGAGTGCTCCATCAACTCCAAAATAACTGATGCATTCTAGAAGAACTTGAGTATCGGTATTGTTCTTAAATTTAATATTTTTTTTTTCGAGTAATTCTAATTTTAGTTCTTTATAATTATAAATTTCACCGTTGAAAACAATTACATACCTTTTATTTATCGAATGCATTGGTTGATTACCTTTAGAACTTAAATCAATTATCGATAGTCTTCTATGACCAAGAAATATGTTTGATTTATTACACTTCCATGACCCACTCGAATCTGGACCCCTATGTTTTAGAGAATCAGTCATTCTATTTAGATGCTTATTAAGATTCGCTGGGCTTTTAATATTTCTATTTAATTTGAAACCAGTAATACCACACATAAAAAGCTATAATTATTTAATTTGATTAATCTTAAAGTTCTTTGAATCTTTAAAAAGTAAATTGTTTATTTCTTTGATAACAAAAATAGAACAAATAAGAATCATAGGATATATAGGCATTAGATATCTAAGAGTTGCAACATTGACAAAAGAAATAGTAACTAGATATATCTGAGATGTAAAAATAAAAAAAATAAAAAAAATCCTATACTTATTTTTTTTTACAAATAAGAAGATTAAAGCTAAAAGTGTTAAAAATAAAAATAATAAAAATAATAGTTTAAATATGTTTTGCGCTAATTTAAGAACATTGTAATTAATAATATTTATTGGACCGGAACTTTTTACTAATTCGTTTTTATATAAAAGATCTTTTTTTTCTGCCTCATAACTTTTAATTAAACTAAATTTATGTCCGGCAGACCACATACCTATGTAGTGGAATATTGAAGTTTCAACATAATCTTTAAAATTGAACTTTAATAATTCAAAAAAGGCCTTTTCAACATTTTCAATAAATTCTTTTTTTTTTTTCTTACTCTCAATATCCGCGTCTAGAAATTGATATTGAGCAACCACTTCAAAATCCGCAAGTAATTCAGCTTTAAGAAAGGGATTATTTATGTTTTCAATAAACCTATGTATTTTTGAATATTTATTTTTAGATAAATTAAGAGTTTCTCTTAGTTCTTCGGAATACTTATTCACATCAAATGAATCTTTACCAGATATAATAAATATCTTCCCTATCATAGATTGTGTAAGAACCGATTCCCTCTCCTTGAACGTTGAGTAGAAAAAAAAATTTTCTATTAAAACTACAAGCAGCATGCTACTTACAAATAAAAGTATTTCTTTATATTTCGATACTTTTAGTTTGGAAAAAACAACGAACAAAATGAAACAAATTGCAAAAACAGGTCCAATTTTTTTTATTGTAAAAACTAGTCCAATGAGGAGTCCAATAAAAAAATAATATGAAATATGCCTATCTAGATTTTTCATTAATAAAAGCGATAACAAGATATTTATGAAACTAATGAATAGTGATTCTGCTAGATAAATTTTTGTAAAAGATGTGAAATAGAAATTCAGTAAAATTCCCATTAAAAAAAATCCACGCATATATATATTTATTTCAATTTTTTTTAATGCAAAAACAATCATTGCTATGCTCGTCGAAAATAAAAATTTTTGGAATAATAGAAAATCAAAATTTAATTCCTCACAGATTCTATAAAATATTAAATATATAAAATTTCTTGTTTTACTATTTGTCAAAAAGTCATTACTGTCAGGCTGGTTTTCACCAAGTATAGAAGGCGAAAATGAAATTATTGTGTGAATTAAGGATATTAAAATTAAAAAGTAAATAAACTCCAGAAATTTCGGACTTATATTCTTTGTAAAAGTCTTTATAGCCATTGAAGAGTTTAAAATTCAGAAGTTATGAGAATAAAATAACGGTTTTGGAAAAAAATAAATCCATATGTTCATAATAAATAAGTAAGATAAAAATTAAATACAAATAAAATATTTTTTTCTTTTAAAGGATGTATTATAATACCAATACTTTTCATATCCATTAAAAATGAATAACTTTTATAAACATCCGACCAGTATAATTGAAAAAAATGTTTCTATTGGAAATAAGTCTAAAATTTGGCATTTCACTCACATTATGAAAAATGTTTGTATAGGCAATAATTGTATAATTGGTAAAAATGTTTTTATTGGAGAAAATGTTAAAATTGGAAATAACTGTAAAATTCAAAATAATGTGAGTATTTTTGACGGGGTTGTTTTAAAGGATGATATATTTTGCGGGCCGTCATGTGTATTTACTAATGTAAAAAATCCTAGAGCTTTTATCGAACAAAAAAATAAATTTTTGAATACTATTATTCAATCTGGTGTTACCATTGGTGCAAATTCCACAATTGTTTGTGGAAATACAGTAAGCGAGTATGCTTTTATCGGAGCCGGCTCAGTCGTCACAAAAAATATACAGAAATTTGCACTTGTTTACGGAAATCCTGCAAAAAAAGTTGGATGGGTATCTAAAAATGGTTGTAAACTCGATAATAGTTTAACCTGCCCTAGGGATAATTCTCAATATGTTCTAAAAAATAATCAATTAGAATTAAAGTAATGAAATTCATTGATTTAAACTACCAAAATAAACTAATTAGAAAAAAAATAAATTCCAAAATTTTAAGATTATTTAAAAGAGGAGATTACATTCTTGGTAAAGAGGTTGGTGAATTAGAAGAAAAACTGTGTAAATTTGTAAAGTCACGATTTTGTGTTACATGTGCAAATGGAACGGAGGCTCTAAAATTGGCTTTATTATCAGAAAATCTTAAACATGGCGATGGTGTACTGATTCCTAACTTTACTTTTATATCTACGATTGAGGCTCCAGCTATTCTTGGATTAAGACCTATCTTTGTAGATGTTCATGAAAGAACATTTAATCTTGACATTAATTCCTTATTAAAAACTATTGATCTAGCTAAAAAGCAAAAAATTAAACTAAAAGTTCTGATTACTGTTGATTTATTTGGAAATCCTTGTAATTACGATGAAATAAAAGAAATATGTAAAAAAGAAAAATTAATTCTAATTATTGATTCTGCTCAGAGTTTCGGAGCAAAATTTAAAAATAAACATATTGGTAGTTTTGGAGATTACTGTTGTACAAGTTTTTTTCCTTCAAAACCCCTAGGGTGTTACGGTGATGGAGGAGCAATATTTTGTCAGGACAAGAAAAAATTTGATAATTTAATTTCCTTAAGATCTCATGGAAAAGGTAAAAATAAGTACAATAATTTGTTGATTGGTTTAAATAGCAGGCTAGACACATTACAAGCTATAGTTTTAATAGAAAAACTTAAGATTTTTAAAAAAGAATTAATTTTGAGAGATAAAATATCTAGAAGATACATAGAAAGATTCTCTAATTTAGCAGAAATAAAAGTTCCAAAAATAGATTTTGATAATTTTCCATCTTGGGCACAATTCACAATTTCTGCAAGAAAAAGAGATCGATTAAAAGCATATTTGAAAATGAAAAAAATCCCCTCTATGGTCTACTATCCCGTTCCGTTGAGTAAGCAAAATGCATACAAGAAATTTAATTTAACTGAACAAGACTTAGAAAATTCAATCTCTTTGACAAAGAATGTATTAAGCCTTCCGATGCATCCTTATCTTTCAGAAAATGAACAAAATAAAGTTATAAAACATATAAATGATTTTTATAAAAATTTTAGATAAAATTTTACTATAAATTACGAGTACTTATGAAAAAGTTTATATTATTTGGTATAGCAGGTTTTGTTGCGCCAAGACATCTTGATGCAATCAAAAAGAATAATTGTCAGTTATTAGCGACACTAGATCCTAGTGATAATGTTGGAATATTAGATAGCTATTTTCCAAATGCTTATTATTTTAAGGAGTTAGAGAGATTTGATAGATTTGTAAGTAAAAAAAATCAAAATGTCGATTTTTTTTCAATTTGCACACCAAACTATCTTCATGACTCTCAGATCAGATATGCCTTGAGGAATAATTCGAATGTTATTTGCGAAAAACCTATTGTACTTAATCCATGGAATATCGATTCATTATTAAAAGTTGAACAAGAAACAAATAAAAAAATCTATCCGATACTACAATTAAGATATCATCCAAATGTCTTAAAATTAAAAGCAATTATTCAACCTAAAAAGAAATACAATGTTTCTTTGACATACATAACGCCTAGGGGAAGTTGGTATCCATTTTCATGGAAAGGAGATATTAAAAAATCCGGTGGAGTAATTACTAATATAGGAGTCCATCTTTTTGATCTTCTCTATTTTCTATTCGGAGAAAATAAAAGTAATTTCCTTCACTTAAAACAAGAAAATAAAGCATCAGGGTTTCTGGAATTTAACAATGCAGAAGTATCCTGGTATTTATCTACAGATATGCAGGATTTAAAAAAAATTAAAAATGTAAAAAATTCATTTAGGTCGATAAAGATAAATAATGAGGAGTTTGAGTTTTCAGAAGGCTTTGATAATCTTCATACAAAGTGCTATCAAGAAATAATTCAGAACAGAGGTTTAAATATGATGGAAACTTACCAAAGCATTAAAATTGTTTCTGATTTAAGGTCAAAAAAAACAGAGAAAAACAAAGGAATAAAGCATATTCTTTTATAAGTTTTGATATTATGAAGAAAATTTTAACTTTGTTAGGAGCAAGACCACAATTTATAAAGGCGTCAATTGTGAGTCAGAGTATTTTAAAAATTAAAAAATTTAAGGAGATAATAATTCATAGTGGGCAACATTACGATTTTAATATGTCTAAACTATTTTTCGATGAATTTAAAATGAAGCCTCCTGATTTTGAACTTAAATGTTCAAACTCCTCCCATATCAAAATGATTTCAAATATGATTTTAAAATTTGGTGATCTTGCTCAAAAAATTAACCCTGACCTAATTTTAGTGTATGGCGATACAAATACCACATTAGCCGGGGCAATTGTTGCCTCAAAATTAAATTTACCACTAGCACATATTGAAGCAGGATTAAGGTCATTCAATATAAAAATGCCTGAGGAGCACAATAGAAAAGTAACTGATCATCTAAGTGATTTACTATTTTGCCCAACTAAAAATGCAAAAAAGAACCTTCATAAAGAAGGTATTAATAATAATTCATTTTTTGTAGGAGATGTTATGTTCGACCTTATGAAAAAAAATTATGTTCACATTGATAAAATTAAATACCATAAGGTGCTTGGATTAAAACTTGAATCCTACGACCTACTTACAATTCATAGATTCGAAAATATTACGAATATATCGAGACTAAGAAATATCCTTAGATATGTTGTGAAAAATTCAAAAAAAATAATTGTTTTTGTTTTACATCCAGGCACCCGAAAAATCATTGAAAATAATAATATCTCACTCAGTAGATTTACTGTAATTAAGCCATTGGGATACCATGAAATGGCAAGTATGTTACAAAATTGTTTTTCAATATTTACAGATTCAGGTGGTTTACAAAAAGAGGCATTTTTTTGGGAAAAAAAATGCGTAACTCTTAGAGATGAAACTGAATGGATAGAGACTATTAATAATGGATGGAACAGATTGTGGACATCAAAAAGTTATAAAAAAGAAAAAAAAACTAATGACTTTGGACATGGTAACTCTTCTGAAATAATTACAGAAAAATTTAAAAAAATAATTTAAGGCGTTTTAAACGATTTCAACCATATTTCTAAATTTATCAAATGAGCCAATGCCGGTCCATAATCATCCCTACTTTTAAATTTGAATTTCTCAATAATTTTTCTTATCTTAGACTTGTCACAGTAATTTTGAATTTGGCAATTATTACTGAAGAATAAATCCAAGTATCTACCAAAACCACTTTCATTTCTTAACCATTGAGAAATTGGTAATAATAATCCATTTTTTTTTCTGTAAATAAAATCTTTTGGAAAATATTTTTCAGCAACCCTTTTCAAAATTATTTTTGTAGTTTTTTTGTTATACTTAATATCCCGACTTAAAAAATTGATTTTTTTTATTAAATTTAAATCAACAAATGGTACTCTTGCCTCTAATCCATGAGCCATAGAGAGTTTATCCTGTCTCAAAAGTAAAGATTCTAAATAGATTGTTTGATCATAAGAAGTCAATTTATCTAAAGGATCAGAAAATTTACTTAGTACTTCTTTTCTATAATCTAAATCCAACTGAACATCAGAAAATATTTCTTTAAGAAGGTCATATTTTCTATATGTCATCATTTCAAAAAAAGGATTTGTTTTTTTATGATATTCTAAAAAATTTAATTTTTTTATACTTTTGATGAAAACATCCGGGATAAAATTAGATAATTTTTTAAGATAGATTAATTTTCTAATTTCAGAATATCTTGAGTATCCACCAAATAATTCATCTGCTCCTTCTCCTGTTAAAATGACCTTATGTTTTTTTGAAACTTTTTCACACAAGGAGTATAGTAAAATACATCCTAAATGAGTTGATGGCATTTCAAGACTTGTTATTGCCCTTTCAAACGCGTCAGCAAATACATTGGAATCGCATTTTAATTCATAATGATTACTTGAGTAAAGTTTATTAACAACCTTTCTATATTTAGTTTCGTCATAATCACTGTCATCAATTTTGATACTGTAGGTATCAATCTTTTTATTTATCTTCTTTTTTAAAATAGCAGCAATTAAACTAGAGTCTAACCCACCAGATAATTGTAAAGAAAAGCCAACATCACTTTGTGTATGATTAATTATCGACTTCTCAATAACATAATTTATATCATCCTGATAATCTTGGGAATTTCCTTGATCATTAATTGTTTCGTATATATTAAAAAAAAAAATTTTTTTACTTCTGAATTATGTAAATTAATTATGTAGTATGAACCAGGAAGTATTTTTTTTATATTAGCATATCCAGTTTTCTCACCGCTAGGAAATCTAAAAAAAATGATTTCACCTAAGGAGGTTTCGTCTATACCAAGTGTGAAGATATTTTTTAAAGGTTTAATTTCACTCCCAATATAAATGAATTTCTTATGCCTAAAGAAATATAATGGTTTTATCCCCATTCTATCTCTTCCGGCAATTGCAATTCCCTTATTTTGATCTACTATTACTATAGCAAACATACCATCAAGAATCTTAAAAATATTTTGTCCCCATTCTATATAGCCTTTTATAATAACTTCACTATCTGATTGTGACTTAAACTTATGACCTTTGCTCTCTAGATCTTTTCTAATTTTTTTATAGTTATAAATTTCTCCATTAAATACGACAGAAAGCTTGCCAGAGCTATCAACTATAGGTTGATTAGCAACCTCTCGAGTATCTAGAACTGCTAGTCTTCGGAATACTAATGCAAATCCTTTTTTGACATATCTTCCTGAGGAATCTGGACCTCTATGATAAAGATCATTATCTATTTTTGATAAAAGTGATTCTGGAAACATCTTCTCATATTCAAACAGAGCTACAAAACCACACATTTTTTAACCTATAAAATTAGAAACAAATCGTTCAGAAAATTCTTTTTGTTTTTCGGACGAATTTAGATAGTCAAGGTAGAAATTATATGCATTTTCAGAGATATGTTTTATTTGTTTAGGATTACTTAATATATTATCAAGTTTAGATTGAATATCATTTAAGTTCCAACTAAAATCCAGATATGTTTTATTTTTTACATATAGATTAGGCCAAGTTTCAAGGTGGTCCATGTTAGGTTTAAATACTAGGCACTTGTATAAAAAACCCTCGAAATCCTTTAAGTTTATTTCTCCATATCCAAAAGGAGATATCATAATCCTACTTTTCTTTAATTCTTGATAATATTTGTATTTACTTAAACGAGTTGCTGTGAATTTACCGGACAGAATTTTTCTTATTTCCTTTCTTTGAAAAGCAATTGTATTCTTTGAGTAGTTCGTGTTCATTCTACAGGTAATATCATTGGATTTGTAAAAATAATTGCGATTATACTTTGGGTATGTCAAAAAAAAATTTAATGGTAATATTTTATAAATTCTTTGCATCCATGACCCAATGTAACTATAGTTTGCAAAACATGAATTCCAAGAAAGCTTAATTTTTCTTACATCTTTTTTTGCTACAGATTTATATTTTTCAGGTATATTATCAGTTACAAATGATTTTTTATGATAGAAATCGGAAAATATTCGTCTTCCGTAAAAATTTTTAGAGTAAAGTTCCCTATCATGATAAATTTGATTTTTGAAGTAAATATCCACTAATTCCAGTGCCTCGTTGATTACGAAACTTGAACTATCAGAAAGGTCAACAAAAATAAATCTCTTTACTTTTTCTCGAACATAATCAAAAAAATCTTTTGTTTTATGTAGTTCATTTTTTCCCCAAGCATGTTTAAAAAGTTTGCTTTCAAATACTAATGTATCACAGTCAAGTATAGATTCTGAGAACTTCTGAAAAAAATTGACCTTAACTCCGAGATTTTCTATGTTATTTTTATTTTTTATTATTGGAGTCAAAAAACTTGAACTGTTTGCGCTCACAATACCTTTTGTATATATATTAAGAATCTTTACCATTATTTTAGTATGCCTTCAAATACTTCTCTCCATCTACACGCAATAGAATCTAAAGAATAATTAAATATGAATTTTCTTGCATTCTTAGATAAATATAATCTTTTTTCTTCTGAGCTTGCTAATATTTTCATTTTTCTTAATAAATCGCCTTTCTTTTGTAAATCAAATATCAAGCCGGTTTTTTTGTTGCTAATAATTTCGTTAGCACCATCATAATTGCTTGATATAATTGGCAAATCATTAGCCATAGATTCTAAAAGAACATTTGGAGTTCCTTCATATTTTGAACCTAACACAAAGAAAGAAGCAGTTTGAAAGTACTTAAGAGGGTCGCAGAATCTCTTTATTAGGATCTTCTTTTCTAACTTAAAATCGATTATTTTTTTTTTTATTAAGTTATATTGATTTCCTTCTCCTATAATTATAAGCTTCCAATCTTTAAAATGTGTAGCAAATTCCCTAAAAGTATCAATAAGTAAGTCATAGTTTTTCTGTTCTACTAATCTGCCAACAGAAAGAATAATTTTTTTTTTTTCTTTTTCGAAATTGTTTTTGGTATAGTCACTGGATTTGGGAGATGAAAAACTTTTTTGTTGAATTTTTTCTCCAAAATATTTTTTGTTTTAAGAGAATTTGCTGTTAAGCACAATGCATAATTATAAGACAGTTTTCTTAAAACATTCCAGATAAATGGTATCTGTTGAGCTTTATAATCATTTCTCTCGCTTATAATTATTTTCTGATCGGTAAAGAAAGATGATAATAAACATATAACATTTGTAGTATGAATAAAACTAACAACTATATCAAATTTTTGTTTCCTTAATAAAGAATTTAAACTCTTAATTTTAATAAAATTAAAAACAATTGATGAAAATAGAAAATCATTATTGGGTGAGTCGAGCCTTATACGAGTAATCTTATTATCAAGATTAAATTTTTCTTGTGTTTTTTCTAAAGTACAAATTGTTACATCATCACCATCTAAAGAAAAGTAATTAGCAATTTGTGAAATCACTTTTTGAGTTCCCCCGCCTTCTAAGTCCGAAATAATAAATAAAATTTTCATATTTGATTTCGTAATATTTTTATTTCGCACATAATTCTGTCTTCCCAGCTTTTAAATATTTTGTTTGAGAGCTTGAGAATATTTTTTGAATATTTTTTAATTAATTGTGGATTTTCTAATAGCCTGATCAGTGTTTCTGTGAGTGATTTTTCAATATTTTCTCTTGCAATTTTAATAACCTCATTCTCGGATATAAGCTTGTATGTAGAAGTATCAGTGTGTGAATTTTCATCATTGTTGAGAAAAATACAACACTTTCCATTTGTCATGGCTTCGATATTTGAATTACTTAGACTTCCTAGTTTATTGAGAGATACATAAATATCACAGTAATTAAAAATACTATTTAATTTTTTATGGGATACATCACTTACAATTTTAATAAATTTTTCCATCCTTCTTTTTTTTATAAGTGATACTAATTCTCTTTTGAGTGAACCGTTACCTACTAATATGAAATTAATATTTTCTCTATATCTAGCAGGAAAATTTAAAGCAACATTTACAAATTCTTTACATCCCTTAATTTTTTCTAATCTTCCTACAAATAATATTTTTTTGATTTTTCTTTTTCTTGTCACATTGACTTTTTCATCTTGAATAATTCTTCTGTCAAAGCCATTTAACAAAATTGATTTCTTAACTTTTTTACTCGTATGTTCAATAAGCCATTTTTTCCCGGGAGTGCCATCCTCAGTACAAATTATATATGAGAAAGGAGCTTTGAATGAGAGTCTTTGTATAAGGGAGTTAAAATTGAATCTTTTTTTTATTTCAAGCATATCTGGATAAATACCCATAATTCTTAATACAACTTTTTTTTTGAAAAATTTTGATAAAATAGCTCCATAAATTACATTTGCTCTATCAACATAAACTAAATCAATTTCTTTTTTTTTTAATATTTCTAATATTATTCTAATGTTCGATAAAAGATTAACTAATCTTGGAAAATAAAAATGACTTCTATTCTTTTTAAGTATTATAAAGCTAGAATTTAATCCAGTAATTTTTAGCCCTTTTTTATTTGAATGATTAGTAAATATTATTACTTTTTTCAAATACTCACGTTTATCTAACTCTTCTATCAGGCGATATATCGTAGGTGCACCAGTCGGATCCCATTTGGAATATTTTATAGAATTTTTTAAACCGCTAAATTCACTTATTAAGAAAAGTATTTTCATTTAAAGTCTGTTTAATGTCTTTAATCCAGTTTAAAACATATAAAGAGTTTGGATTCCTAATTTTATCACTATATTTCAAAAATTCTTTAAATCCAAATGAACTATAGTGATGGTTAAGTCGATCTAAATATTTAACAATATTAACAAATTTTTTTTGAAAATTATGTGGAAAAAATAATTTTAATAACTTGGATGTCGGGGCAATCCAAAGTGAATTTGCAAAAGACCATCCACTTTTAGGTCTATCAATTCTAGTGAAAATACCCTTATAATCCCAATTCATCAAATATTTTTTATATAGTAGCGCGTTTTTCTTTTGAACAAGTGGAACTTTTCTCCAAAAGTTTACAAATTCGTAATTCCAAAATGGTAATTCCCATTTTAATCCTAGAAAGTCGTAAACTTTTTGACCATTAAGTATAAATTTGGATTGTCTTTCTTCAAATTCCCAGTATTCGTATAATTCTGGATGACTATACGAGAATTTTTTGAGGTTCAAAAATTTTTTATCTAACAAATACTTTATTTTTAAAATATTTTCTTCTGATAAGTAATTTTTCCATAAACTAAAATTTTTATTAATTATTTCGGTGTATAATTTTTTCCATGACAAATTATTAAATAAAACATTTGGTATATGGCCTCCTGAAATAAAGTCACCGGTTTGTCCATTCACTATCACGGAATTTTTATCTAACAAACCATCATTTACTAGTTTATTCATAACTAAAAAGTCCTGATTATTAGGTAAACACGAATAAAAGTCACAACTTAGCCAATATTTTTTTCTTAGTTGAGAGTTAAAAAAAACTCTATAATCTTTTGCATCTAGATCAACATATTGCCAATCTAAATTCAAATTTTTACAAACTTTGTAAGCAATAATTGCTTCTTCACTATTTCGAGGTCCATAAGTAATTGGTATTAAATTCTTGCAACCTAAACTATGTAATTTACCTATAATAAGCCTAGAGTCCCATCCCCCACTTAAGGTAACAATAATCTTATTATTGGCACCTTGTTTAACTATTGTAGAAAATAATTTGTTCAATATCTTCTCAAGTTTTATCTCATTAGCCGTAATATCATTAAGTAGTTCTTTTTTTTTTCTTAAATACGAGAAATATTTTTTTTTTTTTAAACTGCCATTTTCTTTAGTAAATATTAAATATTCGCCGCATTTCATTTGATATATATTTTTAAAAATTGTTTTATTTCCAGATAAATAACCTGACATCATTAATTCTGTTTCAAAACCAACTCTGAGCTGTTCATCGGATAAGTTAAGTGAAAGATTATTGATTGAGTCAGATAACAATAATTTACCCTTCGAGAATTTATAAAACAAGGAATATGATTTGCAAAAATCTGTTATTGCTAAAACCTTCTCACTATTTTCAATAACAATTCCTCGAATGGAATTGTTATTTAGAAACTCAAAAATTTTTTTAAATGAATTTTTAAGAAAATAAGAAATTGTTAAATCATATTCTTCTGCAGATAAAAATTTATTAGGGGTATAAATTTTAATATTTTCTTTTTGTTTCTTTTTCCAATTTAATATTTTTATCATTAGATTTTGGCAATTATTTTAATAAGACTTTTTCTTATACCTTGCTTATTTTCAAAATAGCAACTGCTTTTTTCTGCATCGTATAATCTTGCAATTTCAGAATCTTTTGGTTTAATTCTTTCTTTCAGAATCCTTTGAATATCTATATCGATCTTTGAAAAGTCTTTTGATCTATTTTTGACAATAGTATCATAAAAAGATTCTGATATATTTAAAACTGGGGTTTCTAAAATCATTGCCTCCCATCCTGAAGTTCCATTATCCGCTATAACAAGTTTCGCATTCTTAAGATATTTAAATTGACCGTCATAGGGGTTAATTAATTCCACATTATGAAGATTTGTGATCCTATTCAAAAAGTCTTTGGGACGCCTTCCATGATTAAGTCGGTGTTCTTTTACAAATAATTTATAATTAAAAGGCGTATAAATGCTCAATAATTTCACAATTTCGTACTGATTATAAATATTCGGATCTAGAAAATTTTGCGCAAGTTCAGGTTCTTTGTGAAGTGGGAAAAAAATATAGTTTAATGTTTTTAACTCTTTATCAGAATAATCTCTATACATTGAATAATTACTCCGATTAGTCGCGGTAATAATAAAATTTTTTAAACGTGTCCAAAAAGGAACTTTGACTAGTTTTTTAGAAAATATTTGTAATAAATTATTTGCAGCAATATTGATGAGATTTGCTATATTGTTCTTGTAGAATTTTTTTTTTTTATCCCAATTTTTTTTGACAAAACCAACTGTTTCTGGTCTTTTTCTGAAGGAGTAAATATATTTGTTAGCTTCGATACTTGGTTTTTTCTTTACATATTTTTTGAAATTATTTTTTAACTCTTCATTTCTCATATAATGGTCTTTAGTCCAATAAAAATGCTCTTTTATAATCTTTGATCTTCTAGTGGCAAAAAAAGGTACTCTCAAATATTTTGAAAATATTGAAAATAGGAAATGATAAAAAGATGAATTATTACCGCTAAGAATTAGATCAAAATTTTCTTTTTTTAATAAATTTTGTACTTGGTATGCGCCCTTAAGTATAACAGAAGTAATTTTTAATTTATTTTTTGGATTAATAAAAAAGGAATCCCTTGCAAAATGGTAGCTTTTATTGGAATAAAAAAATCCAATATCTCTCTCATTAGATAACAAAAGTCTGTTTAAGGATATTAATTGATTGCGTTCAATATTACCAATGTTATCTAAAGTTATCTGGTCTTTACCTGGAGGAAGAAAAAAAAGTTTTTTTTTAGAAGGGAAAAAAACATGCTTTAATTTTTTATCAATTTGGTAACTCTCAATATAATCTCTCTCTCCCTTATATGTCAGTAAGTCATATTCAGTCAAGCAACTTTCAATCTCCTCAAAGAATTTTATTCTCATTGAATGTGGTAAAATTAGTATTTTTTTTTTCATTATTTGTTTAAATAATTAATGTATGAAGATTTTTTTAATGCAAGATCAACCCTATACATTTCTTCTTTATTTAGTGGTCTATAATAATCAGTCATTATTGGTTTACAAATCTTTCTTAAAGAAAGAATATACTTCTCTTCTGCACCCCCTAAGAAGTTGTCATTTTTAATAGATTTTGGTAGCAATCTCAAAAAATTGATTAAATTTCTTTGTAAATTTAATCCTTCTACCATATTACCACTCGTAAATTTTTCATATATTTCGATTAATACCTCTGGTAATGCTGATGCAAGACTTGATGTTGACGCCACACTGCCCATAGCTAATGATGCAAAAAGTTGACTAGCAACTGCTGTTATTACTTGAAACTTTTTATTTTGTAATGTTATTACTTTTA
>MDTB01057439.1_pt1 | contig 35383 bp, 35 predicted proteins | sample 811161 | NCBI WGS metagenome assembly MDTB01 (sample SAMN05326650, study PRJNA326480) | marine metagenome | isolation source: seawater | place: Mediterranean Sea | collected 2009 | reverse complement strand
TTCATAATTGATAAGATTTAATAAAGGAACTAATATAATCTTTCAATTGTAATTTTCCATATTTTTGTATAATACGGTTTTTATAGGATATTTTGGTCATTGCTGATGCATATCTCTCTCCCAATCTAGGTTTCAAGTAGGTTATTGGACAATCAAACATCTTTGCAACTTCTATAATAGAAAAAGACTTTTTGTTTGTAATACTATAATATTTACATTTATTTGCTTTGTAAGCATCATAACAAACCTTAACCGTATCTTTAATATGTGTAAATCTTCTAGTTTGAGTTCCAGGTTTAACTATTGTGAGAGGTTGATTGTTTCTATACTGATGCTCAAATATTCCTATGACTGTCGCCATATCCCCAATTTTAATTTGCCTTGGACCATATACATTGTAGAAAAAAATAACCTCAAATTTAAAATTAAACCATTTTTTTAAGTTATCTAATAATTCTAAATTTTTTGATTTTGTAAACGCATATGGTGAGAGATTTTTATCATTTCCATTATTGCCTAGGCTTGCTGAGGTTGCTGAATAAACAAGTTTAATATTGTTATCTAGGCAAAATTTAAAAACTGCTTTAGATCCTATAGAATTTGATATATAGCACTCGTCAAATTTTTTAAAACTTTGAAAGATTCTAGCGAATTCACCGAAATGAAAAATAGTGTGAATATGATTTTTTTTTTTTAAAAATATTTTATTAAAATTAACTGTATCACCCTTAATATATTTTACTCGATTATTTTTTATATGATTATTTTTAGAACCAGATGAATAATTATCTAGACTAATAATTTTTACTTTTTTTTCTTTTAATAAAAATTCTATTAAGTTAGAGCCAACAAATCCTGCCCCACCAGTAACTATAATTATATTTTTCATTGAAAAAATGCCTGGCAAAGTCCTACTCTTCCATGTCTTAAGACAAAGTACCATTGGCGCTGAAAGTCTTGACTGCCGAGTTCGGAATGGTATCGGGTATATCACTTTCGCTATAATTACCAGGCATGATTTTTATACGTATTTTTTTCATTAAGTCTAGACTAAAATTTATAAAAAAGATTAATTATCTAATAAATAATTGTAAATTTATCATTTTATCATTTAACAACTACAAGTAATGAAAACCAAATTTAATAAAAATATAAAGTTTATTGTTCTTTTTATATTCTCAGTAGTTGCATTATTAACACTAAATAAGCTCAATTTATTAAATTTTGAAATTTTGTTTAAATCTATAAAGAAACATCCAGATCTAATATTTCTTTCAGGGGTAATATATGCAATATCAATTTTATTAGGAAGTTTAAGATATAAAATCGTACTTAAAGGTTTTAATTATAAATTAAAATTAAAATATAGTCTAAAAATAACCGCTAGTAGTATTTTCTATGGTCAATGGTTTCCTGGTAGCTCAGCTTTAATTGAATTGTTTAGAATTTTTTTTTTAAAACAACATATTGATATAAAACTAAAAGAAGCATTTTTAAGTGCAATTTATGACAAAGCAATTGGATTAGTAAGTTTCATTATTTTATGTCTTTTTTGCGTTTTAATAAAGTATGATTTACTTGAGCAATCAAATTATTATTTTTTAACCTTAATTTTAATTTTTAGTTTATTTATAATTAATAAAACTCCTGCTATAATTTTAAAAATTTTTAATATAAATTATAAATCACAAAATTATTTTTTAATTTCAACAGAAATGATAATTAGTTTACTTATTTCTGGGTTGATAGTAATAAGTTATTTTCTTATTTCCAAAACAACAAATGCAAATCTAAACTTTATTGATATAGCTATTATGATGCCTTTCATAGCAATCATAGGGATACTTCCTATTGGTCTTGGTAATCTAGGAGGATTACAAATAGGTACATTATTAATTTTTCAATTTGTATCAGAAAATAATTCTGAAATTGTTTCAATGAGTGTGATTTTTGCTTTAATCACAATCCTGATAAATTCATCATTTGGTTTAATTTTTTTAAAATCAACTTTAAATATTTTTAAAAAAGCTTTGATTAAATATGAAAAAAAAATATAAACATTATCATACCTTTGTAGTTCCAACTGCAAATAAATCTCCATATTTAGAAACTTGCTTACAGAGTTTAAAAAAACAAACAGTAAAATCTAAAATAATTATCACAACAGCAAAACCATTTAATGGAATAAAAGATATTGCAAAAAAATATAATGCAAAATTAATTATTTTCAAAAATCATAAGAACATTGCTAATGACTGGAACAGAGCAATTAATAAATCAGACTCTAACTATGTTACTTTGGCACATCAAGATGATATTTATGATAAAAACTATAATTATGAAATTCAAAAATCATTAAAAATTTATAATAAAAAATTTCCATCAATCATTTTTACTGATTACTCAGATTTTAGAGATAACAAAATATCAGGATCTCTAAAAATATGGATAAAAAAAATTATTCTTTTAATTTTTTATTTTAATAGAAACATCATTATAAAAAAAAATATGAAAAAAAAATTAGTTTCTTTTGGTAGTCCAATACCTTGTCCTACAGTTACATTTAATAATGATTGCAATATTTATTTCAATGAGAAATTTTGGGTGAATATAGATTGGGATCTCTGGATAAGATTATCTAATAGAAAAGGTTCATTTTTGTACATAAAAAAAAAATTATTATTACATATAATACATTCGAAAAGTGAGACCTCTAAAGCTTTAAAGGATGGAAAAAGAATTAAAGAAGATAAAATTTTATTTAATAAATTATGGCCTAAACCCATAGCATATGTATTAACTTATATTTATAAATTAAGTTATAAATTTAACTAAAAAATCTTCATATGTCTTTTTTAAGCCTTCGTTAAGGTTTATTTTATATTTCCAGCCATATGATGATGCTAGAGATACGTTTAATGTTTTTTTGTATGTACCGTTCGGCTTACTCTGATCAAGTTTAATCTTAGTCTTATAATTCAATATTTTCATTAACTTTAAAGCATAATCTTTTATAGACATATCTTTTCCTGAGCCAATATTGATTAGACTATGTTTGGTTTTTTTATTCATAAAAAAAATAACTGAGTCTGCAAGATCTTCAACGTACAAGAGTTCTCTTCTTGATTTTCCATTACCCCAAAGAGTAATACTTTTTTTATTTTTTATTTTTGCATTATGGATTTTTTTTATTAAAGCAGGTAGAAAATGTGAATTTTGTGAATCATAATTATCATTGGGTCCATAAATATTTGTTGGCATTAGTGACAAATAATTCAATTTGTATTGCTTATTATAATATTCGCATAATTTAATACCTGCAATTTTAGCTATTGCATAACCTTCATTTGTTTTTTCCAAATAAGATTTCAGTAAATCTGTCTCTTTAATTTTTATTTTAATATTCGATGGATAAATACAGCTTGAACCTAAATAAATAAGTTTTTTTATACCATTTTCATATGAAGAGTTAATTAAATTAATTGCAATCATTAAGTTATCATAAATAAAACTACCAGGATAAGTCGAGTTTGCTAATATTCCACCAACTTTACCAGCAGCAATTATGACAACTTGGGGTTTTTGTTTTTTTATAAAATTAGAAACTTTTGATTGATCTCTTAAATCTAATTTTTTTTTTTTAACCGTTAAAATATTTTTATAACCTAACTCAACAAGTTTTCTGTAAATTGCAGAGCCAACTAAACCCTTGTCACCAGTCAAAAAAATTTTGGAATTTTTATTTATCAATTTAAATTTTTAATCTCCTCAAATATCATTTCATCAATCAATTTACCTAAATTTCTTTTTGGTTTCCATTTCAATAATTTTCTAGCCTTTGAACTATCTCCTAAGAGATTATCTACCTCTGCTGCTCTAAAGTATTTTTTATCTTGTTTAACAATAATCTGATTGTTTTTTTTATTTATAGCAAAACTTAATTTTCCCTTTTTTTTCCATACTAAATTAATTCCTAATTTTTTAGCAGTAAAATTAATGAATTGTTTTACAGAATATTGCTTTCCAGTGGCTATCACATAATCATCTGGTTTATTTTTTTGAAGCATTTTCCACATAGCCTCAACATAATCCTCGGCATGACCCCAATCTCTTTTGGCTTCAATATTTCCAATATATAAAATTTTTTGTTTGTTTTGTTTTATTTTACACAGAGCTCTAACTATTTTTTTTGTAACAAAAGTTTCACCTCTTTTTGGACTTTCATGATTAAATAAAATACCGTTACACGCATACAGATTATATGCCTCTCGGTAATTTATTGTTATCCAGTGAGAATAAAGTTTAGCCACAGAATATGGACTTCTTGGATAAAATGCAGTTTTTTCATTTTTTTTCTTTTGTTTAGCGTTTCCGAATAACTCAGAACTTCCAGCTTGATAGTATTTTATTTTTTTTTGGTTTTTTAATTTTTTAATAGTTTCTAAAATCCTTAAAGATCCCAAACCTGTTGCATTTGATGTATACTCTGGTATCAAAAAAGAAACACCAACATGAGATTGAGCGGCTAGGTTATAAATTTCATCTGGTAGGACTTCATAAATTATTTTTGATACTGAATTAGAATCAGTAATATCACCATAATGTAAAATAAATTTTTTGTTGCTTATCCATGGTTCTTGGTAAATATCATCTATTCTGATTGTATTTAAACTTGAACTTCTTCTTTTAACACCATGAACAATATAATTTTTTTTTAAAAGAAACCTACTAAGGTACGATCCATCTTGACCAGTTACACCAAATATAAGTGCAATTTTTTTTTTCATATTTTAATATTCTCTTAAAGCAAATTCTTTAAAATATTCCAAACCATCATCTAATTTAATCTTTGCTTTATATTTAAATTCTTCATAAAACTTTTTCATACTTGGACATCTTCTCCTAGGCTCATCAGATGGATAATTTTTAGGGTATTTAACTTTTAAAATTTTGATTTTATTTTTATTAAACTTGTTAACAATTTTTTTTGCAATTTTTTCAGCACTTATTTCTTCATTTGAATTTCCAACATTATAAACAAATTGCTTACCTGAAAAAATAATTTTCAAAATCATCACTACAGCATCATAAATATGACAATAAGTTCTGGTTTGTTTTCCATTATCAAAAACAGTAATTTTTTTTGTGTTAATAGCTTGATAAAAAAATTGAGGTATTATTCTTTTGTCATTATATTTCATTCCATTTCCATAGAAATTAAATGGTCTTATAATTTTACAATCAACTGCAAACTTAGTTTTATATATGTAAGTCAATGTTTCTCCCATTCTTTTACTTTCATCATAACAAGACCTGTCAGAAATTGACGATACATATCCATTGTAAGTTTCTTTTGTAGGTATCTGGTCAAGTGTTGGATTACCATATATTTCGCTTGAACTAAAATAAATAAACTTTGAGTTATCTTTTTTAGATTTTTTTAAAAGAATTTCTGCTAAATTTGAATTTAAATAGATTGTACCTAGTGGATTTTCTTTATAATAAGTTGGAGAAGGAATGCCTGCTAAGTGAATTATATAGTCATATTTATATTTAGGTAAATTTTTATAAGTAATTTTTTGTAGATCACGCTTAAAAAAAGTAAAATTTTTATAGCTTGTTTTGGGTTTTATAATATCTATACCATGAATAATATTTTTATTTTTTTCACTTAAAAAAGTTAAGGCTTCTAGAAGATAATTACCTATAAATCCTGAAGATCCAGTGATGAATATTTTTTTATTTCGAGGTATATTATTTAATAGATTTTCTTTGATTAAATTTTCGAAATTAATTTTCATTTGTACACTTTCAAGACTGGTAGTGGTTTAACATATTTTACTTTTTTTAAACCTCTTTTTTTCCATTTATTTCTTATTGCATCAAACATATGCCAAGCTAAAATTATTATTATGTCAGGTTTGAAATTAGCCATACTTGCACTAGAGATTATTTTTATGTTTGTACCTGGGGCAAAATGATTAATTTTATTTGAAGACGGCTGTTCAAAAATAATATTTGCTTTTTTTCTTAAGCTTGAGAAATAATGTAAAATTACTGAAGCTCGAGCTGGGAATGATTTTATAACAATTTTTTTATTAGCATTTTGTGTTAAAAAAATCTCCATTTTTTTTTCTGCATTTAATATTTTTCCAAAAAAATTTTTGTATGTTTTTAAAGATGATAATTTATTGCTCTTTTCATTAGACAAAATCTTCAATATACGTGAATTATATTTAATTTTCTTGAGGCTAAAATGAGCTTGTATATTTCCTCCGTATCTTTTTGAAGTATAGGCATCTACTAAATGAAAATCATATTTTTTCATTAGAATTATTAAACTCTTAAGTGAATATGTTCTTAAATGTTCGTGGTAAAATGTATCAAATTGATTATGCTTTATAACATCAACTAAATAATGGTTTTCTATAACAAAAACTCCATTTTTTTTAATTAAATTTTTTGCTGCATTTATAAAATCGCCTAATTTATTTGAATGTGCAAAGACATTTGTGGTAACAATTAAATCTGCCTTTCCATATATTTTTTTTGCTTTTATAGATGATTTGAAATTAAAAAATTCGTTTACTATTTTTATTTTCTTTTTTTTAGCATATTTATAGGTGTCTGTTGGCTCAATACCAATCAACTTGGGTATATCTAAATTTTTAAACTCATTTAACAAGCTACCATCATTACATCCCACATCTACTATTACTGAGGATTTAGATAATTTATAAATATTTTTTAAATTTAAAGATAAATTTTTAAAATTTTCTATTACCGCCTTCGAAATACCTGGGAGATAATGATAATTTTTACTATATAAAGTTTTATCTCCTACTATATACCCTGTTTGCAAAAAGGTACATCTAGTACATAAAAATACTTCTAGAGGGTAAAAAATTGTTTTTCTTGATTGATCTTTAAAACTTATAAGATCATCTGCTAAAGGCTGGTATCCAAAATCCATGACCTTTTGGATTTTATTAGTGTTACAAATTTGACATACTCTAATTGGACCAATTTTATAGTTATGAGGAGATTGCATTAATGCGATTATTTATCAGTAGTTTAATTTTAATTCAATGAATTTAATTAAATAAACATTTTAGATTTATTGAATATCTTTTCACACAAAATATGAGCAACTAGTATTTTTTTAACGTATTTTGTATCAGTCTTATTTTTTTTATTTTCATAGTTTGAAATAAGTCTACTGATTACTTTTTTTGTTAATTGAATTCTATTTTCTTTTTTTGAATTTAATATTTTACTATTTTTTAAAATTTTAAATCCAGTTGTCCAGTCTTTATAGTTATTAAATAATTTTATATCACTATGTCTGTTATTAAAATTTATTGAATGAAAGTTATTTTTTGAATTAATATTCATTTTGACCATTAAATTTATGTTTTTCATTAAAAAAACAATCTTTAAATAAGTAGTTTTTTTTTTTAAATAAGTAATATCTTCAATTTTAAACTTGGTATTTTCATCTAAATTAAGTAGATCTACTAAATGGTAAAAGACATGAATTCCATAATATTTGAGCATGCCTCCTCCAAGTTTATCATTGGTTTTCCATGTTGGAATTTTATTCCTAAAATAAGCTTGTTGAAATTCCCATGTATATTCAATTTCTCTTACATGTTTTTTTTTAATCATTTTTTTAAATTCTTTGTATACATCTAGCTCAGAGAATATAAAATTTGTTAAAAATGGTATCTTAAGTTTTTCCAATATATTTATAGATCTTTTTGTTTTGTTCAAAGTTGAAGATATCGGTTTTTCTAACAGGATCCCTCTATAAAAACATTTATTTTTTTTAATAAAACATAAAACTTTATATTGTATGAGTGGTGTTGTTGCACATATAACATAATCAAAATTATTTTCTAACATAGCAATTTTGTAAGAAGAATATTTTATTACTTTTTTTTCAATTTTTTTTTTATGAATATTAGGACTGCAAATAAATATCTGAATATTGTTATTCATTTTACTTAAAGCTCTTAAATAAATTTTACTACCAAAGTTTGATCCAATTATAAGTATTTTAATCATTTAACTATTTTGATAGATATTTTTTTATATCTTCTATAACTTTGGGTTGTTTCAATTTAAAGTCTTTAATAATTTTTTTGTTGAGACCAATGCATGTTTTATTATAATTTTTTATATTTTGAATTTTGTTAAATTTAAAATTTATTGTTTTTTCTTTTAATTTACTTTTTGGTAATAAATTAATAATTTCCATTGGTGTTATCCCTAAACCGGAACAACAATTGTATATGTTGTAATTTTTAAATTTCCCTTTTGTTATCACACTGCTGACAATCTTATTTAGATAATCTATTGGGATAAAATCTTGTTTTAAAAAAGGTTTATTTATTGTTATTTTTTTGTTATTTTTTATATATTCAATCAATCTATCTTTACGATCAAGATTTCCAAATATTGAAAAAATTCTTAATATAATTACTGGAAATTTAAAACTTGTTGATAATTTTTTAAGTAATTTTGAGTTATTTAATTTTAATTTTCCATAATCATTATCTGGATTACATTTTGAATTCTCTGAAAATTTAACTTTACTTTTGCCATACTCAGAAGAAGATCCAATTTCAATAAATAAATCAGGGGAATTTATCCTAAAAATATTAACTAAATTTTGATAAAATAAATTATAATTATCCGATACTTTTGAATAATTAAATTTATTATTATTAAAGTTTTTAGTCCATCCAATCGCATTAATAATTATTTGAAATTTATCAAAATTCAAAAAACTTTTTTTTAATAATAAATTTTTTTTATAAATCTTAATTTTATGTTTTCTTAATATTTTTAAACGACTTATTTGAATACTTTTTTTTTTTAATTGAAGTAATACCATTTACAAGATAACCCTTTTTTTTTAGATATACAGCAACATTGAAACCAATAAATGAAGTTAAACCAATAATTAATATTTTTTTTTTATCCATCTAAATTATATATTTCATGAATGTTCTGTTCAAATAAAATATAATAGAAATACTTTGATTTATATAAACTTTGAAAACTATAATTATTCTTACTTTTTTTATTAAACTCACTTACTAAAGTTTTTAAAAAGGGTTCTTCTTGATATTCAAAAGATAAATCTTTTTTTGAGTCAATGATATTATACTTAAACTCATTATTATTTTCATTGTCTAATATTTTATTTTGCAATTCATGTCCGTATTTTTTACTTAATAGATTCATACTTTTTCCCATGATTAAAATAAATTCCTGATCCGTTTCTTGTACCTTAGAACACTCAGATACATCAGTAACTTTCATTTGGCAAAATGGTTTTTTAAATTTTCTTTGCCAATAAAATTCTTCAAAATGATCAAAGGCATCCTCTGCTAAATAAAAAACACCTTTTTTTTCTTCATTTTCATTAATATAATTTTTGTTTAAGTTATTAAAAAATTTTCTGTATTCATGGCCTTCAATTAAAGGTGAATTTATCATCAAATAACTAATCAGTGTAAAAAAAAATCCGGTGATCAAAGAGATTTTAAAGATCAATTTATAATATTTTGGAAAAAAACTTTTGAAGCCTATAAAACAATAAATAAATATCATGAAGGAAAAGGGCAAAATATAACTGTATTCAAAGGGGGGCAAATACAAAACAAATATTGTTGATAAAAAAAAATAAATTATAGAATAAATGTTAAATAAATTATTTTCTTTTCTGATAAATTTAAATCCTCTAATCATTAAAAATATTACAAATATACCAAATAAGTAATTTATAATTGAGTTAGTTGTAAATTTTGTTAATAAAAATGGATAAGTAACAACTATAAAAAACTTTTCAAAAATTTTTTGAATATTTTTAATTATATCTGTATTGTCATTTATCTGTATGCTTTGATTAAAATAACTTGCGTGATCATTAAATACTTGTAATAGATACGTATTTTTTATTACCAAATAATAAATAAAAATATTAATTAAACCTATCAAAATTAAAAAAATTGAAAGCTTTTTATTTTTTAGAAATAAAGAAAAAACAAAAAAATTTAGACACAATATTGCGTGATGAAGTCTAAAATATATTCCCACAATAATGAAAAAGGAAAAAACAATCCAATAAAAATTTATTTTTATATTATTTGATCTTGTGTGTCTGAAAAAACTAAAGAAAAAATACAAAAGTAATGGAAAATACAATGATTCGTTAGAAAAATTTCCAAGTTGATTTAAATTATATGGTTGAAAAAAAAAGATTGTAAATAATAAATATTTATCAACCTTGCTTAGAATACTTATTTCTAATTTTAAGAATTCACAAAAAACAAATACCCAAACTAATGAAGTAAAAAAATAAAATATTAAATACCAATACTTTTCAGAAATAAAAAAAATTAAATATTCAAAGAAACTTATACCAATTTGAAGCGTATATACTAAAGTTTCAACAGGTGGGTATATTGCATATTGGCTTATTTCATTATAATGAAAAAGTGATTGAGCTATAGAAAAATAATATGGACCATGAACTAATGGAAGCCAACCACTTTTCGAAGCGCAATAAACTCCTAAAGATATAAATAATATAAAAAATAACAGAAAAATATTTCTAAAATAAGTCATAATGAAATTCTTTTTACAAAATAAATGATGTGTAAATATATAAATCTAAAGAATTCACTCTTTAATTTAAAATTACTTATTTCACCATCATATTTTATATCTACTCTAACATCTTGAGTTTTAGCATTAATTCGTTTTAGTTCGTAGAGCATACTAGTTTCAAAAAAAAAATCATTTCGAATATTTGAAAAATATAAATTTTTCAAAATATTTTTTTTAATACAAATATATCCATTCAATGGATCTGACATTTTTAAATTGCCAATTGTAAATCTTGATACATATGTCAATATTAAGTTACCATAAAATCTTACTTTTGGACTTTTAGAAAAATAATTTGGATCTAAAAACCTATTGCCTTTAGTGTACAATATTTTTTTATCTTTCATTGGATTAATTAAATTTTTATATTCATATGGATTCATTTGATCGTCACCATCAATTTTAATTATATATTCACAATCTTTATTTAATAAATATTTAAAACCTGACTTAACTGCTCCTCCTACTCCTTTATTTTTTTTATGAAATATAACTTTAATCTTATTATTTTTTTCAAAATTGTTCTTTACATACATGCCAGAACTTTCAGGACATTTATCATCTACACAAATTATATAATCAAAACATTTAAGACAAGTTTTAACAACTTTTAAAATTTTGCTTTTAACTTTGTAGCAAGGGATAATAACAGCAATTTTATTTTTTTTTTTCATACAGAGGATAATCATACAAATAGAACAATATGCCTAAAGGAAAAAAATAAAGAAGATTTAACCAATTTGTAAAAAAACTACCTGTAGGAACCAGAGGGAACAAATTCATTATGAACGAACCTATGATGCAAACTTTAGCATTATATATATTTTTATCAATTCTTGTACGGTTTAAATAATTTTTAATCATTAAGTAACAAAAAAATAAAAAAAGAATAAATACTATCAGAAAACTGAATATACCTGACTCCGCTAACAACTGCACATAGGTATTATGTGGATGACTTCCACAACCTATATCAACTTGAAACTCATGACATTTATATCTAAATGATTTTAGTCCATGTCCAAAAAAAGGTTTGTCTAAAAACATTCGTATGCCAACCTCAAAATGTTTAGAATGACCAAGTGAAAATAAATGCTCTGGTATCTTGCAACATTTAATTTTTCTAGGACTATTTGAGGTTTTGGGTATATCCTCAAAAATACCAATACTTATTAAAACTTGATTGAACATACGTTCTTTCATGTTTTGATTATTACTTATTATCATTAAAGGTAAAAAAATAATTATTGATATTATTGAAAATTTATAAATTTTTTTCATATTAAAAAAAATTAAAATCAAAGAAGTAAAAATGATTAATAAAAAAAAAGAAGCTCTTTCTCCTGATAAAAATATCAACAAACCATAAATTGGTACAAATAATAAGATTAAAACAATATTTTTATTAGATGATAGAATATAAATACATAAAAATATTGGCAAGATCCTAACTAAATAACTTCCAAGTATCCATTCATCTTTAAAAAAACCGCTTAATCTTAGATTTGAATATGGCCTTTCAAATCCCAATAAATTCACATCAAAGAAATACTGATAATAACCATCAATAATAACCACTAAAAGAGTAATGAATATTATTGGAAAGAAATTTTTGAAAAAGTTTTTATTATTTTTAATTAATAGATATAAGAAAAAAGCAAAAATTAAAAACCTAACATGAAATAGAGATTGTTTTAAAGAAATAATTTTTAAATCCGAGTTTAAAGAACTAAAAATTATTATTATCCAGAAAATAAAATAAAAAAAAATAATTTTATTTTTAAAAATATCTGTCTCCTTTTTAATTAAACAATAAGCTATAAACAAAATAGATAGGAGAGAAATTATAATATCTGGGATAGCTGGTCCAGCAACCAAAAATAGCGGCAAAAAATAAATTAAATAAGTTATTTTTTTATTAAATATTTTTTCTATCATTATATTTAATTTTGAATACTAAAAATAAAGCCAAAATGAAACCAAATGATACTGATTTGTATGTGGCTGATAAAAATAATGGGTAACTTATTGTGGATAATAATGAAATATTGATAATACTATCTTGTGAATTTAAATATCTAAAATTTTTAAAAATTTTGAGGGATTTTGAAATAATCAAGTAATATAACGAAATAACAAAAATTATACCCATGATACCCAACTTATAAAAATAATATAAAAAGAAATTATGAAAAAAAAGGACATTACTATTATTAATAGGATTTTCTAAAGTCTTTCCAAATCCATTTCCTAATATTATATGAAAAAAACTATAATTATTTGTAAGAAAATAAAATTCATACTGTCTATTATTAAAAAAATTAATTGATGATTTTTTAATTTTTGGATCATTTAAAATATTTTGATGAGTTAGGTTACTCAACTCACTCGACCACAAGAATATGTGATCAAATATAAAGAGTAAAAAAATAAAACTTAAAAATAAATAAATATTTTTTTTTTCAAAATTTGTAAAAAAATAAAAAAGTGGGTACAAAACTAGAGTAAAAAAACTAAAAAAACTACTTATCAAAAAAAATAAAGAAAATATTAAACCGTTAATAGATTTTTTTCTTATACACAAAAATATTAAAAATATTAAAAATATAGATACAATTGGACCTCTCAAACCATATATATCTGTTACGTAAAGTGGTAAAGTTGATAGAAATGAATATTTTATGACATTTATAAATTTTCTCTTATAGGTATGCTCATAAATTTTTAAAATAAAAAATACTAAAGCTAAAGTAATGGTATTTTCTAAGTATAAAAAATAATATTTAGCAACTTGAATTGGATTTCCATGTGGATAATTATTGTATTCAAAAAAAAAATTGTAAAATATTATTACTTTAATTGAAAATATTAGACCACATAATACTAAAACTTTTACTAAATAATTTAAGAATTTTTGATTTAAATTTCTTAAATGAATTATTAAAAAAATAGATAAGATTGAACTCACACTCACCATATCTCTGATTATATTTTGATTTGTATTTTTAAATAAGAAGCCTAAAATAAATCCATAAATCAAAAATATCAAAATTAAAAAAGGGAAAAAATTGATATAAAAAAAATTTTTTACACCTAAATTTCTAGTATCATAAATATAAAGACATCCAATTACGATTGATATCAATAATAAAATATAATGCTTAATATCTAAAACTTTTGGGACATTTGAGGAAAAAAAAGAATAAATTAGAAAAAAAATAGTCAGCAAAATTAATTGATAATCAGTTATTGATAATTTTGACAATATTTTTTTTGTATTTGCTATAAACATAATGAAAATAATAATATGAATTTAACTGTATGCATACCAACCTTTAATGAAGAACTAAATATAAAAAAATGCTTAGATAAGCTTAAATGGATAAAAAAAATTTATTTACTGGACGGTAACAGCAAAGATAAAACCGTAGAAATTGCAAAAAAATTTAAAAATACCAAAATTATTAAACTTAAGAAAAATATAGACTATACAAAAAAGCTTAACATGTTGCTAAGTTTTAATAAAAACAAGTGGGTATTAGTTCTAGATGCTGATTATGTTTTAACTGATAAATTAATAAATGAAATAAAAAAAATTAACTTTAAAAAATTAGAGAAAGAAAAAATATTTGGTTTAAAAATTAAAATTTATAATAAGATTTTTGGTAAAATTATTGAAGAAAATATCTATCCAAAAAAAATTTTGATTTTTAAAAATAAAAATTGTTTCTATAAAAAAATAGGACACAGTGAAAAACTATTTCTAAATTCAAAAATAATTGAGTTATCAGAATATGTTAATCATGAAAACCTAAATGATATTTTAAATTTTTCTAAATGGAAAAACAATCAGATCAAATATTCAATCAACGAAAGTTATAAAATTTGTAATCTTAGTTTTATAAAATTAAGAAATCAGGATAAAATTAGACGCTTCCCTCCTCTAAATATAATTATATTATTTTTATATTTAATTTTTCTAAAAAAAATTTTTTGGTATGGAAAAGCTGGTTTTTTTTATTTATTTCAGAGAATGTATTACGAAACAATTCTTTCCTATTCTATTTTTAAAAACTACATTAAGAATTTTAAAACTTAAATTTTTTTTTTGTTTTTAAATTACGATTTGTTACATCTGACAAAACTAATAAAGAACTCTCTTTTTTTGATAAATTTCTAAATTTAAAAATTGTTCTTTTTGGTATATTTATTAAATGACCTGATTTTAGAATTATAGATTTAATTTTATTTTTTTCAAAAATTTGGATTTCAGAAATTCCACTGCTACAAAATAAAATTTTGTTACAGTTGATATGTTGCCTCCAATGTCTAAATATTTTACCTTTTATTTTAACAATATAAATTTCTTTTATTTTAAAATGAATTTTAGAAAAATTAAAAACTTTTATAATTTTACTTTTTAATAAACTAATTTCTTTAACTTTTTTAATTCTCATTCTGATTTAAAACTTATATAATTCTTAATTTGTGATTGAGTAAATTTTAAAATCTGATTTTTATCCTCAAAGTATTTAAAATACCAATCACAAATAAAATAACAAGTTTGATTAAAATTTAATTTACTTTTCCAACCTATTTTTTTATAAATTTTATTAGTATCTAAATTTAACTTTACAGACTCTGTAAAACTAATTCTTTTATTGTACAAAATTTTGGTATTTCCATTCCATATTTTTAAGATTTTTCTTATTAATGTTTCTACACTTGCGTTACTTTTTATGTTTGGACCTATATTAAAACTTTGACCATTTATTAATTTCTTATTCTTTTTCAAATGATATCCAAGAAATAAATATGCAGAAATTGGCTCTAAAACATGCTGCCATGGTCTATTTGCTTTTGGGTTTCTTAATGTAATGTCTTTATTTAATTTAATACTTTTAAATAAGTCAGGAATTATCCTGTCTACAGTCCAATCACCTCCTCCAATAACATTTCCAGCTCTAGTTGATATACATGAAATATTTTTTTTTTTATATAAGAAAGATTTAAAATAATTTTCAAAAAATAGTTCAGCAATTGCTTTAGATCCACTATAAGGATCTATCCCTCCTAATTTATCATTTTCATTGTAATAACCTTTTTTTGAGGGGAAATAACATTTGTCACTTGTTATTATTACCGCATCAATCTTATTTTTTGTAACTCTCAAATATTCTAAGATATTAGCAGTACCTATTGAGTTAGAGTAAAACGTATCCATAGGTTTTTTGAAACTTTTTGAAACTATAGATTGAGCTGCCAAATGAAAAATTATATCTGGCTTTACAGAATCAATTTTTTTTTTTAATTTGTTATAATTTTTTAAATCAAAAAAACTTGTCTTTACTTTTTTATTTAATCTCATTTCAGAGAACATTGAAGGATTGGAAGGTATATCTTTTGATATACCATAAACTTTTGCATTAAGCATTGTTAACCAAAGTGATAACCAAGAACCTTTGAAACCAGTATTCCCAGTAATTAAAATTTTTTTATTTTTATAATAATTTAAATATTTAAAATTTAACTTTGCCATTTCTTATATCTTTCTCTAATTTAATCTTATCTCTTGGAGTATCCATACATTGCCAATACCCATAATGCTTATAGTAAGATAATCCCTTCTTTTTAACAATTTTAGGCAAAGTATCCTTCTCAAAATTTTCATCTTTATTTAAAAATTTAAGAATTTCACTATTAATCACAAAGAAGCCACCATTAATCCAACTTGTATCTTTAGACGGTTTTTCTGTAAAATTTTTAACAACATTATTTCTTTTATCAAATTTTATTTCACCAAATCTCGGAGGTGATTTAACTGCAGTAACTTGTGCATAAAAATTTTTTTTATTAAATTGATTAAAAGCTTTTCTTAAATTTACGTTTGAAATTCCATCACCATATGTGAGAAAAAAAAAATCTTTTTTTAATAACAATGGCTTTAATTTCTTAATTCTTCCTCCCGTTTGAGTCTTTAATCCGGTATTTACGACTTTAACAAAATAACTTTTATTATTTTTGGAGATTTTAAATTTATCATAAATTTTATTATTTATATTTATAGAGGTATTTTTATCAAAAAAAATATGCTTATCTCTTAAAGATGAAAAATAATTTATAATTTTATTATATTTATACCCACCAGCTATTATAAATTCATTAATATTATATTTTCTATAATGTGAAATAATAAAAGAAAGAATTGGTTTATTGTTTAACAAAATTAATGGCTTGGGTTTTGTTATTGTTTCATTGGATATTCTAGTCCCAAGTCCACCAGCTAAAATTAATGCAATCATGTTTGTTAAATTTTATATATATCAATATAAATATTTATTATATTTTAAAAATGAATTATTTAATATTATCTCAATTATTTATTTGTATTCTATTTTTAAAATTTTATAGGTTTTTGCCAGTTTTGAAGAGAGAAAATGACAAAAAAATCTATTCAGCAGGTTACTTTTTTGCAATATCTCTAATTGTTTATTTTATACTTTCAGAAGTATCTCTAGAAGAAAAAATTTTATTTGTAATTTTTCCCTTAGCGGCATTTTGTTTAGGTGCTTTAGATGATTTCAAAAATATTAATCCGTGGTTAAGATTATTAACTTTATCATTAATTGCAGTTTTATTAATTTTATATAATGACAATTTTAATTTAAGCTTTTTAAGTTTTAGCTCGAATATATATAAATTAGATTATCCATTTGATGTATTTTTTACTTGTCTTTGTTTTTTGCTTTTAATTAATGCAATGAATTTTGTAGATGGAGTGAACTGCTTAGCTGGAATTGTTTTTCTTTTTTTCTTTTCTTATATTGGGATAAGAATTGGAATACAAATTGAACTAATATCAATTGTTATACTTTCAATAATTTTTTTCTTAATTTTAAATTCAAAAAATTTATGTTATTTGGGTGATGGAGGTGTTTATTTATTATCTTTTTTAATTTCACAATTAATTATTTTATCTTTTAAAGAAAACTATCAATCATTCCAAGCAGAAGAAATTTTATTGCTTCTTTATTTGCCTGGATTTGATTTGTTCAGATTATTCTTGGATAGAATTTTCAAAAAAAAAAATCCTTTTAAAGGTGATCAAACACATTTACATCATTATTTGAAAAATAAAATTGGTTTAAGGAATTCCATTATTATTTATATGATTTGTCTGATGACCCCACTTTTTTTATACCATTTTTTTTCAATCAACAATTTTATTTGCATTTTGATATCTATAATAATCTACACTTCAATATTTAATTATGCAAAAAATTAGTACAGTTTGCTCTTCATACAAAAGTGGTGATAAAATTAATATTTTAATTAAAAGTTTCAACAATCAAGAATATGAGTCTAAAGAATTAATAATTGTTGAAGGATCTGAAACTGACTTAAATTATAAATTATTGAATAAAAAAACCAACAATAACAAAAATATTAAAGTTTTTTACCTACCAAATTCTTCTATATATGAATGTTTAAACTTTGGTATTAAAAAAAGTTCTGGAGACATTATTAATATAATGGGAGATGATGATAAATACATAAATGATAAATTATTTGAAAATATATCAAATAGATTTTCATTTGCAGTTGACTATGTTTATGGAGATACTATTTATGAAAATAGAGGTAAAAAAGTTAGATACTATAAATCTTATAGTTTAATGGATAAGCTTTTAAATCTTGGTTATATGCCTTCTCATACCTCGTTATTTTTAAAAAAAAAAATTTATGATCATTTGGATTACTATAATGTAAATTTTCATATTGCATCTGACTTTGATTTTTTTTTTAGACTCTTTTATTACAGTAAGAATTATATTTACTTAGATGAGGTAATTACAGTAATGTCTATGGGTGGAACTAGTAATAAATCTTTAAAAAATATTTTATTTTCTAACATTGAAGCTTTCAAAATATTAAAAAAAAACAATCATAATTTTGTTTTATTAAGATTACTTTTTAAGCTATTTTTTAAATTCTATTTACTTTTAAGATATAAGTTTTCAAATAAATAACTATGAATGATAAAAATAAATACTGCTGGTCACATAATCATGCCGATAATTCATTCTTATATTTATTTAAATCTTTAAATAAAATTTTAAAAAAAGAAGTAAAATATAGAGATATACTATTAGATATAGGGTGTGGAAATGGATATCTTACTAAAAAATTATCAAAAAACTTCGATAAAACTATTGCTATCGATACCTCAGAAAGTGCTATCGAACAAGCAAAGAAAGATTACTCTGGAAGTGTAAATTTTACTTTAAGTGATTTAAATAATTTAGATATTAAAGATAAATTAAATTGTATAACTTTAATTGAAGTAATGGAACATTTATACTCCCCTGATAGCTTGCTTAAAAATATAAATAAATTTTGTGATAATAATACTAAGGTAATTATTTCTACACCCTTTCATGGATTTATTAAAAATTTACTAATTATGTTAAGTGGTAAATTTGATAATCACTTTTCACCACTTTGGGAACACGGGCATATTAAATTTTTTACAAAAAAAACACTTATGGAAATTTGTGTAAGAAATAATTTTAAAATTGAAAATATATATTACTCAGGTAGGTTTTATCCAATATCAAAATCAATGATTTTTGTCTTATCAAAATCATCTAAAAAATTGTAAAAATGAACTTTTTATTAAATTTTTTGATAAGCATCGAAAACCTCTTATTGTATAAAAAGATTTAAAAAACTCTTCTAATAAAATTTTCCTTAATTCTTTGCTATCGATTAAATTTTTATTACTTGTCTCTAAATATAGAAAATTTTTCTGGTCCTCGTTTATTTTATGATTATTACCATAAAATAATTTTGTAATTTGTCTTCCATATTCATAATCTGTAACTTTATAATGTTTGGGTTTATTTTTATCATTTGAGTGATTAAAATATAAGGGTTCCTCTCCAACCAAAGAGAATGGTATATCCAGATCTAATGAATAAAGAATATAGGTCCCTAATTTATTAGACATGGTAAATTCATAGTTGTTAATTATATCATAAAAATTTTTTACAAAATTATTATCAAATATTTTTCCTGCAGTATAAACTTTGTATCCCATTTCTTCATATATATTTTTATCTTTTATATCTGTCCAATGAAGACATATATCAACTGGTTTATAAAAATTATCTAATTTAGATATCATTCTATCAATATCTTGAGGCCTAATGTTTTGGCTTATTTTATCTGTTGAATGTGATGTAAAAAAAAGAGCTTTTTTATTTGTATTTTTTTTAATATTATTTTTATTTTTGTAAAAAATAAAAGGAGCCCCAGTCAAAATTGGTTTTTTAGAAGTTTTATTTTTTATATTTTTATAAATTCTCTCCCCCCAGCAAAGATAAGTGTTTGAGAGATGATTTAATGTGCTATTCCGACTTGGTATTTCTTCAAAGGATAAACCATGATCATAACAGGGTAAAAAAGGTACGCTCGAGGACAAGCCACAATATTCTAAAAAAATTTTTTCATATCCATATCCAGATTTCATATTTTAATTCATATTTAGAGTTAATCTTGCATCATTAAAACGTTTTTGATCATGCGATATTACAATTACTGTCTTTTTCTTTGTTAAAGAATTAATAAGTTTTTCAATCAATTCAGCATTTTCAAAATCTAAATTACTTGTGGGCTCATCAAAAATAATTATATCTGAATCATTATATAATGCCCTAGCAATTGCTATACGTTGTATCTCTCCTCCAGATAGATTTTTTCCATTTTCTTCAATAATACTTAAAGGTGAAAATCTACTTTCTCCAAGATTTAGATTATTTAATATATCTTTTAATTTAATTTTATCAGTAGGTGAACCAAATGTTATATTGTTCTCAACAGTATCATTAAATAAAAAAACACTTTGTGAAACTAACCCAATTTTTTTTATCCAATCCTCGCTGTAACCTTTCATCTGAGTGCCATCTACTAATATTTCACCTTCATTTGGTTCAAAAAAACCAATTATTAAATTAGTTAAAGTAGACTTACCTGAACCACTTTTTCCAGTAATTTTGATCAAATCTCCTTTTTTGATCTCAAAATTAATTTTATTGATTATAGAGTTTTTCTGATTTTCGTATTTAAAAGTTACATTTTTAAAGACAATATTTCTTAAAAATTCATACTTTTTATTATTTGTTGTAGTTTCTATATTTCTACTAATTTCATCTGACAGAACATTTAGATTTGCAACACCGAATCTTAACGAATTCAGACTTGAATTTATTCTACTTATCAAAGGTATAAATCTTATTATTGCAGCTAGAAATAAAATTGAAGTTTCAATATCAAAATTATTAAGACTATTTTTTGAATTTAATACAAATATTAGCATTAACATTACAAAAATTAAAACAAATGACTCGATTATTACTCTTGGCAAGTTGCTTAAAAATAATTTTTTGCCCCCATATCTATAATTTTCATAATTATGAAAACTAAAAAGTTTAAAAAAATATTCTTCTCTTTGATAAATTTTAATTTCTCTTATTGATTTTAACAAATTTTGCAAATGTCTTAATCTTGTCTCTTCATAATACATTCTTTTTGATCCAATTCTTATGAATATGTTTCTAAAAAAAAAGAAGATTGTTAGTATTAAAAGAGAAAAAATTATTAAAATTAATAACTTAAAAGGATCTATGATTAATAAAAAAATTAAAATACCTGTAAGTACTAAAAAATCATTTATAAGTACAAAAGAAGACCTAATGTTTGTCTCAATAAATTCATTTACTTCTGTGTAAACATTTCTAATCATCACTGAACTTGAATTATATATATGATAAGCGATCGATGAATTTAAATATTTTCTTACCAACTTATTACCAATTATTGATCCAATTATGTAAATATGTTTTGATTGGTAATAGTGTCCAAATACAAAGAAAAAAACTTTAATTACATAAACTGATACAATAAATAAGATAATTATTATTATTTTTTCATAATCTGTAAAATAAAAAAAACTCTCTGGTATTATTTTTATTTTAGATAAAATATCTGAATTTCCTGTAATAACACTAAAAAGAGGAACAAGAAGTGCAATATTAAATACCTCTAAAAATGTATTTACTAAATTTAATAAAAATACATTAAAAAAAATAATTTTTCTAATATCTTTGTAAATAATTTTTAACTTAGAAAAGTAGCTCATTAATTTTGAATTAAATTTATATTAAATTTTTGTTCATTAAAAAAATTAATTTTGTTAAGACCTTGATTTTGCTTAAGTATAATTTTTTTTTTAAATGATTTATAATTTTCAAGTAAATAAATAAATCTTTTTAATTGTAAAAAATTTTCACAAGAATTTGCTAAATTAAAATATTTAAAAATGCTAAACATTTTTCCGTCAATTAAATATTCATATGTATTATTTTTAAAATTTCTGGTATGATATTTATAGTATTCAATAACTATTTTTTTTTGAAAAACGCCCTCTAAACAAACACCACTTTTAGAAGTTAAAATCATAATTTGACAGTATTTTAGTGCTGAAGATATACTTAATTCTGATTTCCTTATTGATATTTTATTTGAAAATTTTTTATAAATTGAAAAATTTATATTATTTCTAGGATGATCTTTTATTAGAATATTATAATCAAAATTATCTGCAATTTTAATTACTTCTTTTATTTTTTTATCGATTTCATTAAATCCAAGATAAGAAACTTTTCCTATTACTAATAAAATATTTTTTTTATGATTGTTAATTGTATTATTGCTGGTAATTTTTGAATGCATAAAATTTATCCACTTTTTTGTTAATCTGGGATAACCAAGAACTTTTAGCTTAATATTTTTAGGACTGAATTGTTTAAAATGGTTAAGTTCATCTTGATTGCATGCAAAAAGAGTTGTGTTTTTTGGAAATTTTTCCAATAAGAATTTTCTTCTTCTAAAGTCTCTAGTAAATACTTTTTTTTTAACGTTTCTAAATTTATTAAGATGATTTCCTCTTAAACTAATAGCATGAGGAAATAAATAAAATTTTTTATTTTTATATTTTTTTATCCATAAATAATTATCAGTATCAAAATCTGCAAATAATAAGAAATCTAAATCAATTTCATTTTTTTCCAAATATTTTAAATGATTTTCAGAATTATCAAGATTTATATTTTTAATATAATTATTTAAATTAAAAATATTAAAATTTTTAATTTTAGTAAAAAAATATTTTGGTCTAAGTAAATAGTTTAATATCACATTAAATATTTTAAATTTTGACTTTATATTGCGAGGTTTAATAATCTCTGTAATATTTAAAAGTAGCGAATAAAGATCTTTGTAATCATTTTTTTTTTTAAGGAGATTATTATTCTTAAAAGATGTGTAGATTTTATATTTTTTTTCTTTTAGTTCTTTCAATATTGGTAGTATAAAATCGACCTCACCCCATGAATTGTTAAAAATTATAATACAATTCTTATTTTTCATTATCAATTTTTACACAAGATTAATGATAGCATATTGCTCCAAAATGGTGGACTAATAGTTTTCTTATTATTTTACAAGTGCTACAGTTTCTTATTTTTCCAAGCAGTTTCATAGAAACTTCTCGTTTATCCAATATCATGAAAAGTTTGGTTTGATATTTAATTTTTTAACTATCTGATTTGCAATTAATAAATCATTTTTTGTGTGAATGTCAATTAAATCTACCTTTGAGTCGTTAATAACTAATTTTATTTTTTTACCAATTCTATTTGTTGTAGTTATACATTTGTTCCTTGTTGCCAAACATAGTCCTGTATCTTCTCTATAAATCGCTTTTTTCTTTTGTCTAGGTAAATAAATTTTTTTTTTATTTAGTCTGGTAATATTCTTATTATTTGCCATCCAGAAGTTTTTATGTATCGGAGTAACAATAAATGAAGAGTCCACTGATTTGTTTTCAATTAAGTTTTTAATACATTTGTCTATTAAAATTTTATTTCTAAAAATATCAGTTGTTTGAAAATATACAATTATTTCAGGTTCTATATTATTTCTAATTTTTATTTCATCTAAAAAGTTTCTTAACGTAACTTCAGTTGTAGCATTATCATTAGAAAATTTTTTTTTTCTTAAAAATGGAACCTCTGCACCATATTTGATAGCACATTTTTTAATTTTCTCTGAGTCAGTTGAAACATAAACTTTGTTGATAAATTTAGAAGATTTGGCAGCTTCAATTGCGTAATATAATAGGGGCTTATTGTCTAAAATAGCTAAATTTTTGTTCTTTAATCCTTTTGACCCTGCTCTAGCTAGAATTATAGAAATAATTTTATGTTTATTGAATTTCACTTTATAGCATATATTTTTTTAATATATTCTTTTCTAATTCATTTATTCTCAAAGTCTCCATATTTTTTTTTATTATATAAAGTCCATTTTTTTCGTCACTTACTAGGGCACCTCTGCTTGCCACCTTTGTTTTTACAATAGTGCCTAATCCATAATATCCAGTAAATATTGGAGTTTTTTCAGATCTATTTTTTAAATCTTTTCCAAAAACTTCGTATTCATTTTTTTTATTATTATATATAAAATTTGTGCTGAAATTTTTTATTGATGGAATTATAGTATCATATCCACCTAAACAAGCACGATTGATTATTTTCGCAATCATATCTCTAGATCTAAAAATATACTCAATATTTAAATATAAAATAAAATCTGGAAAATAATCATTTTTAAAACTTTTTTTAACAGACTTCTTTAAGATTTCATTTAAATTTGATTTGTTATAATTATTTAATATAAAATAATCATCTGAAATTATTTTTTTCTTTAAGGTTTTTGGTTTTACAAGTAAGATTTTTTTATTGAATTTAATTTCATCTATTTTTTTGCATTCTTCTACAAAAATTTTATTATAAGTTTTGGTATCTATGTAATTTGGATAATTGATTATAATCAACAATTTAATTTTATTTGGTTTTAAAGTATCTGGAAGCTTAAGAAAATTGTTATCTTCTATTTTTTCAATAACTTTGATTGTATTTTTTAATCTTTTTTCATTTCTTGAATGATGAATACCATGATAGTGAAAAACGTTTGCAGTCGGCTCATAAACAATCCAATATTTTTTCTCGATTATCTTCTTTGACCAGTCTCTATCTTCAATATTGCTTAATTTATTATCAAAATTATATTTAGACCAGACTGACTTTCTAATAGCACTATTTGCATTATGAAAAAAATTATCTTTTTTTTGAATTCTTCTTTCATTTCCAAATGTTATATATAGATCTCGAATATCTTCAGGTTTACTATAAGTTATTGGTGACTGTTTTCCATAGACAGCTGCTACATTTTTATTTTTAAAGTTAATTAGTAGATTTTTAAGCCAACTATCATCAACTGGTACACAATGTGCTGACAAAAGTACTAAAAATTCGCCTTTAGCTATTTTACAACCAGCATTTAAAGCTTTACCTGGAAAAAATTTTTTTATTTTTACAACCTTATCCACTCCTAATTTTTTTGCAATTATTACTGTATTGTCAGTGCTGTTATTATCTATCAAAATTATTTCATAATTCTTATAATTTTGTTTTTTTATTGATTTTAAACAGTGTGCTATCCAATCCTCTTCATTATGAGTTCTAATTATTATTGAAGCTTTTTTTTTCATCTAATTTTTTTTAAAAAATTAACTAATAATAGAATTGTATTTAGAATTCCTTTTGGTTTTGCATATATTTTTGACCAATATTCATCATTGTAAATATTTTTTTCTTTATTTTCATAATTAAACAAATCATTTTTTGACTTATTGGACGGTATTGCATTTAATTCAAAACGTATCACTGTTCTGCTTTTTCCAATATCTGGTATTCCAGCTTTATGTAGATTTTCCGTGGTATTTACAAATATACTATCCCCCTCTTTTCCAACATTTTTATAAATCAAATGATCTATATTGTTCTCATCATATAAATATCTATTTTTGTAATTAGATAATTTAATAAATTTTTTTTGATTGTTAGTTGGTACAAAGTGTAAAGGACCTTTATCATCTCCTACATCTTCAAGATTAACAAATAGTTTAAAATACGTAAAAATATAATTATCTGTATGATAATTTTCAGAATAATATTGAACTTTATCCTCATTATTTGTTTTAAAACCTATATTGGTAGATATTTTAACATGGGTTACAAATATATTGGATGAAAAATAATTTTCAAAATGTTTAATATCATCTAAAAAATATTGAATAAAAAGTTTTTTAATTTTTAATCTCAATTCATCATTAATTTCATATTCTATTAAATTTTTTTTTTTAATTTTTTTTGAATTTTGTAAAATAATTTTTATTTCAGCTAAATCTTCACTTTTAACCTGTCTTGACTTTACAAATCCGTTTGCTTGATATTTATTTATTAACTGATTTTTAATTTTTTTATTTAATTTAAGTAAAGAGTAAATTTTATTAAATAAATTATAAGTAAAATAATTTTGATTGGAAAATAAGTAGAAATTTAAGTTTTTTTTTAAGCCATTTTGCACTAAGTTTTACTCCATCTATTTCTATAATTCAGATGAACTTCCTCTTCTATTTTTTGCATATCTGATCCATGATCCTTCGTCATTTTAATTAAATCGTTTCTAAAATCAGACAATGTTTTCATTTGACTTGGTAAAATTGAAAATTGATTATCTCTGCCAGGTAAATTATTATCTATTGTAAAATGCTTTTCAATAAACTCTGGCTCATAAGCTAATGCACCAATTGCATCATTAATTCCTTTCAAATGCCCACTATAGCCGACTCTTTTGAAATATTTTTTTAAATGATTTATTCTAGGCAGGTTAATATTTTCTGGCGGAGTTGGGTATGCTGAAACACAATGAAAAAAAACAAATTTTTTGCTGGTGTATATTTTAGAAACTTTCTCTATTTCCTCAATTTTAGTTGCTCCTGTGCTAATAAAAATTTGATTATAAATTTTTTCTGCTTCAGAAATTAATTCCTCATTGTTAATTTCCATACTGGCAATCTTTATTGATTCTAACTCTAATTCTTTTAAGAATTGAAGATATTTTTTATTAAATGTTGATGTCAGAAACTCTATTTTTTTTTCATCACAATAAGCTTTTAATTCATGATGATGGTCTACAGAAAGTTCAGCTTTTTTATACAATTCCAATCTACCATCACTATCCCATGGTCCTGGTTTAAGATCCTTTGTTGACCATGTCTGGAATTTTGCATAATCTGCACCAGCCTCTTTAGCTGCAACTATCATTTCTTTGGCAAGAACCATATCTCCTATAAAATTCCATCCAATTTCCGCAATTAACTTACAAGTATTTTTCATATAAATATTATTTTATTTATTAATAAGATTTTGAACATATTCTAATTTATCAAATTTTGAAAAGAGTTTTTTTTTATCTGACTCACTAATTCTATTATCAAATCTTCCTCTGTTATCAATTAGCTTATTATTTCCATTTTTTAATAGTCTGTAATTTTTTTTTAAAAATTTTATTAATATTGAATACAAAAAGCTATGAATGTTTATAAGAAAAAAACTTTTCTTTTGAAAATTACTTTCGGTTTCTAAATAACCCTGAAATACTTTTGCATACTCAAAACATCTTCTGCCATCATGAAATTTAAAAAATTTATCAATATATCTGTTAATCAATATTTCATGTTTCTCTTTTGTTTTTAATGGAATATTTCCATTCACAATGTCCTCAAATTCATCTTTTATTTCTATAAAATTTTGAATATTATAAGTGCCAAGTTTCATATGATCACTATAAAAAATCTCTTTTGCAAAATTATTTGTAGATAAAATTTCTATTGAATTAATATTTGATAATGCTGCTTCAGGAAGAGTTAGGCAACCAGTCTTAGCTATGTGTAAATCTGAGATACTAAGTAATTCTTGTATGGTTTTTCCAATCATGACTTTAATTCTATCGTCATTCAAATTATTGATAAAATTTAACCAAAAGTTAATATTTTCATTGGGATGTGGCTTAATAATTAAAATACAATTAATTTTAGATTTAGAAAATTCTAAACAAAAATTTTTAATTGATTTTCTTGACTCTATCATGTGTGAAAGAAGCGTCTCAAATGTAGTTCTTGATTTATGAACCTCATAATATCTTTTTTTAATATTTAGCAACTTTTCTTCTGGTAAATCCTCGTATGAATTAGGGGTTGCCAGTGTCACTATTTTTCTGTTTGTGTTTAAGTTAAGATCCTTTAACAAAATATTTCTTGAACTTAATTTTTTAAAATTTTTATGTAAAAAATCTGATCTTGGACAGCCTAATACTGCTATTTTATCTTTATAAAATTCTTTATCATAAGCATACCCATGGTTTTCGTTCCAAAAAAAACAAAAATCTGGCTTATAATTCATTAATGGGACAAACCCCTTCCATTGAATTATTCCCTCTGTTTCCATTACAACAACTCTAATATTTTTTTTTTGCCACTTTTCAATTTTATTTATATAAGTTTGAGGCCTTGAGTACTTTGCTTCTACAATTACATCAGGGTTAATTATATCAACTTCAGGTTCATGAATTCTTTTAAAAAAAACTTTGTGTCCTTTTTTTTCTAAAAAATAACCAATTAAAGCTATAGAAGGAAAATCTCTATGTTTGTGATCGACTAAAAAAATTATTTTTTTTTTTTTCATTAAAACATTTTTTGTTTTAATTCCCACTTAGATTTATTTTTTTTCCAGAGGTGCTTTGGTCTAAATTTATCAAAAATCTCGTCAGCATTATTTCTAGAAATTTTCATAAAATTAAGGCAATCATCAATATATCTATTGGGTATTTCACCTTCATACTTTTTGCATAATCTTTTGCCCTCTTCTCTTGTTAAATGTCCACATCGAATTTCTTGAGATGCGTCAAATCTACATCTACCTAATCCAAATTTAATATACTGACAGTAAAAATGAAGTGACTCAAACTTATCATCTATCCCTGAATACCTTCCAAAAGTACTATTCGTTCTGTAATCATCAATTTCAAATCCTACATTTTCTGCAGAATAATAAAACATTTGTTGAGGATCCCAGTTTAAATACCATCCTAAATAATCAACTTTAAGATTAGAGTTTTTAATCTCATTAGTTTTAGCTGGTACGTAAGCTAAAAAATCGTTTGTTGATAAATTATTATATTTTTTTTTTAATTCTGAGATTTTTGTACCAGATATAAAGTGGTCATCTAAATTTTTATCAGATGAGATCCATTCTGCTGGATAATCTGGTCTAGAAGCGCTATCATCTTCATCACTTCCATATTCAGCATAAGGCTCTCCATACATTATCAGTTTTATGTCAAGTTTTAAAGCCATTTTAGCAGCAAAAGTTTTAATACCAATTTTAAATGGCTGCATTGGATGTAATAAATTTTCAAAAGCTTCTTTACAAAGAATAGATAAAACTTTTCCATTTGGAGTAAATAAAAAATTATCAAAACCTCCTTTATAAATCCATGATTTCATATTTCTTATTCCAACATCTGTATACAAAATTGGTGAGTAGGTAACTGTAAGTGGATTCATATTATATTTGTATTTTAAAATATGAGCCTGAAATATACTATCTTTACCTCCGCTACCAGATACAATACAATCATAACTACCATCACTAGATCTGTACTGATCAAGAAGATTTTTTAATAATTTTTCTCTCTCATTCCAATTAATATTTTTTTTATTTTCAGAGTACTTGCAAGCGTTGCAGACACCATTTTCATCAAAACCAAGACCAGTTTTTTTTTTACCTTTTGCATTTTGAGCTTCATTAATTGAAAATGGTTTTTGATTAGTCATCAAACACTTCGAACAAACTTGAACTTTTTCAGGTAAACCAAACATATTTATAAATCTTTAAAATTTCTTAAAACCTCTACGCCAATTTCTCCACTCATTTCAGGGTGAAATTGATAGCAAAATAAATTTTCTTTATTCAAAGAACTTAATATTTTTTGTCGTTCAATTGTAATATATGACGAAGGAAGCATTGTAGTAAAATCACAAAAATAACTATGTGCAAAATAAAATTTTTCACCTGAAAATTTCCTTAAAAATCTATTTGAATTTTTTGTAAAATCAACTTTTTTCCAACCTATATTTGGTATTTTTGATTTTTTTAATTTTGTATTTAAATTCTTAACTTTTCCTTTTAATAAATTTAATCCTTTACATTTAAGGTCTTCCTCGCTGCTAGTTAACATTAATTGAAAACCTAAACATATTGATAAAACTGGCCTATTTTTTTTAACAAATTTTTTTATTTCTATATCTAACTTTTTTGCTCTTAAGTATCTTGATGAAACTGAATAAGATCCAACTCCTGGCAAAACTATTTTATCACATAAATTCATATCTTTAATATCTGAAATTATTATCGTCTTCACACCTAATTTTTCTAGGGTATGCTTTAATTTAAAAATATTTCCACTATTATAATTTATAATTCCAATATTGTTACTCATCTTAGAAAACCAAACTTTTATTATGTAGTGATTTTGAAATTACCACTCCATCGAAATTAAATTTACTAATATTTTTTATATCTTCTTCATCTCGAATTCCACCACCATATAAAATTGGATATGAAATTTTTATTTTAGAAAATTTTTTAATTAATTCATAATCTGGACCATAATTTGTACCATCTCTATCAATTGACATCAAAACAATTTCTCCAATTTTTTTCGAACTTAATTCATTTATCCAATCTTCTAAAAAAATTTTAGTTCTTGATCTTCCCCCCTCACAAAAAACTTCATAATTACCAAATATTTTTTTTGTTTGAATAACTGCTCCAACACTTTGAGAACCATAGGTATATATTATTTTGTCTAACAAACCTGGGCCCTTTTTAAACAAATTGGTGTTTAAATAAATTTTATCCGCCCCACTAAAAAAAAGTTTATTAGCATCTTTAAAGGAGTCAATCCCACCTAAATAACTTAATGGTCTATTAGTTAAAGTTGATAACATCTTGATGTAAGAGCTATCTATCTTTCTTGAATAAAGCGAAGCAGATATATCCTCAAGAAATATTTCATGAATAGATGAATTGTCATAATATTTTATAAATTCTTTTGGATCTCCGATACATCTTAAGCCCTCCATCATATAGCCTTTGATTAAATTTCTACTTTTTATTTCCAATCTAGCAATTATTCTTAAATTCTCAAATTCCATGATTTTAATATTAATAATTAAGTTAAGTAATTTTTATACCAATTCAGCGTCTTAGAGAGCCCTTCGTCTAAATTTGTAATTTTTTTTATTTCAACTTCATTTTTTAATCTAACTATATTTGGTATTCTTTTCTTTGGAGAAGAGTTGTTTATTGTTTTTGATATTATTTTTTTTTCAATTTTATAATATTTCATAATTTTTTTAGCTAAATTAATTATTCTAATTTCCTCCTTATTATTTCCAATATTAAAAATATTATGTTTAAGTTTTTTTTTATGCATAAGAAGTATTAAGTAGTTTACAAAATCGTCAATAAAACAGAAAGTTCTCTTATGCTTTGAATTAAAAACAATAAATTCTTCTTTATTCAAAACTTTTTCAGCAAGCTGGGGTATCACATGTGCAAAACCCATTCTTGGACCGTAAATATTATGTGGCCTAACTATAATCACAGGTAAACCCGAATGTAAGCACATGGACTCTCCATATATTTTTGACAATAAGTAACTACTTCTTTTATCTGATAAATTGGGGAGTGTAAGAACTTGATTCTCAGGAGTTGGAAATTTAATTAATTTTGATTTAATTGAGCCCGCATAAACTTCACTAGTTGAAAAAAAAAATAATTTTTGTAACTTTTTTTGTTTTTTTGAAAATTTTAGAATATTTTCTAAAAATTTAAAATTATTTAAAAGAACATCAAAGGGTTTTAAAAGTACATTTTCTACCCCAACAATTGCAGCTAAATGAAAAATATAATCATATTGTATATTTATTTTAAGATCTTTATATAGATCGTGTTTAATGAGTCTAATATTTTTGTTTTTAAGAATTTTTTTAAATTCTCTATCTTTTTTTCCTCTGGAAAAATTATCAATTAAATCTATTTTAAAAGAATTACTTAACTTTTTTGTAAGAGCAAGACCAATAAAACCAGCAGCCCCAGTAATAAGGATTTTTTTCATATTTATTTTTTTTCTAGCAATAATGCGCCTGCACCTAAAGAAATCTTGTGTGGTATTTTATCAATTATATTTAAAATTTTAAAATTAGCATCCTCTAATTCATTGTAATTCAAACTAAAATATTTTTTTGATCTATGGTGAAAAAACTTTGCGCCTGTATTATTCAAATTTTTAAAAGGCTCAATTAATAATACATATTTTTTACTAACTCTTTTAATTTCACTCAAGACTTCAAATTTAATATTGTCCATTTGTTCTAAAGCAAGGTTGGTATAAATGAAATCGATAGAATTGTTATCAAATTTTAATTTTTTAGCATCTTGAACTTCGTAAGATAAATTATCACCATTGTTATCAAGGTAGTTATATCCCAAGGGATAAGTTATGTCTTTTGTCAATTTCAAGTTTTTAATTTTTTGATTTGCAAAATTGATACCTGAAACGCTTTGATCAATTCCATAAAATTTCTTTTGAGGGAATAAACTTGACAGAAGTTTTAAATGAAAACCTTGTCCACATCCTACCTCTAAAATACTTTGTGGATCGAGCTGGGTAACTGTTTCTGCGTGTATAGTTTGAAAAACTCTTGATTGCATTGACTCAGGTGCTAAAAAAGATTTTTTTTTATAAGTAAAAATTTGCTGGCTAGTGTAATTTTCTGAATTATACATTTCTTGGATTTTATCATCAGACCAAATTCTATCGTATCTGTTTTTAGTAAATTGTTGAGATCTTTTGAAGTTTTTAAAAATAGAAAAAAAGTAATTTTTTATTACCCTGTAATAAGTAGTAAAAAAAAATTTAAAAAAAATTTGAGAATTTTTTTTATTATTTTTTTGAAATACATTCACTAATTCATTTATTTTTTTTTCAATAGTAGAAAAATTCATAAATAGAGATGTTAATTTCTTATATTTTTAAATTTTATTTTTGACAACAAATATTGATCATAATTATCTATATTTGTTGATAAATAAGATTTGATATAATATCCTAATGTATTTTTACTAGGCAAGATCCCTTTCATTTTCAATAAAAAGTTTGTTCTTAAAGCATAAACAAGGCCTGCTGGTTTGTAAACTTTTGGTGTATCTTGTCTTCTAATATATTTATTGCCTCCTTTGATTAGAGGTTTTAATCTAGAGTTATCACTTTTTATCATCCAATGGGGTGGGTAATCTACATCGGTAATAGTCATTGCTGCATCTTTGTTTTTATTTTTAATTAATAGCCTAATTACATCATCAATCATTTTGGCTGTTCTAAAAGGTGTGGTCGGTTGTAGCAGCACTATTATATCAGCATCCCAATTTTCATTATTTTTTAACCAATAATAAGAATGTTTTAAAACGGAATAACTTGACGAATTATCCATTGAAAACTTTTTTGGTCTTACAAAAGGTATTTCTAATTTCTTTAATTTTTTTTTTTTTATTTTATCAATTAAAATTTTATCATCTGAGGAAAAAATCAATCTATTAATCAGTTTGCTTTTTAAGGCAACTTTAATAGATATTTCAACTAGGGATTTTCTATTTAATAAAAGGTGATTTTTTTTTTGTATTCCTTTAGAGCCTTTACGGGCAGGTATTATTGCCAAAACTTTCATTAAAAATTTATCTTATTTTTAACATCCTCTTTTGTTTTGATGAAGAAAATGATAGGTCAATTATTTTTTGAGTTTTAATACCATCCAATATATCAACTTCGGCTTTATTTTTTTTAGATATACAGTTTAAAAAGTACTTTGCCTGTTCTAAGTACATCTTTAAATAATCTTTTTTAGAAAATTTATATTTTTTCCAAATTTTACTTTTTACGTTGTAATAACTTACCTCATTCTTAACTCTATCAATGAACATATTTCCTTTAGTTCCAAGTATTTCCAAACTCACCCTTGGAAATCTTGAATGCAAATCAAAATTAATTTGAAAAAGAGAATTATTTTTCATTCTCATGGTTAATAATGCGTTATCGTCGCTTGTAAGTTTAAGTCCTGATATTGTGTCTAATATAGCAAATACACTCTCAACCTCTCCAACGAGATACCTTAAAATATCGATACCATGACTTTCATCCATAAGTGCACCACCACCTTGTTCTTTTTTTGCCATATAAAAATTGTAATACTTTTCCCATGGATGCCAGTCAGGCAGATATGAGCCCCATCTTATGTTGCCACTAATTACTTTACCAATCTTATTTTGCTTTAATAATTTTTTCGCAAATTTCATGTAATTAATGTGTCTGTAAGAATAGGCAACATAGTTAATTAATTTATTTTTTTTGCAAATTTTACTTACATTACTCCAACCTTTTGAATTCATGCCAAGCGGTTTTTCAATAAAAACATGCATTTTGTTTCTTGCTGCCAAATTAGCTATTTCTAAATGTTTATGGGGTGGTGTACAAATTATAACCGCATCATAATTATTATTTATAATTGCTTCTTTAAAACTTAAAAAAGATTTTTTAATAAATTGAAATTTTTTTTTACATTCAGATAATCTAGATTTAGAAATATCTACTATATCAATATTTTTATTAAAATTTTTGAAATTATCTATATGTCTCTTTCCAATTGAGCCAACACCTACCACTAGTAATTTTATTTTATCACTTTTCATATTTTGTAAATTTAATTTATTTTTAATTTTTCAGAAGCTTCCTGATATTCTTTCCATTGCCCAACATCAAGCCAATTATTTTCATTAATCAAATAAGTTCCAATTTTTTCATCATTTTTTAAACATTTTTCAAACAAATTGGTTGCATCAAAATACTTGTTAGAAGGAATGTATTTTGCAAATTCTTTCTTAATAAAAAAAAAACCGGTATTAGCCACATAAGAAATATTTGGTTTTTCATTTATTGAAATCAATTCATTTTTAGCCGTTAAAATGCAGGAACCATATGACAATTTTTGTTTTTTTTTTGCTAAAACCATTGTTATTCCATAATTATTCTTTACATGATGACTCAAAATTTTATCATAATCAAATTTGATTATTGTATCGCAGTTAGTTACTAAAATATTTTTTTTAAATTTTTTATAAATCTTTTTTAAAATTCCTATTGTGCCTAGTGGCTTTTGTTCTTTGACAAAACTAATTTTAAAATAATTTTTTTTAGTCTCTTCTAAAAATGAAATTAAAGTTTTGCTTTTATAATTAACAGCAAAAGAAATATTCCTTACCCCATTTTTTTTTAACTCATCTAAAATATGTTCAATCAAAGTTTTTTTATTAATTGGTATTAATGGCTTAGGTAAAACATGTGTAAATGGAGCAAGTCTATTACCTTTTCCACCAGCCATAATTAGAACTGAATAATTTTTTTTTTGTTTACTTTTGGTATGAATTTTTTTTCTTGAAACTGAATTATCTTGACTAATAATATTATAAATTTTGTTTTTATCATTAATTACTGGAATTATATCAATTTTTTTCTTAATTAAAGTTGAATTAAAATTTTTAATTTTATATTTACCCTT
>MDTB01016911.1_pt1 | contig 35388 bp, 32 predicted proteins | sample 811161 | NCBI WGS metagenome assembly MDTB01 (sample SAMN05326650, study PRJNA326480) | marine metagenome | isolation source: seawater | place: Mediterranean Sea | collected 2009 | reverse complement strand
TGAAAATATCCCATCTTCTAGTGAGCAAAAAGAAGATGCAAATAGCCTAGATCCAAAATAAGCTGGGATTCAATTAAATCAAGATGAGATTACAAAAATACCTTGCATCAATGGGTATTGCGTCACGAAGAAAAATTGAGCACTGGATTCGTAATGAGAGGATAACGATTAACGGTCGATTAGCTAAATTAGGGGTAAAAGTCAGTGGCCAAGAAATTATAAAAAAAGATAATCAGATCATCTTATGTGATAATGTCAAAATAGCCCATAAGCATCTAATTTATAACAAAAGAAATGATGAAATCACAACTAGAAAAGATCCAAAAAATAGAAAAACCGTGTTTGAATCTCTACCAAGACTCGACAAACAAAGATGGATATCAATTGGAAGGTTGGATTTAACAACAACAGGTCTATTGCTTTTTACAACAGATGGCGATTTGGCAAATAAATTAATGCATCCTTCTTCAGGAATTATAAGAAAGTACTTGACTAGAATTTCAGGTAAGGCGTCTAAAAGTGAAATCGACCTTTTAAAGAAAGGGGTTATGTTAAGTGATGGATTGGCATCTTTTTCTAATGTTAAATTCATGTCATCAAAAAAACTAAATTCTTGGTATGAGGTATCTCTCAATGAAGGAAGAAATCATGAAGTAAAGCGTCTATGGGAAAAAATTGGATATAAAGTAAGCAAACTGAAGCGAATAAGCTTCGGACCAATCAATCTTTTACGTACAATTAAGCCTGGCTCTTATGTTTGTATCAATAATTCAGGTGTAAAGACTTTATATGATTCGGTAAAAAATCTGTCATCTATTGAGCGTTAATACTTTTACCTGAGACATTGATGCTAGCGTCACTGAGTAAATAGACGTAAGGCGCAAGTATATCTTTATCCTCAGGGGACTTTATTTTTTCTTTGTTTTCTGCTGGAAATGCAGCTAAACGCATTTTTGTATTCACTGGCCCTGGATTAATGCAATTAACTCTCATTGAATTATGATCATTCTCGTTGGCAAGAATTTGACTTAGGGATTCTGTCCCAAACTTCGAGACACTGTAAGCACCCCAAAATGCCTTTCCATTTTTAGCATAATCACTTGATGTGAATATTATGGATGGATTATTTGAGAGTCTTAGGGCAGGGAATAATGCTTGAGTAAGAACAAATGGCGCTGTCAAATTAACATGCATAACTCTTTGCCAGACTTCGGGTTTATATTGCTCTATTGGCGTTCTATCACCCAAGATACCTGCACAATGAACTAGACCATCAATCTTATCGAAATTTTTTAAAATCGTTTCTGATAGATTGAAATAGGATTCAACATCAGCTGTCTCAAGATCTAGGAGAGCAATTGACGGTGCTATGCAATCTTTATTAGACCGAATTTCATCATGAGTGCTCTCAAGTTTTTTCTTGCTTCTACCGCTGAGTATTATTTTGGCACCTAAATTTGCTGTTTTTAAAGATAGCGCTTTACCTATTCCATCTGTAGCGCCTGTTATAAAAATCGTTTTATTGCTTAGATTGATGTCTTTGTTTTTTTGGATATTAAATTGAGTATTGATCATATTTTATTCTTTGCTTGGTTTCCTTACTATTGTCTCAATTTGATTTAACTCTTTTAGTTCTTTTGTTGGATTTGCACCAAGATCCTTGAATTTCCGTGCCCCAGGTAGCACATTTCTTTCAAGTGATCCAACTGCTTTGTTGAAGTTTTCTATACTATTCGATAATTGATATCCAAGTTTATCCATATGGCCACTAAATGCAGATAAACGAGAGTGAAGATTTTCAGCTAACCTTCTGATTGTGTCAGCATTGTCAGTTAAAACTAACTGTCTCCAACCATAATTAATTGCTTTTAAAAGGGCAATAAAGCTTGTTGGTGTTGCCAATATAATTTGCCTCGATAAAGCAAATTCGATTAATTCTGTGTCTTCATTTAAAGCAGAACTGAGAAATTGATCACCTGGTATAAATAAAATCACAAATTCAGGGCTATTTTCAAATTGATCCCAGTAATTTTTAGCGGATAATTTTTTAATGTGGTCTTTTACATTACTTGAATGTTTTTGTAGTAAAATTTTTTGTTTATCTTTATCTGGTGTTTCTATTGCTTTTAAATATGCATCTAAGGGCGTCTTAACATCAACAACTAGATCTCTTTTGTCTGGCATTCTGATTATCATGTCAGGTCTTATAATGGAATTATCTGATTTTGAATGTACTTGCTCTACAAAGTCACAATGTTCAATCATCCCCGCAAGTTCAACTAATCTCTTAAGTGTAATTTCACCCCATCTGCCACGAACTTCTGGTCTTTTTAATGCGTTCACAAGATTATTTGTTTCGTCAAAAAGTGATTTATTTGTTTTTTGCATTTCTTGCAATTGAGCTTTTATGCCTCCGTATGCTTCACTTCTTGTTTTTTCAAGTTTAGAATTTTGCTCGTGTATTTTATTTAACTCTTTTTCTATAGGGTTAATTAAACCTTCGATGGCTTTTTCACGTTTTTTTAATTCACTTTTTGATAACTGTTGGTGTTTATTAAGATTTTCTTCAGCAAGTCTCAAAAAATTTTCACTGTTTGATTGTAATGATTTATTAGAGATTTCTTGAAATGCCTGAGTAAGTGGAGATGAGGCATTTTTAATTATTTCTTCTCTTTCTTTTCTTAGGTCATCTTGATGTTTAATCTTAAGAGAGAGATGTCTATTCTCTTCTTTATATTTGATGAGTTTATTTTTAGATAAGATCCAAAGTATTAGACCACCCAATGTGAATCCTAAGGCAAATAGAATAATTCCTGTTGTTGTCATTTCTATTAAAATTCTCCTAAGAGATTTTTTACTAAATTACTTAGATGTGACGGAGAGGTTGCATTGAAATCTGCTCCCCATGAACTCGTATCATCTTCATGCTTAATATACCCGTAATTAGCAGTTATAGTTGTCATGTTTGCATCATTACCTGCTTTTATGTCCCTGCAAGCGTCACCAACATATATGGCATCTTCACTTTTTATATTCATTAATTCGCATGCGATATATAATGGCTTCGGATTAGGCTTTTTCGCACCTAGAGTATCTCCAGAAATTACGTAGGGACAATCTAAATTAAGTTTATGCAGTAATTTTAAAGTCATTCGGCATGGCTTATTCGTAACTATACCCCATTTAATATTATAGATTTCAAGATAATTTAGAAGTTCATCTAATGGTTCAAAAATTACTGTTTTCTTGCATAAATTATTTTCATAAATATCTAGGAATTCATTTTGAAGTATCTTGATGGTATCGTTAGAGATTGATGGAAAAGCGAGCTTTATAAGACCAAGAGAACCATCTGAGACACAATTTCTCATTTCTTCATTGGTTAATCTAATGTTGTTATTATTTTCATTGATTACCTCTTTTAATGCAAAAATCATATCGCTCGCCGTATCAATAAGAGTTCCATCGAGATCAAATAAAACAGCATTAAATTCGGTTTTGTTCATGCGGATATTTTTTTGAAGCACATAATATAATTAACGTCTACATCTGAGTTGCAGTAATATTTTTTTGTAAGCGGATTGTAATTAATGCCAATAGTATCAACTAACTCAAGATTTGATTTTCTAGCAATTTCTTCTATTTCTGAAGGTTTAATAAATTTCGAGTATTGGTGGGTTCCCACAGGAAGAAGCTTGAGTATATGTTCTGCCCCAATAATAGCAAAGAGAAATGATTTAAAATTTCTGTTGATGGTTGAAAAAAACACATAACCATTGGCTTTTAACAATGATGAGCAAGATGAAATTATGTCATTTGGGCTTGGAACATGCTCTAACATTTCCATGCAAGTGATAACATCATAGAAACTTTGTTTAGTTGATGCTAATTCTTCGGTGCTTATATTTTGATAATTAACATTTGTTCCTGATTCTTTTTGATGAAGTTTTGCTACATCTATTACATCTGATGCCATGTCAATCCCGGTGACAAAAGCTCCGATATCATCCATAGATTCTGATAAGATTCCACCTCCACAACCAATATCAAGGACTTGTTTGTTTTCTAATTTTATATTTTTAGAGACAAAATCCAGTCTTAATGGATTAATTTTATGTAATGGCCCAAAATCCCCATTTACGTCCCACCATCTTGATGCAATACGATTGAATTTCTTAATCTCATCTTTATCAATATTTTTTTTATTCATATTCTATAAAAAACTTTAATTATATAATTTAAGTAAATGATTTAATTATTATAAAATAAATATTATAACTTTTTAAAAATTCATTTTAATTTGTGCTCAATCACTACGGTTATGGTACTATATATTGATGAAGGTTATTAAAAATTTAGCTATTTTTTTATAAAAAATATGAACTATATAATTGCCAAAATAAATAGTTTCAGCTAAAGGAATCTTTTATCTAAATATGTCAAATACAGCCAAAGAAATCTTATCGGTAAGCCTAGAAGAGGAAATGCAACAATCCTATTTGGATTATGCAATGAGTGTAATAGTTGGCCGTGCATTACCCGATGTCAGAGATGGGTTAAAACCAGTTCATCGAAGAGTTTTGTACGCCATGAAAGTTCTTGGTAACGACTATAATAAAGCATACAAGAAATCTGCACGTGTAGTTGGTGATGTAATTGGTAAATATCACCCTCACGGAGATACTGCTGTATATGACACCATTGTTCGAATGGCACAACCATTTTCTATGAGATATATGCTTGTTGATGGCCAAGGAAATTTTGGATCAATCGATGGTGATTCACCGGCAGCAATGCGTTATACAGAAGTTAGGATGGCTAAAATAGCCCATGAAATACTAGCAGATCTTGACAAGGAAACTGTAGATTTTATAGAAAATTATGACGGTTCAGAGTCAGAACCATCTGTGATGCCTACCAAATTTCCAAACTTGCTTATCAACGGTTCATCAGGAATAGCTGTTGGAATGGCGACAAACATTCCTCCGCATAATCTAACTGAAGTAATTAATGCAAGTCTTGCTGTTATCGATAATCCTTCAATTGAAATCAAAGATCTTATGGAGCATATACCTGGTCCAGATTTTCCAACTGCAGGTACTATCAATGGGACTCAAGGTATCTATGAGGCTTATTGTACAGGGAGAGGGCGTGTCCATATCCGGGGAAAAGTTCAAATTGAGTCAATAGGGAAGCGCAATAGAGAAGCCATTATAGTTACAGAGCTTCCTTATCAAGTTAATAAAGCCCGATTAATCGAAAAAATCGCCGAACTAGTCAGAGATAAGAAGATAGAGGGTATTAGTGAATTAAGAGATGAGTCTGATAAAGACGGTATGAGAATTGTGATTGAGCTTCGTCAAGGCGAAGTCTCAGATATTGTTCTTAATAATCTATATAAGCAAACTGCACTTCAGACCGTATTTGGAATAAATATGGTGGCTCTGCATGAAGGTCAGCCAAAACTTTTAAATCTTAAGCAAGTAATTGAAGCATTCATAGCTCACAGAAGAGAGGTTGTAACCAGACGAACAATTTATGATTTAAATAAGGCGAGAGATAGGGCTCATATTCTAGAGGGTCAGGCAGTAGCCTTATCTAATATTGATGCAGTAATTAAGCTAATTAAATCCTCGCCGACACCAGCTCAAGCTAGAGAAAGCCTAATGAAAGTCGTTTGGAAGCCTGGGGCCGTATCAAAAATGCTTAAAAAAGCAGGTTCAACGATAACTTCTCCTGAAAATTTTATCGGACAGTTTGGAATGACAAAAAGTGGTTATAAATTTTCACCTGTTCAAGCTCAAGCTATCTTGGATCTCAGGCTTCACAGACTGACTGGATTGGAGCAGGATAAAATTATTGAGGAATACAAAAAAGTCCTCGAACTTATCAAGGATTTAACTCAAATTCTCTCTGATACTGACGTCTTATTAGATGTTATTCGAAACGAATTAAGAGATGTAATAAAAGAATACGGTGACGATAGACTAACTGAGATTAATCAAGATTATACTGATCTTGTTGATGAAGATTTGATACCAGATGAAGAAGTTATTGTCACATTATCTCATGGCGGTTACATCAAGGCTCAATCGTCCGATACTTATCAAGCTCAGAAAAGAGGTGGTCGAGGTAAATCTTCAACTAAAATGAAAGAAGAGGATTTTATCGATAAAATTTGGGTTGCAAATACGCACGACACATTGTTGTGTTTCTCAAGTAAAGGTAAATTATATTGGCTTAAAGTATACCGAGTGCCAATCGCGAGCAGAGGGTCAAAAGGTAAACCGATGGTTAATCTTCTTCCTTTGGATGATGGTGAGAGAATAAGTACCGTTCTTCCAATCAGAGAGTTCGATGATAATTCTTTTGTATTTATGGCAACGAGTAATGGGACAGTCAAAAAGACACCTTTGTCAATGTTCTCTAAACCGAGATCATCAGGTATTATCGCAATTGGTTTAAAAGATGACTATCTTATAGATGCAGCAATTACAAAAGGAGATAATGAAGTTCTTCTAGTTGCGAGTAACGGTAAAGCGATAAAATTTAATGAGAAAGATGTGAGGCCGATGGGAAGAACCGCGCATGGCGTTCGCGGAATTAGAATCAAAGGTGATTATCAAGTAATTGCTTTATCAATAGTAAACGATGACTTGCTTTTAACTGCCACAGAGAATGGATATGGCAAAAGAACTTCTATAGATGAATTCTCAGTTCAAAAAAGAGGTGGTCAAGGGGTTATAGCAATCAAAACATCAGAAAGGAATGGACTAACCATAGGTGCTCTTCAAGTCGGAGTTGAAGATGAAATTATGTTGATTAGCTCTAATGGTATACTCATAAGAACACCTGTGGATGGTATCTCAATAGTTGGAAGAAATACCCAAGGAGTAACACTTATCAAGCTAACTGAAGATCAAAAGCTGGTAGGATTGGCTAAAATTATTGCTATCGAAGAGGAATAATAATTATTCTCCAAGAAAGGATTCTAAAAGATGGGTGCAAAATCACAACTTGTGCATAATTTTTCTGCAGGACCTGGTGCTCTTCCAAAAAAAGTTATTGAAAGAGTTAGAAATGATTTTCCTAATTGGAATGGTACTGGTATGTCGATCACTGAGATTAGTCATCGCAGCAAGGATTTTATAGAATGCGCCTCAAAAGCAGAAAATAACCTCAGAAGTTTATTGAATGTGCCAGATGACTACCATGTGCTTTTTTTGCAAGGAGGAGCGACTCTTCAGTTTTCAATGATTCCTATGAACTTGGGAGAAAAAAATTCTCTCGTTGATTATGTTGTCACTGGTTCTTGGGGTAATAAAGCTGTCAAAGAAGCCAAGAAATATAAACATGTAAACATTGCAAGTGACTCGGTTACAAATAATTATACCTCAATTAATGATGAGAATACCTGGAGCAGAAGTGAAGTAGCAGATTATATACACATCACTTCCAATGAGACAATTGCTGGAGTTGAATATAATTTTGTTCCCGAGACTGGCAATATTCCTCTAGTATCAGATATTTCAAGCACTATATTATCAAGGCCGCTAGAAATATCTAAATTTGGCTTAGTGTATGCAGGCGCACAAAAAAATATAGGTCCAGCTGGATTAACGATTGTTATAGTCAGAAAAGATTTGATCAATGATATGCCAAAAATACCAGCTCTACTTAATTATCATAATTATATCGAGTCACAATCCATGTATAATACCCCACCAGTATTTTCATGGTATGTAGCAGGGCTTGTTTTTGAGTATTTACTTGATTGTGGGGGACTTAAGGTAATAGAAAAAATTAATAAAGAAAAATCAAAACTTCTCTATGATTTTGTTGATAACTCTGAGTTCTATTCAAATCCAGTAGATAAAAAATGTCGATCAAGGATGAATATTCCTTTTTTACTTAAAGATAATAGTTTGAATGAGTTGTTTCTAGCAAAATCATTAAGCGAGGGTTTAGCCAATCTTAAAGGTCATAGAAGTGTTGGAGGTATGAGGGCATCAATATATAATGCAACTGGTATTGATGCAGTCAGAGATTTAATCGATTTCATGAAAGGTTTTGAAAACAAGTTTGGCTAGGAGTCTATGCGTAAAATAAAAATAATAAATAACATCTCAAATGCCGGTCTTGAGAGGTTTAATACAAATGAATATGAATTAGTTGATGATGCCAAAGATCCATCTGCAATTATTTTAAGATCTTTTCAGCTAAAATCAGATGATATTCCATTATCTGTCGATGCCATTGGAAGGGCAGGAGCCGGCGTTAACAACATACCGATAGAGCTGATGACTGACAGAGGTGTTCCAGTTTTTAATGCACCAGGTGCCAATGCGAATGCTGTTAAAGAGCTAACAATAGCATCATTGTTAATAGCGGCCAGAAATATATGTTCAGCGAGAGACTATGTTCGTTCATTAAATCTGGACGATAATGACATCAAGCAATCAATTGAATCAGGTAAAAAGCAATTTGCAGGTATAGAACTTCCTGGAAGAACGCTTGGTGTTATTGGATTGGGTTCCATTGGTGTTAATGTTGCGAATGCCGCGCTAGATTTAGGAATGAAAGTTATTGGGTTCGATCCAAAAGTGACTGTCAATAATGCCTGGCAACTCTCATCGGGTGTGCAGAAAGTTGAATCAATCAATGAAATTTTTCAAAAATCAAATGCAGTCTCAGTTCATGTGCCACTAGTAAATGAAACCAAAAACTTAGTTAATAAAGAAAATCTTATTTTACTAAATAAGTATTCAATATTAATTAATTTTTCCAGAGCAGGTATCGTAAATACAGACGACGTAATTGATGCTTTAGATAAGGATATTTTGAACTCTTATGTATGTGATTTTCCTGAACCAAGGTTTCTTAAAAACGAAAAAATAATAGCTCTTCCTCATTTGGGTGCATCAACCCGAGAAGCAGAGGAGAATTGCGCGATAATGGTTATAGAAAATATCAAAGATTTTTTGGAAAATGGAAATATAAATTATTCTGTTAATTTTCCAAAAGCTAGTATGACAAGAAATAGTGCATATAGATTAACAATTGCTAATAAAAATATCCCAAACATGGTTGGTCAAATTACCTCAATACTTGCAAATGAAAAGCTTAATATTGAGGATTTACTAAATAAATCATCAGGTAATATTGCTTATACTATAGTTGACTTAGATAGAGCCATACCTGATGAGGCAATAAATCAAATCTTATCTATAGATGGCGTCTTAAGAGTCAGGTATCTTGGTGCAAGCGTTTAATTATATTTTTATATTTAATAACAACATGTTAGGTTATATACTTATATCAAAATCAAGTTGTATATTATGAAAAAAAAAGACAATCGTAAATCTGGTGAACTTGAAACAATCAGAAAAAATATTGATTCGATTGATGAGAAGATACAGTTGTTGATCAATGATCGTGCAAGATTGGCAAAAGAAATTGGATTAACAAAAAATAAAAAAGGCTCATCCACAGATTTCTATAAACCTGAAAGAGAGTCAGATGTAATTAAATCTGTAATACATCGGAATGATGGGCCATTAAGTAATGATGAAATGGTGCGATTGTTTCGGGAGATTATGTCTGCATGCCTTGCTCAACAAGAACCATTAAAAATTGGCTTTTTGGGTCCTGAGGGTACCTTCACGCAATCCGCTGTATTCAAGCACTTTGGTCACTCTGTAAAAGGTTTACCGTTTGGTCTTATTGATGAGGTTTTTCAAGAGGTAGAGGCACAAACTGCAGATTTTGGCGTTGTTCCAATTGAAAATTCAACCGAAGGTACTGTTAATAATACTCTGGATATGTTTGTAACATCACCACTAAAGATTTGCGGTGAAATTGAGCTTAAAATTGAACACCATCTTTTAGGCAAAATGAAAGACATTAGAAAAATTCATCGTATATGTGCACACGAACAAGCTTTGGCCCAATGCAGAAGCTGGGTTCGTGAATATTTAAGCCATGTTGAGCTTGTGAGTGTAAGTAGTAATGCTATCGGCGCAAGAAGAGCAAGAGACGAAGATGGAACTGCATCAATTGGAAGTGATATTGCTGCTGACATTTATGGTTTAAATGTGTTGACTAAAAATATTGAAGATAGATCAGATAATGCAACTCGTTTCCTTGTTGTAGGAAGAAATATTATCTCAAGTAGTGGCAATGATAAGACAACGATATTGCTCTCTACTAATGATACAAAAACTGGATCAGGAGTTCTGTATTCCATCTTAGAGCCTTTTTCAAAAAACAATATAAACATTACACGAATTGAGTCGAGACCATCCCACAAAAAAAATTGGGACTATATATTCTTTTTGGATCTTGATGGGCATGCCAGTGACGATAATATAGTTAGTGCTCTTAAATCTTTAGAAAGCGAATGCTCACTATTAAGAGTTCTAGGTTCTTACCCAAAAGCTCTTAATTAACTGGTATAAAATAAAATGGATCTTCTTATAAAGCAATCAGATGCATTGACTGGTGAAGTCACCGTTCCTGGTGATAAATCAATTTCTCATAGAGCGGTTATTTTTGGATCATTAGCAGAGGGAGTATCGGAATTTTCAAATTTTTTAATGGGTGAGGATTGCCTTGCAACTCTAAAAGCATTATCAGATATGGGTGTAAAATGCTCCATCAATGGAAGCAAAATTACTATTCATGGAGTTGGACTGCGTGGACTTAAACCGCCAACCAAATCCTTAAATCTGGGGAATTCAGGAACTTCTGCAAGGTTACTTTTAGGGCTTCTTGGCGCGCAAAAATTTAATTCAAATATCAAGGGTGATAAATCTCTTAGCAATAGACCGATGAATAGAGTAATGGATCCACTAAGAAAAATGGGAATGGAGTTTTTTTCACGTAATGGAAAATTACCTATAAATATTCTTGGTAATGAAAGTTTAAATGAAATTAATTATGAACTAACTGTTCCTAGCGCACAGGTTAAATCTGCAATAATTATAGCCTCAATATTTGCTAATAAAAACTCAAAAATAACTGAAAATCATGTTACAAGGGATCATACTGAAAGAATGATGTTAGCTATGAACTATCCAATATTTTCTGATAGAGATTCGATTTCTATTGAACCTGGTGGGAAATTTGACGCGATTAATTTTCAAATTCCTGGCGATTTTTCTTCATCGGTTTTTTTAATTGTTGCTTGTTTGATATCTAAAAACTCTTCAATAACTATAAAAAATGTTGGAATAAATCCGACAAGAATTGGTTTTCTTGAAATAGCAAAAAGAATGGGTGCTGATATAAAGATTTTGAATAAAAAAAATTTAAATAAAGAGCCAACTGCAGATATTCAAGTTATTTCATCAGTATTACGGTCGATCGAACTTAATGACAGAAATCTTATCTCTTCGGCTATAGATGAATTTCCTGCGATTTTTATTTTAGCTGCATTTGCTAAAGGTAAAAGCTCATTTGATGGTTTGAATGAGCTTAGAGTTAAAGAAAGTGATCGTATTAAATCAATGGCTATAAATCTTGAAGAATTAGGTATTGAAGTTAGTGAGCACGAAAATGGAATAGCCATAACAGGTGGAGTCATGAAAGGTGGTGAGATCGAATGCTTTGGTGATCACAGAGTCGCAATGTCATTTGCTGCAGCTGGCAATTCATCTAAAGCTAAAATACTTATAAAAGATGCGGATTCAATTATTACTTCGTTTCCAGAATTTGTGCAAAAAATGAGACAAATCAACTCGCTAATTGAAATAAAATAGACACAGGAAATAGTATTGAATAATCAATCAATTCCAATAATCACAATTGATGGTCCAAGTAGCTCAGGAAAAGGTTCTATTTCCAGAAAATTAGCGTCTGAATTAAATTGGAATATACTGGATAGTGGTGCTCTGTATAGGATTGTAGCATTTAGCGCAAAATTAAATGAAATTCCAATAGAAAAAGAATCATTGGTAAAAAATTTAATATCAAAATTAAAAATCAGATTCAAATTATTAGATACATTTGAGCAAAAAATATTTTTGAATGATTGCGACATAACCAGCGAAATTCGAACTGAAATATGCGGACAAAATGCATCAAGGATCGCAAAATACCGGACTGTGAGAGATCAATTGGTAGGGCTCCAAAGGGGGTTTCTAAAAAAACCAGGATTAATTGCAGATGGAAGAGACATGGGTAATGTTGTATTTCCAGCTTCAAAATTAAAAATATATCTGACTGCAGATCAAAATGAACGCGCTAAAAGAAGATACAATGAGTTGAAACAGAAGGGTATAAATGTTAGATTTGCCGCCGTTTTAGATGATTTAAAGCAACGAGACAATCAGGACAAAGAGAGAAACATTGCGCCACTTAAAGTAAGTCCAGATTCAGTGTTAATTGATTCAACAAACTTAAGTATCAATGAAGTGGTTTCGAAAATTTTATCTTTATCTAAACTACGTAACATCTTCTAAATTATTATACCTATATGGATATAGGTTTTTTTTAATAACCGTTGTAATTCATGGATTGATTGCATCGAAATAACAAGATCAGATTGTAGATCTTTGGAAAAATAAAAAATGTCAGAATCTTTCGCAAAACTATTCGAAGAGACTTTCGCAAGTCAAAACATAAAGCCTGGAACGATAATAAAAGGCACAATCGTTGAAATCAATAACGATGTAGTCGTTGTTAATGCTGGCCTTAAATCTGAGGCAATTATCCCTTTAAGTCAATTTCACTCGGAAAAAGACTCAATTTCTGTAAATGATGAAATAGAAGTTGCTTTAGATGCATTTGAAGATGGTTTTGGTGAGACCAGACTTTCAAGAGAAAAAGCAATTAGAGCTAGAAGTTGGATCAATCTTCAGGAGTCTCAAGAAAACGATAAAATTATTAATGGATTTATAAGCGGAAGAGTTAAAGGCGGATTTACTGTAGAAATTGATGGTATAAGGGCTTTTCTTCCAGGTTCACTGGTTGATGTAAGACCTGTAAGAGATCCATCGTATCTCGAGGGGAAAACTGTTGAGCTAAAAGTAATTAAGGTTGATAAACAAAGAAATAATGTTGTTGTCTCCAGAAAGGCAGTTGTCGAAACCGAGTTTAGTGAGGAAAGAAGTCAGCTGCTTGAGAATATTAAAGAAGGTGGAAAGGCTAAAGGTATAATTAAAAATCTTACAGACTATGGTGCATTTGTAGATTTAGGTGGAATTGATGGGCTTCTTCATATTACTGATATGGCTTGGAAGAGAGTTAAGCATCCCTCAGAAATGGTAAGTGTTGGTGATGAGATAGATGTTGTTATTCTAAAATATGAAAAAGATAAGCAACGAGTCTCATTAGGAATGAAACAACTTGGTGAAGATCCATGGCATCAAATTAAATCTAGATATCCCGTTAATACAAAGCTTGCCGGTAAAATTACAAATATTGCAGATTATGGTTGCTTCGTGGAAATTGAAGAAGGTGTAGAAGGTTTGGTGCATGTTTCTGAGATGGACTGGACAAACAGAAACGTCAACCCAGCAAAAATAGTTGTAGTTGGACAAGAAGTTGAGGTCATGGTTCTTGAAATAGATGAAGAAAGAAGGAGAATCTCGCTTGGGATCAAACAATGTCAGGAAAACCCTTGGGCAGAATTCTCATCAAAAGTAAATAAAGGTGACAAGGTTAAAGGTCAAATAAAATCGATAACAGATTTCGGTGTATTTATTGGCTTAGATGGCGGTATTGATGGTCTCGTCCATTTATCAGATATATCTTGGGATTCATCTGATGAAGAATCCATTAGAAACTTTAAAAAAGGTCAGGAAGTCGAAGCAATCGTACTTGCTATTGATACTGAAAGAGAAAGAATTTCTCTCGGTATAAAGCAATTAGATGAAGACCCATTTTCATCTTGGCTAGAAAGTCACCCCAAGAACTCTTTAGTGACAGGTAAAGTATTAGAAATAGATGCCAAAAATGTAATTGTTGATGTTGGATCAAATGTAAATGCTTCAATTCATGTGTCAGAATTATCACTAGAAAGAATTGATGATGCGAGGACAGCAATAAAAGTAGATGATGAGATTGAAGCTAAGATAATTACAATAGATAAAAAAACAAGATCAGTTTTACTTTCAATTAAAGCGAAAGAAGAGCACGATGAAAAAGAAGCATTAGACTCATACCAATCTGACTCTTCATCGAAAACATCAGGCTCAACAACATTAGGTGAGTTATTAAAAGAGAAGATGGTTAAAAAATAATATAATCTATAGTATTATTCAGAGCTTAGGCAGAGATATAAATTATAATAAAGCATTCGTAATTCAGTCATTGAGGTATTTATAGTTATGACAAAATCAGAAGTTATCGAAAGGATAGCTGAAAAACAGTTACACCTTCCTGTCAAAGATGTTGAGCTATCAATTAAACAAATTCTTGCCCTCATGAGTGATTCACTTGCGAATGGAGAAAGGATTGAAATCAGAGGATTCGGTAGCTTTTCACTTCATTATAGGGCTCCAAGAATAGGTCGCAACCCAAAAACAGGAGAGCCCGTTTCTTTATCCGGTAAACATGTACCACATTTCAAACCTGGTAAGGATTTGAAACTGCAGGTTAATCAGGGGCGTCAGAACGAAATAAGCATACAAAGCGCATAAAAATAATTCTTTTTCACTGTTTGAATTAAATGGTTGCTCCATAAGATCTAATCAGAGTAATATATTTTTATGATAAAGAAAGTGATAAGTACTGTTTTTATTTTAACCATTTTTGTCATTGCTGTATGGTTTAGTTATCTTAATACTGACGATATCTCTATTAATCTCAGTTTCATGCAATTTTCATCAAAAGCCAGCATCATTTTTAGTATAATTTTTATATCAGGTTGGCTATTCGGTATCCTGTGCAGTTTTTTTTATGTAATTAAAATCTTAAATCAAAAGAGAATTATTAAATCTGATTTGGATCAGAAAATTGAAGAATTAAATGCTCATAGGGCTTCGCCATTGAAAGATGCCAACTGAATCGACATTCATACTTGCTTCTGTATTTATAATTCTTGCAGCTACAGGTTGGGCGCTCGGTTATTTTGGAGAAAGGGATGAGCAGCCACCTCTTAATATTGACTACCTAAAAGGGTTGAATTTTTTATTAAATGAGCAAACTGATCAGGCGGTCGATCATTTTCTAAAAATGGTAAGAGTCGATGATACTACTATTGAGACACATTTTGCTCTAGGAAATTTATTCAGAAAACGTGGAGAAGTTTATAGAGCTATTAAAATTCATCAAAATATAATTGCAAGACCTGACATCACTGAGGAACAAAGAAATCAGGCTTTTTATTCTCTAGCTAAAGATTATCTCCATGCCGGTCTTTTTGATCGAGCTGAGGTTTTATTCATTAGATTGAATGATAAATCTGAATTTACGTCAGAATCATTAAAAAATCTAATTAGTATATATGAGCAAGAAAAAGAATGGAGTAAGGCAATTGAGATCGCCAAAAAGTTAAATAAACTCAATTACGATGATTCTTTGGATATGCAAATATCACATTATCATTGTGAATCTGCTGAAGAGGCGATTGATGAAAAAAATTATGATAAAGCAATTACACGCTTGAACTCAGTTAATAGCAGGAATAATAAAACATTAAGAATTGAGTTAATCTTTGCTAAATTAAATGCAATTCAAGGCTATGAAAAAAAGGCTGTAGATATTTACTTTAATATTTTAAAACAAAATAATTATTTTGTTGCCGAAGCACTGCCATTGGTATTCAATATTTTTAAAAATCAAAATGACTTACAAGAATTCGATAAAAAACTAAATTCTGTGATAAATCAAAAGCCAAAGATATCAAATCTTATTGCATACACTGCTTTAGCATCCAATATAGAATACTCAAAAAGTATTGATAATTGCATTGAGGACTATATACGAAGTGATGAAGCGTTGTCAGAATTTATAAATGTTAATGATATATTTCAATCTGAATTAGACATTAAAGATAGCTCAATAAAAAAAATAAAACATGGATTAATGGTTCTTGCAAATAATAACCCCAGATACCAATGCAATGAATGTGGCTTTTCAAGTCAAAAATTATTATGGCAATGTCCTAGCTGCAAGGCTTGGGAAACGCAAAGACCTTTTCTTAGTGTTAAATTTGACTCACTATTACAAAGAAAAGTTATTGATGCTTAGAGACTTATAAATAAAAAATCTATCATGAAAATTTATTTAGAAATATTCTTACGCATTTTAAGTGCTTCTTTGTTATTTTTGGTGACGCCTAATAATTTATGTGCATACGATGAAGTTAGTGATCCAATTATTGTTGGCGCGAATATAGGAAATGTTCCGTGGGAGTTTCAAAATGATAATGGGGAATATGTAGGCTTTGAAATAGATCTCGTAACAGAGTTGGGTAAGAGGCTTAATCGGCAAATAGATATAGTTAATATACCTTTTAATGGTCTATTTTCTGCTGTTCAGTCTGAGCGAATAGATATTGCTATATCATCGATTACTATTACAGAAAAACGCCTCGAATCTGTCACATTTACTCAACCTTATTTCGATAGTGATCAATCTCTAACTGTATTAAAAAATAACGGTATCAATGGACTTGAAGACATGAAGAATAAAATCGTTGCCGTTGATACAGGATCAACTGGAGATATATGGACAACGAATAATAAAAATAATTATCAATTTTCAGAAATTCGAAGATATGAAGGCTTAGCCCCTGCAATGCTTGATTTGGTTATAGGTAGAACTGCTGGTTACATCAGCGATATACCTGCATTACTTTATTACACAAAAGACAAAAAAAATATTGCTGTAGTAGAAAAGATTCGTACTGGAGGTAAATACTCCATGATGTTAAGTAGAAATAACCCTCTAACTCAAATATTAAATGACGAAATAACCACAATGAAGCTTGATGGAAGTATGAATAATCTTCATAAAAAGTGGTTCGGAAAATCCGCTGATCCTGAAAGCTCAACTGTCAAAGTAATGGAGCCACCAGAGTTATCAGTAATTTTTGATTTAAATCTTATAGAGACGTTTTTTAATAAACGTGTTTTTATTGAAACATACCCAATGCTTTTTTCCGGATTGCTAGTAACGATTCAATTAGGTTTTTTGAGTATTATTCTTGGATTATGTTGGGGTTTAATATTGTCTTTAATAGGATTGTATGGTCATACATCAATTAGTATCTTGGTAAAGATTTATGTAAATATTTTTAGATCAATACCATTATTGGTTTTTTTGGTTATAGTCTTCTATGCGCTCCCTTTTTTAGGAATAAAGTTATCACCTTTTTACGCAGCATTATCTTCTTTGGTGATTGTTTCAGGCGCATATTTTTCAGAAATTTTTCGCTCAGGTATTGAAGCTATACCAAGAGGGCAGTTTGAGGCGTCACAAGCACTTGGATTGAGTTATTATCATACAATGATTGATGTGATTTTACCTCAAGCCATAAAAGTCGTCATTCCTCCGTTAACAAATAACTGTATAAATGTTATGAAAGACACTGCCTTAGCATCTATAGTCGCTTTACCTGACTTACTTAAGCAGGCAACACAAGCACAGGCAATTGCGGCCAATCCAACACCACTAATAGTATCTGCGGTTATTTATTTAATAATCTTATTACCAATGATTCTTTTTGTAACAAGACTAGAAAATAAGTATTCATCAAAAGATCAATAATGAAGCAGATGATTACATTTAAAAACGTAAATAAATATTATAAGGATTTCCATGCTTTAAAAAACATCAACTTATCTGTTGATGAGGGCGAGGTTCTTTGTATTATTGGTCCTTCCGGGTCCGGTAAATCAACATTGATTAGATGTATAAACAGTCTAGAGGATTATGATGAATCAGGCGAAATCACTGTTAATAACTCCCTAGTAAGAGATGGCAAGAGAGCAAAAGATATTAGAAAAGAAGTAGGTATGGTATTTCAAAATTTCAATTTGTACCCACATCTAACAATTTTGGATAATGTTACGCTTGCACCAATTCGTGTCACTGGTTTATCTCAAGCAGAAGCAAATAAAATTGCAAATAATTTTCTTACTAAAGTTGGTGTTGGTGATCAGGTGAAAAAATTTCCATATCAGTTATCTGGAGGTCAGCAACAGAGAGTTGCTATTGCTAGAACATTGGCAATGCAGCCAAAGATTTTACTTTTTGATGAACCCACCTCATCTTTAGATCCAGAAATGGTTAGTGAGGTTCTTGATGTTATAAAAAATTTAGCCAGAACTGGCGTGACTATGATTATAGCAACTCATGAAATGAATTTTGCTAGAAGTGTAGCAGATAAAATCATATTCATGGATAATGGAAGTATCATTGAAGAGGGTGATCCAGTTCAAATATTTGATAATTCTCAAGAAGAGCGAACCCAATCGTTTTTGAATTCAGTATTAGTAAAATAAAAATTTCAGTAAAAGGTTTAAAATGTCATTGGATTTAAACTATGTAAGAGAGCAATTCCCTGCACTCGATAACGAATGGGTGTTCATGGATAATGCTGGCGGCTCACAAATTCTAAAAGGGTGTGTCGAAAACATAAATGAATATTACTATAAGAATAATGTCCAGCTAGGAGGAAGTTATGATTTATCTCAGGCTGCGTCGAGAGCGTTTTCTGAAGGTAGGGAAAAAATTTCAACATTATTTAATGCAAAATTTGCAGATGAAATTGTATTTGGTCCATCTTCAACCGTCCTTCTTCAGTTTTTATCTAAAGCACTAGAAAGTCATTTTCATCCGGGTGATGAAGTTATTGTTACTTCGTTGGATCATGAGTCAAATATTGGCCCATGGCTAGAATTAGAAAAGCTAGGTGTAATAATAAAAATCTGGGAATTTAATACGAAAACATATACTTTAGATATAGAAGATCTTGAGAAGATCATCACCGAAAAAACTAAATTAGTTGCATTTATACATGTCTCAAATATCGTCGGCACAATAAATCCAGTTAAAAAATTTACTAAGTATATTCATGACCATGGTGCGATGGTTTGCGTTGATGGAGTTGCATATTCACCGCATCGTGCGATAGACGTTGTAGATTGGAATGTAGATTTTTATGTCTTAAGCCTCTATAAAACATACGGACCTCATCATGCTGCATTATATTGCCGCATGGATCACATGCTAGAACTTGATAACTTATATCATTTTTTTTATGGCAAGGATAAAATTCCGGCAAAAATGGAACCTGGTAATGCCAACTATGAGCTGTCATATGCCTCAGGAGCTGTTGTAGATTATTTATCAGAAATCGGCTCTTGTGAAAATAAAAATGTGCCGGTTAGAGAGAATATTGAAAAGGCTTTTGATTTAATAACTGGCCATGAGATTTTGCTTAACTCTATATTGCTTGATTATCTGGTTTCTCGGAAGGACTGCACAATAATTGGATCAAAAGACGATACCTCTGATTCTAGAGTACCCACTGTTGCATTTATTGTTGATGGTAAATTATCTGATCAAATTTGTGTCGCTATGGATCAGCATAAGGTTGCAATAAGATATGGTGATTTCCATGCTCGTCGTTTATCAAATCGATTGAATTTACAGCGTAATAATGGTGCAGTCAGGATATCATTAACTCATTACAATACTGTTAATGAAGTCAATAAATTAATTGATGCTCTTGAACAGGTTTTATGAACATATTATTTATTATAAATACTTAAGTATTTTATATAAGTTCCTAATAATGATATTAAATTTATTTCTTATTTTTTGTGGTTTATATAATGCAAGGTTGACTGTTAGTCTACTTTCAGTGAAATAACATCGAATAAAGCAAAGATTATATATTTTGGAATTTTGGTCTAATCTGGTTGTAAACCTGAATAGGTTTTAAAAATGGCTCCCCGGGTCGGACTCGAACCAACGACAAGATGATTAACAGTCATCTGCTCTACCAACTGAGCTACCGGGGATGAAAAACATTGAATTCCGAAATTCTGATCTAGCGATGACAACAAGTCAAGTGTTGATCAATAATAATCCAACTAATATCTCATTTTATAACTTTGCTAATTCGATTAATAGCATTTTCGAGTTCATTCATCGAGCATGCAAAAGAAAATCTTATATAACCTGGCGCCCCAAATGGTGTTCCAGGAACCAGAACTACTTCTGCTTTGTTTAGTATATGGTTTACTAAATCTGCATCTGTTTTCATGTCATTTCTATTCAATGCCTCGGTAACTTTAGGGAAAGCATAGAATGCTCCGTCGCCATTTCTACATTCAAATCCAGGTAAATTATTTAATTGATTAACTATATATTCATTCCTTTTTTCATACTCTTTTAGCATTTTTTTAACACAAGTTTGATCACCAATTAAAGCTTCAGTTGCGGCAATTTGAGATATGCTTGAAGGGTTTGAAGTTGATTGACTTTGAACGGTCTTCATTGCTTTAATTATGTCTTTAGGACCACCAGCATAACCAATTCTCCACCCAGTCATTGCATAACATTTGGAAACTCCATTGATAGCGATAACGCGATTTTTTAATTCTGGGACCAATGTTGCAATGTTATAAAATTTAGAAGGCCCCCAATGAATCTTCTCATAAATATCGTCAGAGGCTATATAAACACCTGGATTTCTGAGCAACACTTTAGCAAGTTTTAATAAGTCATTCTTTGAATAACAGCTTCCGGTTGGGTTGGATGGGCTATTTAGGAATAATAATTTTGTTTTTTTGCTTATAGCATTATCTAATTGCTCTGCTGAGATTTTAAAATCATTTTCTATTCCGGTATCTATAAAGATAGGTTTCGCGTCAGCAATTCTTACCATATCAGGATAAGATACCCAATACGGGCTTGGAATAATGGCTTCGTCACCATCATCTAATAGTCCCATACATAAGTTGAATAACGTCTGTTTTGCTCCACTCGATACTATGATCTCATCGTGCTCATAATCAAGATTATTGTCATCCTTGAATTTTTTTTGTATTGCGTTTTTTAAAGATGCAGTTCCATCGATAGCTGTGTATTTTGTCTGACCAGAATTAATACCATTAATTGCGCTTTCTTTAATATGATCTGGAGTATCAAAATCTGGCTCTCCAGCACCTAGACTGATAATATCTCTTCCTTGTTCACGTAATTTAGCTGCAAGATTTAATACAGCGCTAGTTGCTGAAGGAAGCACTCTGTTCATTCGATCTGATACTTGATGCATTATAAATATCCATAAAAAATTATTATTATGTTACGACAATCCAAAGATCATCCCAAGAGAAAAGATCACAAAAAATATATAAATTTTGAATTAGTTTCGAATTTCAAGCCATCTGGTGATCAAAATACAGCTATAAAAGAACTGGTAGATGGATTAGAAAATGGCTTATCAAAACAAACATTATTAGGTGTAACAGGTTCAGGGAAAACCTTTACAATTGCTAATATTATTCAGTCCACTCAGAGACCAGCAATCATTCTTGCTCACAACAAAACATTAGCAGCTCAATTGTATGGTGAAATGAAGGAGTTCTTTCCAAATAACTCGGTTGAATATTTTGTCTCATATTATGATTATTATCAGCCTGAAGCTTATGTTCCTAGTTCAGATACATTTATTGAAAAGGATGCATCAATCAATCAGCACATCGAGCAGATGCGTTTATCTGCAACTAAATCAATTATAGAAAGATCAGATACAATAATTGTTGCTACAGTATCCGCTATCTATGGTTTAGGAGATCCTGACGCATATTTTAGTATGGTATTACATATCTCAAAAGGAGAGAAAATAAATCAAAGAGATATCCTCAAAAAACTAGCAGAACTTCAATATTCTAGAAATGAGATAGACTTTTCACAAGGATGTTTTCGAGTACGCGGTGACATTATCGATATATTTCCTGCGGAATCAGAACTCGAGGCCGTCAGAATAGAATTGTTCGACGATGAAGTAGAAAAAATAACCCTGTTTGATCCATTAACAGGAGAAGTAACTCAAGTAATACCAAGAATAACAATATTCCCTAAGACTCATTATGTAACTCCACGCCATAAATTAGTGAGCGCAACAAAAAAAATAAAAAAAGAGCTCAGTGAGCAACTAAAAATTTTTAAAAATAATAACCAACTTCTTGAGGCGCAGAGACTTGAACAGCGAACTCTTCATGATATAGAAATGATTAATGAATTAGGTTATTGCCAAGGTATCGAAAATTATTCTAGATATCTATCTGGAAGAAACGAGGGTGAGCCACCACCATGCCTTCTTGATTATATCCCTGATAATGCAATCCTTGTGATAGATGAAAGTCATGTTACTGTTCCTCAGTTAGGCGGGATGTATAAAGGAGATCGATCAAGAAAAGAAACATTAGTTCAATATGGCTTTAGATTAAAATCAGCATTAGATAACAGGCCCCTAAGATTTGATGAGTTTGAAAAAATGATTCCTGCAACGATATTTGCTTCTGCAACGCCAGGAAAATATGAAAATATTCATGCTGATAATGTTGTCGAGCAATTAATCAGACCAACTGGTCTTGTTGATCCTTTGATTGAGATCAGAAGTGCAATTAATCAGGTTGAAGACGCGTTATCGGAAATAAACGATCGAGTGAAGATGGGAGATAGAATTCTAATTACAACTTTGACAAAAAGAATGGCGGAAGATCTTACTGATTACCTTGATGAATATGGAGTTAAGGTAAGATATCTCCATTCAGACATAGGTACCGTGGAAAGAACTGAAATAATAAGAGATTTAAGATTGGGTGAATTTGATGTTTTGGTTGGTATCAATCTTCTCAGGGAAGGTTTGGATATGCCTGAGGTATCATTAATTGCAATTTTTGATGCTGATAAAGAAGGATTTTTGAGATCTGATACATCTCTTATTCAAACTATAGGTCGTGCAGCAAGGAACATTAATGGGAAAGTAATACTATACGCTGATGTAATGACAGGCTCCATGCAAAGAGCGATCGATGAAACTGATAGAAGGCGCAATTATCAAATTAGATATAATGACAAAAACAACATTACCCCAAAAACAATTATAAAAAGCATACCCGATATCTTAGAAGCCTCATATCCTGTCCCAAAAAGAACCTCAAATAAATCAAACTTTGAGAAATTAGATCCTAAAGAACTAATAAAAAAAGCAGAAAAAATTGAAAAAAAGATGTTAAAACATGCACAAAATCTAGAATTTGAAGAAGCGGCCAAGTTAAGAGATGAGGTTCAAAAAATTCGTGAATATGCATTGAAGAGATAAAATTTATCTTAATAGGATCTTGATATTTGTTATCATAAGTTCTAACAATCAATACCATCTATACAAAATTAATAATAGGGCGATTAGCTCAGGGGGAGAGCGCCACGTTGACATCGTGGAGGTCGGTGGTTCGAAACCACCATCGCCCACCAAAAAAAGTAAAAATAAGTTCCTAAATATAATGGATTAAACCTTGTTTATGAGGTTCTACATCTATAAAATCCCATTACTAATTTATATGTAATCTCAAATGTTTGGAGGATAACAATATCGCAGCGACAAAACGAGTAAGACGAAATGAAGAATTAGAGTCTGAAGAAGTAAGAGTAATTGATTCAAAAGGTGAGCAGGCTGGTGTTATGCCGTTAGATGTTGCAATAAAAATGGCCCGTGAAGAAGAGCTTGATTTAGTAGAAGTATCACCAAATGCAAGTCCACCTGTTTGTCGAATTATGGATTTTGGTAAACATCTTTTTTCTCTAAATAAAAAAGGTCAAAATGCAAAAAAGAAAACAAAACGGACACAAGTAAAAGAGATAAAATTTAGACCCACGACTGATACTGGTGATTACAATATAAAGTTGCGGAAATTACGCGAATTTCTAGAAAATGGAGATAAGGTTAAAGTTACCCTAAGATACAGAGGTAGAGAAATGGTGCATCAGGAATTAGGGGCTCAGTTAATTGAGAGAGTGAAAAAAGATTTAGATGATCATGGCACCATTGAACAGCATCCTGAAATGGAAGGTAGGCAAATGATCATGATATTGGCGCCAAAAAGAAAATAAATGTTATTTTAAAAAAAAGGACGAAGTCTATGTCAAAAATGAAAACAAATCGTGGTGCAGCAAAAAGATTCAAAAAGACCGGAAAAGGTGGTTTTAAGCGTGCGCAATCACATCTCAATCATATTTTGACTAAGAAGAAATCAAAGAGAAAGCGTCAACTGGGTCTGACTCAGCAAGTTGCTGGGTCTGATAAGAAAAGCGTTCAAAGAATGCTTCCATATAGTTAATTAGGTATATAATAAATGGCTAGAGTAAAAAGTGGTGTCATTGCAAAAGCAAGGCATAAAAAGATTTTAAAAAAAGCGAAAGGATACTATGGTGCACGCAGTAAACTTTTTAAAACAGCAAAACAAGCTGTTATAAAAGCAGGTCAGTACGCATACAGAGATAGAAGACAGAGGAAGAGGCAGTTTCGTGCACTCTGGATTGCAAGAATTAACGCTGCATCTCGAATTCAAGGCTTATCATACAGCCGATTGATAAATGGATTAAATAAAGCAAATATCGAAATAGACAGGAAAGTATTGGCAGATATCGCTGTTAACGATCCTCAGGCATTTGAATCAATAGCAAAACAAGCCATATCAGCACTTTCTGACTCATAGTTTAATGCCGATGATATCAATTACCGATGTTGTCAGATGTCTCTAAATTATAAGCTTAATGAATAAAATCTCAGAAATACTGAAACAATCAATCAATGATCTAGAGGATGCCGTTTCACCAGAAGAAATTGATAAAATACGCATAAAGTATTTAGGTAAAAAAGGCGTTTTTACCTCTGAATTAAAAAAGCTCGCTGAGATTCCAAAAGAAAAAAGACCGGAATTTGGTCAAAAAATTAACGATGCTAAGACAGTTTTCATGGATAAATTGTCGAGCCATTCTAGTGAAATCGAGAACAAGCTTCTAAATGACAAGCTTAATCAAAAGTCTATAGACGTTACTCTCAAAGGATTTCGCTCTGAAACCGGTGGAAGGCATCCAATATCTCTAGTCAGAGCAAAAATTGAAAAAATATTTATAAATTCTGGCTACAAAATTAAAACCGGGCCTGAAATTGAAGATGATTATCATAATTTTACTGCGCTTAATATCCCTGAAAATCATCCAGCCAAAGCCATGCATGACACCTTTTACTTAGGTAAAGACAAGTTATTAAGGACTCACACATCTCCAGTTCAAATTCGATCACTTTTAGCTGAAGGAGCTCCAATTCGAATAATTGCTCCTGGGAAAGTTTATAGATGTGATTCTGATCAAACTCATACTCCAATGTTTCATCAAATAGAGGGGTTGGTTATTGGAAAAGATATAAGTTTCGCTAATTTAAAATCTGTATTACATGAGTTTGTTGAGAGTTTTTTTGAGCGTGATGTTACTCTTAGATTTCGTCCTTCGTATTTCCCCTTTACAGAGCCATCAGCAGAGGTCGATATTCTCTGGGATGAAGAGAAATGGCTTGAAATCCTAGGTTGTGGGATGGTGCATCCAAATGTTTTGTCAAATGCTAAAATTGATCCAAAAATATATAGCGGTTATGCATTTGGAATGGGAATAGAAAGACTGGCTATGCTCTATTATGGAGTCAAAGATTTGAGAACATTTTTTGACAATGATCTTACATTTCTTCGTCAATTCTCATGATTTTTGAGGTAAAGATATGAAATTTTCTGAATCATGGTTGAGAGAGATTATTGATATAAAATTAAACTCTTCTGAGCTATCCCATAAATTAACAATGCTAGGTCATGAAGTAGATTCTGTTATAACTGATGGTTCAGATATAGATGGAATAGTAATTGCAGAAATAGTTAATTATGCTAAACACCCAAATGCAGATAGGCTGAGTCTCTGTGAGATAAATTACGGTAATAACAATCATATCAATGTGATTTGTGGTGCTCCTAACGTGAGAACTGGTTTAAAAACTGCACTAGCAAAAGTCGGACAAGCACTACCAGATGGAACAAAGATAAAGAAATCAAAAATTCGAGGAATTGAATCTAATGGAATGCTATGTTCAGCAGCAGAAATATCACTTGGAATGGATCAAGATGGAATCATAGAGTTACCTATAGATGCTCCAATTGGATTAAAATTAAATGAATATTTAAATTTACCCGATAATATTTTTGATCTCGATTTGACTCCAAATAGAGGCGATTGTTTTTCGGTTTTGGGAGTCGCCAGAGACTTGGCAAGCTCACCTCAGAGTAAATTACATACAAAAGAATACAAAAAAGCACCAATAACTTCAAAAATCTGTCAAACAATAAAGACTCCTATCCCTGAGATTTGTCCTAGATTTGCAAGTCAGTCAATAAAGAATGTCAACAATACTGTTAAAACTCCGATAGCAATAACAGAGAAGCTAAGAAAGTCAGGTATCCGTTCTATCAATCCAATTGTTGACGTGACTAATTATGTAATGATGGTGACTGGTCAACCACTTCATGCATATGATCAAAGCAAAATTAAAGGAATAGTACAACCTCGTTTCGCAAAAAAAGATGAACGAATAATGCTCTTAGATGAGCAAATAATAAAACTTGAAAAAGATACTATCGTTGTCTCAGATTCATCTGGTGCAATAGGCCTAGCAGGTATTATGGGAGGCTTATCAACCGCTGTTAACTTTGGCACTACTGAAGTATTATTCGAAGCAGCGTATTGGCCACCTGAGTTTATGGCTGGTAAAGCAAGAAAGTATCACATGCATACAGACGCTTCATTACGCTTTGAAAGAGGGGTCGATCCAAATATTCAGTCTATTGCAGTTAATATGGCTACTAACCTTTTACTCTCTATTTGCAATGGTGATGCTGGGCCTCTTATGGATATTAAGAACAAAAAATTTCTACCTAAAGAAATAACCATTAAACTTAATGAAATTAGAGTTAATAAAATTTTAGGCCATATCATTCCGAAGAATAAAATTACAAAGATATTAAAAAGCCTGAATTTTGAGGTAACAGAAGCTAAGACAACCTGGAATGTAACTGTCCCAACCTATAGATTCGATGTAAAGATTGAAGACGACTTAATTGAAGAAATAGCTAGAGTTTACGGTTTTGGTAATATACCTGGAGCCACAGAGGAATCTAATAACCCACTCAATAAATCCATTGATGATCGACTAGAGATTAACAATATTTCAAATCATTTATGCTCAAGAGATTACCAAGAAATAATATCTTATAGTTTTGTTGGAGAGCAAATAGATAATTTTATATCTGGAAAAAACTCTACACTAAAACTTAAAAACCCAATATCCAGTGAAATGTCTGTTATGAGAAGCTCGCTTCTATCGGGGCTTCTCAACAGTTTAAAAAGAAATATATCCAGACAAAACAGCAGGGTAAGACTGTTCGAGGTAGGTAAAGTATTTAATGGCGAATTAAATAACCATGATGAGAGAGAAAAAATTGCAGCAATTTCTTTAGGAACTATAGATGAAGAAAATTGGCGTGCAAATAACGATTGTATTGATTTCTATAATGTAAAAGGAGACCTAGAATCGATTATAGGTTCAAGTCATGAAAATCATCTATATAGTTTTAAGAAAAGTGATAATCATATTTTTCAACCGGGTCAAGCTGCTGAAGTATTTAAGGAAGGTAATTCAATAGGGTGTTTAGGAAAACTGCATCCAAATTTATTAAAACTATTCAATATAAAGCAGGATGTTTTCTATTTTGAGATTGATTATGAACTTTGTTTTACACCATTCATTGTTAATGCTCATACAATATCAAAGTACCCCCAAATTAGAAGAGATATTTCAATAACGATAGATAAGTCAGTCGCCGTATCAGAAATAATTAATTCAGTTATTCAAATCAATCCCAATATAATTCAATCAACTAATGTTTTTGATGTTTATGAAGGAAAAAACATAGAAGAAGGGCGAAAAAGTATCGCTTTAGGCTTGATTTTACAGGATAAATCACGCACGCTTATAGATAAGGACGCAGATGATTTGGTCGAGTTAGTAATTAAATCATTGCAAAGTGAATATTCTGCACAATTGAGAGAATAAGTAACCATGGCATTAACAAAAGCTGATATTGCTGAATCTTTATATGAAGAGCTCGGGTTGAATAAGAGAGAAGCGCGGGAGTTAGTGGAATTATATTTCGATGAACTAAAATCAGCCCTTTCTCAAGGAAAACAAGTCAAATTATCTGGCTTTGGTAATTTCGATCTACGAGATAAAAGAGAGAGACCCGGAAGAAATCCAAAAACTGGAGAAAATATCCCAATTAGTGCTCGAAGAGTCGTTACATTTAAACCCGGGCAAAAATTAAAAAATAAAGTTGAGGGGTATGTTGGAACCAAGTAATAACAATCAGCTACCTCCGATACCTGGTAAAAGATACTTTACAATTGGTGAAACTAGTGAGCTTTGTGGTGTTAAAGCGCATGTTTTGAGGTATTGGGAACAAGAATTTGTTCAACTAAAGCCCGTCAAACGAAGAGGAAATCGACGTTACTATCAAAGAAAAGATGTCATAATTATACGGCAAATTAGAGCATTACTATATGATGAAGGATTCACAATTGGTGGGGCAAAGCAGAAACTAATCGGAGATGAATCAAAATCTGATGTATCTCAAAGTCAACAAATTATCAAACAGTTACGTATCGAACTTGAAGAAGTTTCCAAAATTCTAAGAAACTAAAATACTTATACAATATAATCCAATAAGATGATACTTTCATCATTGTGTCGGGGCGTAGCGCAGTCTGGTAGCGCACCACAATGGGGTTGTGGGGGTCGTGAGTTCAAATCTCGCCGCCCCGATCAATGTTATGTGTATTATTTTTTTTAAAGATTAACTAATTCATGACTAAATCAATAGATATTGAAAATATTAAACATTTAAGAGCTACTATTAGTGAAAATATAATCCTTACTCCGGTTATCAGATTTAAGGCGCTTGAAAGATTATTTTCAAAAAACACAAAAATTTATACGAAATTAGAATTTCTCCAAAAAACCGGTACATTCAAAATTAGAGGGGCATTAACCTCATTAATAAAGTTAGATTCAACTCAAAAAAAATATGGTGTTTGTGCTGTTAGTGCTGGCAATCATGCTATTGCTGTTGCCCAAGCATCAAAAATATTAGGCATTGATTCAAAAGTAGTGATGCCCCATAAATCAAACAAATTCAGAGTATTGTGCTGCAAAAATCTTGGTGCTGAAGTTGTTTTTGCGAAAGATTCTGAGCATGCATTTGAGCTCGTTAATGAAATTTCACAGAAAGAAAACCGAAAACTAATCCACCCATTTGAAGGGCAGGATATAATTGATGGAACAGCCACATTAGGTTATGAAATTTTGACACAAATTAAAAATTTTGATTCTGTGGTTATACCAATTGGTGGAGGCGGCTTATGCGCCGGAGTATCTGCTGTGATTAAATCATATAAACCATCAATATATACAATCGGAGTTGAGCCAGAGGGTGCTCAATCAATAAGCATGAGTATCAAGTGTAATCATACGATCAAGCTAAAAAAAACCAATACTATTGCTGATAGTTTAGCTGCTCCATTTTCGCTCCCGTTATCATTCCAGTATTGCCGAGATAATCTTGATGATTGTCTAAGTGTATCGGAGGATCAGATTAAAGATGCAATGACATTTTTATATAATGAGATGAAAATTGCATCAGAACCTGCTTGTGCTGTTTCAACAGCAGCAATGATAAACTCTCTTAGGAGAAAACTTGAAGGTAAAACAACTGTTATTATTATGTGTGGAAGTAACATTGACTGGAAATCATATTCTAATTTGCTTCAATAAATAATAATTTACTATTTCAAATCAAGATCAAATCGAAAAATATTTGAACCTAAATCATTAACAAAGAAATCTATTGGGCCTTAAAATAAGAAATCAAAATAAAATTATATGAAAATAAACAATCATGTAATTTAATATTGTAAAATAGATCAATTCTCTATTTAAATTCCTGGAAAAATTATGAGTGATAAAGATTTAAGAAAGCACTCCAACAAGATTGTTGATGGTATTGAGCAAGCTCCAAGTAGAGCAATGTTGAGAGCAGTAGGTTTCAATACAAATGATTTTAAAATTCCACAAGTTGGTATTGCCTCAACATGGAGTATGATTACACCTTGTAATATGCACCTAAATGATCTTGCTAGCGAGGCTTCAAAAGGGGTTTCACGATCAGGTGCAAAAGGTGTTATTTTTAATACAATCACCATATCTGATGGAATATCCATGGGAACGCCTGGAATGAGGTATTCGCTCGTTTCTAGAGAAATTATTGCAGATTCCATCGAGGCAGTCACAGCTGCTCAAGGTTTTGATGGATTAATTACTATTGGAGGTTGTGACAAAAATATGCCTGCTTGTGTAATGGCAATGGCGCGATTAAATAGACCATCAATTTTTGTCTATGGCGGGACAATTAAACCAGGACCAAAAAATAGAGATATTGTCTCTGTCTTTGAGGCTGTAGGTGCTATTTCCAGTGGAAAGATAGATGAGGCTGAGTTACTTGATGTGGAAAAAACTGCAATACCTGGGCCAGGGGCATGTGGTGGAATGTATACAGCAAATACTATGGCATCAGCTATTGAGGCATTAGGCCTAAGTTTGGCGAATAGCTCTGCACAAGAAGCGGTTTCTGATGAAAAAGCTCTTGATTGCGAAAATGCAGGTAAGGCAATTATGAATCTTATCCAAAAAGATATAAAGCCACTTGATATTCTTACAAAAAAGGCTTTTGAAAATGCTATTACCGTTGTCATTGCTCTCGGCGGATCTACAAATGCCGTTCTCCATCTCATTGCAATGGCAAAAGAAGCCAATATAGACATAACTTTAGATGATTTCTCAAGAATTGGATCTCGTGTTCCTGTCTTGGCTGATTTGAAACCTAGTGGAAAGTACCTGATGTCTGATCTTATAAACATAGGAGGTATACAACCATTAATGAAGCGTCTCTTAGAGCATGGTTTGTTACATGGAGATTGCTTGACAGTTACTGGTCATTCGTTAGCAGAGAATCTTGCCTCTGTAGGAGATTACCCAAATAATCAAGATATAATTAAATCTTTCTCATCACCGATAAAAAAAGAAAGTCATCTTGAAATTCTATATGGAAATCTTGCGCCAGAGGGTGCTGTGGCAAAAATATCTGGTAAAGAAGGAATGTCATTTCGAGGTCACGCCAGAGTATTTGATTCTGAAGAAATTGCTATGAAGGCTATATTGTCAGATGAAATACAAAAAGGCGATATATTGGTTATTAGATATGAGGGCCCAAAAGGTGGACCTGGCATGAGAGAAATGTTAAGTCCAACCGGTGCAATCATGGGGAAAGGACTGGGCTCAGATGTTGCTTTAATAACTGACGGAAGATTTTCAGGAGGTAGTCATGGATTTGTTGTTGGTCATGTTTCTCCTGAGGCCATGACAGGTGGTCCTCTAGCATTAGTTCATAATGGAGACGAAATCATAATTGATGCGAAGAAAAAAACAATTGATTTATTGGTTGATGATTCTGTTATCCAAGAAAGGCGAAACAACTGGAAAAGACCAGCATCAGATGTAACGAAAGGTGTACTGGCAAAATATCGTTCGACTGTATCTTCAGCATCAAATGGTGCTGTAACGACACCAGAATCATGGTGATTTATTAGATTAAGAAAGAGGTTTTTATTTTGTGGTGGACATCAAAACATGAGGATCTTATTGAGATTACAGCTGATGGTTGCGATAAAATTGTTTATAACAAGCAATCAATAATTGATTCAATTAAAAAGCTAAAACAAATTAGTTCAATAGATCGTTTATTCTATGCAATGAAAGCTAACTATAACCCCAGCATATTAAATTTAATTTATGAAAATGGAGTTGGTTTTGAATGCGTATCTCCTGGTGAAGTGAGGCACTTAATAAAATCAATTCCAAACATAGATCTTAATCGGATAATATTTACTCCCAACTTTGCACCAAAGACAGATTATATTTTTGCCATTGAAAATAATTTGAACTTGACTATAGATAATCTTTTCCCATTTGAAGAATGGCCTAATTTATTTATTGATCGAGATGTTTCCATTAGAGTTGATCCAGGGATTGGTGCTGGTCATCATCAGCATGTTGTCACGGGTGGAAATTTTTCAAAATTTGGAATACCTGTTAATGATATTGTGAAGGTCAGTGAATATTCAAAAAAATATAATATTAATATCAAAGGCCTTCACTCCCATAATGGAAGCGGGATAAAAGATATTTCAAGCTGGACAAACACAGCAAATATACTTCTTGAGATTGCAAATAAATTTCCATCTATAAAGACAATTAATTTGGGAGGCGGTATCCCAATAAAAGAAAAGTTGAGTGAAGATGATTTTGATTTTAATAAATTTCAAGACTCACTAAATAAAATAAAAAACGATTTTCTAGAATATGAGCTGTGGCTTGAGCCTGGAAGATATATTGTTGGTGAATCAGGTGTAATCCTATCTCATGTCACACAGACCAAAAAAAAGGAGAACTATTTTTATATTGGTTTAGGAGTTGGTATGAATCTCCTTATTAGACCACCTCTCTATGATGCCTATCATGAAATAATAAATCTCACTAAATACAAAGAGAAAAATGAAATAATTGCATCTATTGTCGGCCCTATATGTGAATCTGGAGATAAATTAGGGAAAGACAGATATTTACCCCATACAAACGAAGGTGATGTTATGTTAATTGCAAATGCAGGCGCATATGTGAGATCAATGTCATCAAATTATAATTTAAGAGATATGCCGAAGGAGTTGTTATTCTGAAGATAGAAATCAATTTAGATTATCTAATACTTCTATTAACTCGTTATTTTGGTCTCTTGTTCCGATAGTGATTCTGGCGCAATCACTAAGACTTGGATATTTCAATAAACCCACAACCACATTCGCATCAATAAGTGAATTTTTAACGCTATCAATATCCCTAAATTTTACTAATAGAAAATTCCCATCGCTTTTCCAGATCTTATTAACGCAATTTACTTTTTCAAGTTCATTCTTTACTCTTTCTCTCTCTTTTATAAGAAATTCAATTTGTTTTTTTGTTGCTTGTAAATCCTTTGAAAGAAGTGCACTTTTGATAAATTGAATTACTGGCGTTGCAAAACAAAAAGGAGGTAAAATTTTCTTTAATAGTTCAGAGCACTCAGAAGATGAGATCATTGCACCACATCTTATACCGGCCAGAGAAAATGCTTTTGATAGAGTTCTTAAAATTATTAGATTATTGTAATTATTAATTTCTCGAGTCAATGATTTAGTTGAACTAAATTCAATGTAAGCCTCATCAACCACAACAATTGCTCTTCCTTTAACTGCGTCTAGTAAATATTTAATATCATCATTACTTACAGATGTGCCTGTTGGATTATTAGGCGATGAAATAAAAATAATTTTTGTCCGATCAGTTAATTTTTTAATTAAATCTTTTACATTTATATTGAACTCATTGTCTCCATGAATGGGTATTTCGATAGTTTTAATACAGTTACTTGTTGCAAAGAATTTATACATATCAAAAGTAGGAGGAGAAATTATTATTTGATCTTTATTTGGATTGCAAAAAGTTCTAATTATTATGTCAATTGCTTCTGTGCTACCTCGAGATAATAGTATTTGGTCACATTGAACTTCAAACAAATCAGCAATTATTTTGACGATCGAATAAGGTCTGATTGGAGGATATCTATGCAACGAATGATTTAATGCGTCATTCCAATGTGATGTTGGTGATTCGTTAGCGTTTAGTCTTATCATCTCAGGCAATGCTTCTGGTACATTGATTGTAGGTAAATCAAGAATTTCAGGTCTAACCAGTCTTTTTAAACTCATATTATGAAAGTATATTTAGTTAATTTTATCTATTATTAATTGAGTCATTTCTTTGGTATTTAATATTTTATCATCATTATGAGCGATATCCTGAGTTCTTGCGCCACTTTCAATAACATCATGCATAGCTTTCTCAACTATATTTGCCTCTTCATTTAAATTTAAGCTGTGCCTTAAAAGCATTGCAATGCTTCCAATCATACCACATGGGTTTGCTATGCCTTTACCTGCAATATCAGGGGCGGACCCATGTATTGGTTCATATAGACCTACACTGGTGTCACTTAATGACGCAGAGGGAAGCATGCCAAGCGAACCAGTCAACATTGATGCTTCATCCGTTAAAATATCACCAAACATATTCTCAGTTACAATAACATCAAAATCAGAAGGGCGATTTATTAGATACATCGCTGCCGCATCAACAAGAATATGTTCAATAATTATTTCAGGATATTCAGCTGATATTGTATTTTTAGTGATATCTCTCCAAAACCTTGAAGTTTCAAGGACATTAGCTTTATCTACAGAGCATAACTTGCACTTTCTCTTTTTGGCTATATCTGCTGCTATTCGGATAATCCGTTTAATTTCATAATCATGATAGACACATAAATCACTAGATTTATTTTCATTTCTTGTCTTTTCACCAAAGTAGATACCACCAGTTAACTCTCTAATTACTATCAAATCAACATTGTTCAACCTATCTTCTTTTAATGGAGATGTTTTTGTTAAAGATGGAAAAATCTTAACAGGTCTGATGTTAGCGAAAACACCGAGTAATTCTCGTAAACCGAGTAAACCTTGTTCAGGCCTTATATTTGCATTTGGATCATCCCATTTGGGACCGCCTACGGCGCCTAAAATAACTGCAGCAGAATCTTTGCAGCTATCTTTAGTATCATTAGGTAATGGGTTATTGAATTTATCAATAGCTGAGCCACCAATATATTTATTTTCAAATGTAAAATTGTGCCCAAAAAGGTTTTGAACAGCCATCATTACATCTTTTCCAGCTGAGGCAACTTCTGGACCTATTCCATCTCCAGGAAGAATAGTTATCTGGGCGTCCATTCTCTTTTCTCCTCAAATTTTAGTATTGCCTCGTTATTTCTTTGGATAAAACCGAGCTGATCTATACCTTCAATTATGCAATATTTTGAAAATTCATCAATTTCATAACTAATAACTTTTTTGTCAGGGAAGGTGATTGTTGAGTTTTCTATAGATATGGACAATTCAATATTAGGGTTATTTATCAATTCTTCTAAAACTTCATCATTCACAACGATTGGTAGTAATCCGTTTTTTAGAGAGTTGCTTTTAAAAATATCAGCAATTTTCGAACTAATAACTGCTTTAAAACCATAATCAGTAAGTGCCCACGGTGCATGTTCCCGTGATGAT
>MDTB01031618.1_pt1 | contig 35400 bp, 31 predicted proteins | sample 811161 | NCBI WGS metagenome assembly MDTB01 (sample SAMN05326650, study PRJNA326480) | marine metagenome | isolation source: seawater | place: Mediterranean Sea | collected 2009 | reverse complement strand
TGTGTTTTTTTGATTGGAAAAAGCAAATTAAAGTAAAAAATACTACATAAATATTAATAAAAATTTAAGCTTTTATTAAATTTTTATGAATTTAATAATGAATCGCATAATTATTTAATAATTTTTGCAATATACTTGCCAATCATATCGAACTCAATATTTACCAAATCACCAACTTTTAGAATGTGAAAAGTTGTGTTCATGTAAGTGTATGGTATTATTGCCACAGTAAACGAAAAGGGGTTTGATTCAACAATCGTTAAACTAGTGCCGTTTATACATATAGATCCTTTTTGAACAGTTATGTTTTTTGATAAATTATTATAAGAAAACTTGAAAATCCAACTACCTCCCATTTCCTCAATACTCTCACATTTTGCCACTTCGTCGACATGGCCTTGTACCATGTGTCCGTCTAGTCTATCTCCAAGTTTTAGTGCTCTTTCTAAATTAACTTTAGCACCTACACTCCAGTTTTTCAATGCAGATCTATTTAATGTTTCTTGAATTGCTGTAACGGTGTATTGATTGTCCTGAATATTAACAACAGTTAAGCATACTCCGTCATGAGAAAGGCTTTGATCAATTTTAAGTTCATTAGTTATCGAGCTTGAAAAAGAGAAGTTTATATTATCCTTGTCTTTTTCAATTTTCTCGATTTTCCCAAGTGTTTCTATTATCCCAGTAAACATAATATGTTAATCAGTAACTTTACTCGACAAAAATACATAAATGTCAGATTTACCTGTTGTAGCAATTTCTGTTGGTGACACTAACGGAATTGGAATTGAAATAATTCTCAAGTCATTTGACTCAAAAGAATTATTTAAAATCTGTACTCCGGTAATATACTGTGATTACCATTTTGTTGAGAAACTTCAGAAAATTTATAATACAAAAGTTAATTTATTTAAAGTAAAAAATGGTTTTAAAACAAATGTGTTAAACATTAAAAATGTTTGGGAAAAAAATCCTGAACTAAAGTTTGGTCATATTACCAAGGAGGCTGGCATGGCCGCATTTATATCACTAGAAAATGCAGCAAAAGATGTTTATAATGAACAAGCAGACTTACTCGTTACAGCTCCCATAAATAAAAATTCAATAAACAGCAATTTTTTTCCATTCAAAGGACATACTCATTATTTAGCTAAAATTTGGGGGGGTGAAGCCTTAATGGTTTTGATGAACAAAAAAATGAGGATAGCATTGCTTACAGATCATGTACCGCTAAAAAATGTGTCTTTGTTAATTAGTAAGGAATTAATAGAAAAAAAAGTGAAGATTTTGTATCGGAGCCTTAAACTCGATTTTAAAATAAAAAATCCAAAGTTGGCCATTTTGGGTATGAATCCTCATGCAAGTGACAATGGAATTATCGGAGAGGAAGAACAAAAAATAATTATACCAACAATAAATAAATTGAGTCAAATCGGGCTAAATATTAAAGGACCTTTTTCTGCTGACGGATTTTTTGGACAAAAAAATTATTTAAACTTTGATGGTGTTCTCTCGTGCTACCATGATCAAGGGCTTGTGGGGTTTAAAGCCTTATCCTTTGGAAACGGAATAAACTACACTGCTGGACTTTCCAGTGTAAGAACCTCTCCTGACCATGGTACAGCATTTGACATAGCCGGCAAAAATATTGCAAGCCATAGTTCATTCCTAAAAGCGGTAAAATCAGCATGTCAAATTTGGAATAACAAAAAGTAAAGTTATTTGTGAGTTCAAATTTTATATATTTGGCCTCTAAAATGAAAAAGTCAAAAAAAGCGATATCAACTTTTAAGATTTCATTTTCTGGATTAAAAGAGGGCGCTCATAAATTTGACTTTGAAATTTTACATGAGTTCTTTGATTTTTTTAATTATGCGGACTTTTCAAGCTCAAAACTAACAGTTTGTTTGAAACTTGAAAAAAAAACAACCTTACTTGAGTTTAATATTTTAATTGCAGGAACCTTGGGTTTGTATTGTGATGTTACAAATGAACCGTTTGAGCTATTTATAAATCCTGAACATGATTTTGTAGTTAAATATGGAGATTCCTTTGATGATGTGAGTGAAAACATAGTAATTCTTCCTCACGGTTCACACGAAATCGACTTATCTAAAAGAATATTTGAAACAATTGTTTTAAGTGTTCCACAAAAAAGAATTCATCCTGGAGTAGTGGATGGTTCTTTGAAGTCAGAAGTATTTAAATTTCTCGAAAATCTGCATCCATTAAAGAAAAATATTGATAATAAAAAGACAGATCCCAGATGGGATGAGTTAAAAAAATTAAAAAGATAATTATGGCACACCCAAAACGTAAAATATCAAAAACTAGACGTGACAAACGCCGAACGCATTATAAAGCTAGTGTTCCACAAATTGCTACATGTAAGACTACGGGAGAATCTCACCTCTATCATCGTGCTCATTGGCATGAAGGAAAATTATATTACAAAGGAAAAGTTCTCATAGACAATACTGAAAAATCGGAATAATTGATTTTTAGAAAAACTCGATTTTTGGCCAAAAAACAATGTTTTTTTGCAATTTTTGGCTTTTTTTGCTCAAAATGGGCCATTTTTTACTATTTTTCGCGAAAATTTAAAAAGTTGTATTAACTACAATTTAATATGAAATCGGTTACTTCAGCTATAACAAGTGTTGGTGGATATGTCCCAGAAACTGTTTTAACAAATTTCGATTTGGAAAAAATGGTTGACACAAATAATGAATGGATTATTTCAAGGACTGGAATTAAAGAAAGAAGAATATTAAAAGACAAATCGCTAGGAACTTCCTTTATGGCAATTAATGCTGCTAACAAGCTTTTGCAAGAAAAGGATGTTGATCCAACTTCTATAGATTTAGTTATAGTTTCAACAGCAACACCTGACATGCCTGTTTCATCTACAGCTTCATTCGTTGCAACTGAAATCGGTGCAAGCAATGCATTTGGTTATGATATTCAAGGTGCTTGCTCAGGATTTCTCTTTGGGATGTCTGCTGCCTGCGCACACATTTGTTCAGGTAGGTATAGAAAAGTACTTTTAATTGGAGCAGATAAAATGTCTTCAATTGTAGACTATGAAGATCGAAAAACATGTGTAATTTTTGGTGATGGTGCTGGTGCGGTTCTTTTTGAACCAAATTATGAGGGCTATGGGTTAAAAGACGAAATTTTGAAAGTTGACGGTAATGGACGAAATTTTTTAAAAATCGAAGCTGGTGGCTCAATGCTTCCTGCTAGTAATCAAACAATTGAAAACAGGCAGCACTTTTTGCAACAAGACGGAAGGCCTGTTTTTAAATTTGCAGTATCATATATGACTGAAGTTATTACAAAATTATTGAAAAGAAACTCTCTTGAAAAAAATGAAATTGATTATGTGATTCCTCATCAGGCCAACAAAAGAATTTTGGATGCTATTGCTAGAAATTTAGATTTAGCTCCAGGAAAAATGTTAACCAATATTGAAAAATACGGGAATACCACTGCGGCCACACTCCCGCTACTACTTTGGGATAATAGAAAAAACTTTAAAAAAAATGAGAAATTAATATTTACTGCCTTTGGTGCAGGATTTACCTGGGGGGCATCCTACTTAACTTGGGCTTATAACTCTTAAATAAAATTATTATGGAACTAAAGGATATTCAAAATTTAATAAAATTTGTTGCGAAAAGTGGTGTTAGTGAAGTCCGTCTTGAGATTGGTGATGTGAAAATTACAGTTAAGACTGGTGCATCAGAAGAATCAAAGCCTCTTACACAAATTTCATCAAATATTGCTCAGCCTTCGATTGCAATGGTTGAAAACCCTGTATTAACACCTTCAACAGAATTTACATCAGAGCCGCCAACTACCAGCAAGGAACTTGATGATAATAGTGACGAAAATTTAGTAAAGTCCCCAATTATAGGTACTTTCTACAGAAAACCTTCTCCAGAAAAACCAAATTTTGTTGAAGTAGGCGACAGAGTAAGTGTTGGTGATACACTCTGCGTTATTGAAGCCATGAAGCTCTTTAATGAAATCGAGGCTGAAACATCAGGAACTATAGTGAAAATTTTAGTTGAAGATTCAACACCAGTTGAATTTGATCAACCTTTATTTGTTATAGACCCTTCTTAAACTGAGCTATGTTTAACAAAATTTTAATCGCAAACAGAGGTGAAATTGCACTTCGAGTGATTCGAACTTGCAAAGAAATGGGAATTAAAACAGTAGCAGTGTATTCCAAAGCTGATGTTGATAGTTTACATGTAAGATTTGCTGATGAAGCAGTTTGTATAGGGCCATCTCCAAGTATTGATTCTTATTTAAAGGTGTCAAATTTAATTGCAGCTGCTGAAATAACAAATGCTGATGCGATTCACCCCGGTTATGGTTTTTTATCAGAAAATGCCAAGTTTTCCAAAATATGCGACGAACACAAAATCAAGTTTATTGGTGCATCTCCTGAAATGATTGAACAAATGGGAGACAAAGCAACTGCAAAATCCACAATGAAATCCGCTGGGGTTCCTACGATTCCTGGTTCAGAAGGGATAATTTCAAATTTTAATGAGTGTCAAAAAATTGCGAAAAAAATTGGTTACCCAATTATGCTCAAAGCAACTGCTGGTGGAGGGGGTAAGGGTATGCGCGCTGTTTGGACCGAAGATGAACTTGAAAAAGCATGGGAAAGTGCAAGGCAAGAATCAAAAGCTGCTTTTAATAATGATGACATGTATATGGAAAAGCTTATTGAAGAGCCAAGGCATATTGAAATCCAAATTGTAGGTGATTCATTTGGAAAAGCTTGTCATCTTTCTGAAAGAGACTGCTCTGTTCAACGCAGGCACCAAAAACTTACTGAAGAAACCCCATCGCCTTTTATGACTGAAAAACTTAGAATGTCTATGGGGGCTGCTGCAGTGAAAGCAGCAGAATATATTAAATATGAGGGGGCTGGAACTGTTGAGTTTTTAGTAGACAAAAACCGTAAGTTTTATTTTATGGAAATGAATACTCGAATTCAAGTTGAACATCCGATTACAGAACAAGTAATAGATTTTGACCTTATTGCTGAACAAATTAAAGTAGCCGCTGGAATCAAAATTCAAGGTAAAAACTATTATCCAAAACTTCATTCAATTGAATGTAGAATCAACGCTGAAGATCCATACAATGATTTTAGACCGTCTCCTGGCACCATACAAAACCTTCATACGCCAGGAGGACACGGAGTCAGGCTAGATACCCACGTGTATAGCGGCTATAGCATTCCTCCGCACTACGATTCCATGATAGCTAAATTAATTACAACCGCACAAACTAGAAATGAAGCTATTAATAAAATGAAAAGAGCTCTCGATGAGTTCGTTATTGAAGGAATAAAAACTACAATCCCATTTCATAAACAACTTATGGATCATCCTGACTTTATAAATGGCAATTACACTACTAAGTTTATGGATAATTTTAAAATGGTTTAGGTTTCATGGATTAAACCCAATTTCTTTCTATAAGATACTCAAGTATTTGAATAGTGTTGGTTGCTGCACCCTTTCTTAAATTATCGGAAACAACCCATAAGTTCAAGCCATTATTTTGTGAATTATCTCTTCTTATTCTACCAACAAAAACATCATCTTTCCCTTGAGCACTTATTGGCATTGGATAATGGTTTTCTTTCGGGTTGTCTTGGACTACAACTCCATTGGTCTTTAATAATAAATCTAAAATATCGCTAGTTTCAAATGGTTTTGTAAGTGTTAAATTAATGGATTCACTATGACCCCCAACAACTGGAATTCTTACAGCCGTAGCCGTAACATTTATTTTAGAATCAAGGATTTTGTGTGTTTCATTAACAAGTTTCATTTCTTCTTTTGTGTATCCGTTTTCTAAAAAAATATCACAATGAGGCAATGCGTTTTTATGAATTTGATGAGGATAAATCATTTCTTTTTTTTCGCCATTTAATTCACTTTCAAGTTGCCTTACTGCTTTCATTCCAGTTCCAGTGATTGATTGATATGTTGAAACAACAACTCTCTGAATATTATATATTTTGTGAATCGGTGCGATCGCCATCAACATTTGAATGGTAGAACAGTTCGGATTAGATATAATTGTATCACTGGGTTCTAAAATACTAGCATTAATTTCAGGAATAATTAACTTTATATGTTCTTTCATTCTCCAAGCGGAGGAATTGTCAATGACCTTACACCCAATTTTTGAAAACTTGGGTGCCCACTCCATTGAGACACTACCACCAGCTGAAAATAAAGCTACGTCTGGCTTTAATTTAATTACATCATTTAAACCAATAATTGTAAATTTTTTATTTCCAAAAATTATTTTTTTACCAACGGATTTTTTTGAAGCTACTGGGAAGAATTCTTTTATTTTGATATTGCGTTCAAATAAAATCTTTAGCATTATTTGACCAACCATTCCAGTTACACCGACTACTGCTAAACGCATAAATAAATTTTAAGCGAATGTAATATTAATCTGTAATATTTTAAAAATAAGTGAAATTATCCTACAATTACTCTACGAGTAATTCTGTCTGATAAGCCTGTCAATAACTCATAAGATATTGTCCCAGCTGAATTAGCAAGTGCCTCCGCGCTAGCATTGTCTCCAACCACAACTACCTCATCGCCTTCTTTGCATTCAATAGCTGAAACATCTAACATTAACATATCCATACAAACATTTCCCACAACAAAAGCTTTTTTACCTTTAACGTAAACATACCCTTTTCCGTTACCATAAATCCTAGTTATGCCATAGGCATGCCCAACAGGGATTGTAGCAATAGACATGTTTTTTTTTGCAATCAACGAACGGTTATAACCAACCGAATCGCCTTTTTTTATTTTATGAATTTGTGAAATTATTGTTTTTAAAGTCAATACAGGTTTTAAAAATTTATCTATTTCATTGTCATTACTATATCCGTATAAACTTATACCGGCACGAACCATATCAAACTGATAATTTTTATAATTCATAACCCCCGATGTATTTAACAAATGAAAGATAGCGTTTGGAAAAATTGGCTTTATATGTCCTATAATTTTTTCAAACTTTGTTATCTGTGACATGTTAAACTGATCCTCACTTAAATCATCAGAAGATGCCAAATGAGAATAAACTCCTTTTAATTTAACAAGTGAATTGTTCTTGTTTAATTTATTTATAACCTCTTCGTAGTATTTTTCAGAAAAACCCAACCTGTTCAATCCGGTATTGAAATTAATTTGAATAGGGTATAATTTCTTATTATTTGATTTTAGAATTGATAAAAAATTATTAAAGAAGTTTAAGCTGTAAATGCTAGGTTCTAAATTATAATTAATTAATTTCTGTAAATTTTCTAATTGTGGATGAAAAACCAAAATAGGTTTTTTTATCCCTTGATTTCTTAACTCAACTCCTTCCTTAACGTAGGCCACTCCAAAATAATCTACTCCAGATTCAGATAAACATTTTGAAACTTCCTTAAATCCATTACCATATCCATTTGCCTTTACAACAGCTAAAAATTTTGTTTCTGGATTTAAAAAGCTTCGAATATGATTATAATTATGCTTTAGGTTTGATAAATTTATTTCTAAATATGTTGATTTCATTTGAGTTGTGTATTTGAAGGCTTTTTTGGTAAAACCTCCTCAACTGTAACATTTATTTTTCTGGCATTATCGCTAATGATTGCTTTGAAAAAAGATTCTCTACTAAGTGGTTCATATTCTTCACTTTCTCCTAACATAACCAAACTATCATTGTTCTTTTTTCTAAAGCTGTAATTAGCCAAGCGTCCTGTTTTAGAACAAATTGCATGTACTTTTGTAACATATTCAGCTACAGCCATTAGTTTTGGCATTGGTCCGAAAGGATTGCCCTTAAAGTCCATATCCAGTCCAGCTACGACAACTCTAATTCCTGAGTTAGCCAATTCATTACAAACACGAACAATTTTATCATCGAAAAACTGAGCTTCATCAATTCCTACAACATCAAATCCTTTTGATGATTTTACAATTTCTAAAGACGATGAGATTACAGTAGAATTAATTTCATTTGAATCGTGTGACACAACTTTATTTTTATCATATCTGCTGTCAACTTCAGGTTTGAAAATTTTTACTTTTTTCTTGGCAATTATAGCTCTATTTAGTCTTCTAATAAGTTCTTCTGTCTTTCCAGAAAACATTGAGCCTGTAATTACTTCAATCCAGCCGTACGAGCTGCTTTTGTCAACAAGTTTTTCTGAGAACATGAATTTTTAATCCGTTTTAACTTGGCCTTAATATACAATCAAAATTATTAAATTTAAATAGCTAATCTTGTTATGAAAGAAAAAAACATTAATGCTCTGGAATTAAAACTAATGAGTATTGCACATGAAATTTTAAGAAACAGAAAAAAACTAAATCTTGACAAAATCTATTCTAAATCAATTGAAATAATCGATCTAATAAAATCGAATGAAGTAACTGAAAGTAAATTGGACCATGAATTGGTTTCATCTGTCAAAGAGCCAGAGTTCGAAAGCCTAGAAACATCATTTATAAATTCACTTTTTGATGGGGTAGAGTCAGATTACCAAAGAGTAATTTCTATGTTAAAATCTAAAGATAATTTTAAAAATGCTGAAGATTTTTTAAAAAACAATGTAATACCAGATTATGACTGGGCTGATAAAGAAGAAATGGTTAACAAGTTTTATTCAGAAATTCACAAGCTATACACTAAAAAAAATTAAAAAATTGAATGAAAAGAATAATATTCTGACTGGCCTGTATCTTGTTCCTACTCCTATTGGAAATCTTTCAGATATAACATTGCGTGCCATCGAAACTCTAAAAAAGATGGATTACATTCTTGCTGAAGACACAAGGGTTACATCTAAACTTCTTAAGTTTTATAATATAAATGTAAAAATGAGACCGTTCAATTTAAACAATGAGCATAAATTAGTACCTAAAATCTTATCGGAATTCGATAAATACTCTAAAATTGCTTTGGTTTCTGATGCAGGAAGCCCATCAATATCAGACCCTGGATTTCTAATTGTACGAGAATGTGTGAAAAATAATATTACTGTCCACGCTTTGCCAGGGCCTACAGCCCTAATTCCAGCAATCTCATTAAGTGGACTTCCAGCAAATAGATTTGTTTTTGAGGGTTTTCTTCCCAACAAAAAAGGACGACAAAAAAGAGTTGATGAGCTTATCGAAGAAAAAAGAACAATTATAATCTATGAAGCCCCTCATCGGCTTATAAAAACATTGTCAGAACTTTCAAATGCATTGGGTGACAATAGAAAAGTTAGTATTTCTAGAGAAATTTCAAAAATTTATGAAGAAACATTAAGAGGCTCTTTCAAAGAAGTTATTTCGCATTTTAATAAAACCAAACCAAAAGGCGAGTTTGTTATAGTTATAAAAGGAAAATGATTATGGAGCTTAGTAAAATTAATCATCACAATAATGACGATAAAATATCTTTTAATAAGGACACACACACCTATTTTGTCAATGGAGAGAAAGTTAATTTTTCAGTAACTGAAATTGTAGAAAAATTTTTTCCAAAGTTTGATTCTGAATATTGGTCCAACTATAAAGCAAAAGAAAAATTAAAACATTTAAAATTTTATGACGAAGACACTCTTCAAAAAACTAGGTCTGAGATACTTTTGGAATGGGACAATAAAAGAAAAATATCATCAGAAAAAGGTAGCTTATTACACAAGCAAATCGAAAATTATTATAACAGGGCTAAAAGCGAAATTGATATTGAGGAGTTTAAATATTTTTTAGATTTTTTAAAGACATACCCAAAACTAAAGCCATATCGAACTGAATGGCAGATTTATGATTCCTCACTCTCTCTAGCTGGAACTATCGACATGGTATACGAAAAAAATAATGGTGAATTATTTCTTTTTGACTGGAAAAGGTCAAAAAAATTTTGGATGTAAATGGAAAAATTTCATCAAATCATTACGAATACGGCTTGGAAAACCTTTCCCATGTAGGTGCGAGTAGTTTTAATAAATATTGCCTTCAACTTAATATTTATAGAAAAATTTTAGAAAACAACTATGACAAAACAATAAGTTCAATGAACATCCTAGTGTTACATTCAAAATATGATACGTATTATCATTTAAAAGTACCAAAAATGGAAAAAGAAGCCTTGTTTTTAATTAAAAATGCTCAGTTAAAAAGATAGATTGTGAGAAAATTATCTAAATCAGAAAGTTTAGAGATAGATGAATATTTTGAAATAGCAGATGTTTATTTTAAAAAATATCTGGATGCAATTAAGCCTCCATTAATAGCAAGGTTGACCAATGTCGATCAGGCTGATGCTCATTTAATGATATTAGATGCTTATAAAAAACAAATACATAACAGCTGAAAATGGTGCTGAGAATCGATATGATGGCGAATATATAGTTATAAAAAATGGCTAGAAAGGTAAATAAAAACCCCTAATAATTAATTAGGGGTTTATAGTATAATTAAGTAACTGTAATTTAAATACTAGAACATATATTTCAAACTCATATTAAATGTTCTAGGAATACCATATAGAATACCATATTGTTGTATGGTAGTTATATAGGTAGTATCAAAAAAGTTATAGACATTAAATCTAAATTTCAAGTCATTTGATCCAGCACTAAATTTATAAGTCAAGCCCATATCCATAAGACCGTAGTCCTTGAGTTTTTCACTCTGATAAGTTGAGCCATCAATTGAAGCTGCTATAACATCATCTGGATCCACATATGCGTACTGATCAGCATAATAATTGTACCTCACATCTACAGATAAATCATCCGTTAAGTCATTTTTCAAGCTAATTCCAAAAGAAGTTTGAGGTGCTCTTCCAACTTTAACCTCTTGAACTGATAGAGATCCACTAGATGTAGTTATTGAACCTGTTGAAGCACTTTCAGTTGTAAGATTGTAATCTGCATTGCCTTGATACAACCAATTTCCAAGAGTAGCAAAAAGCTTAATGTCCGTTCCTTCAAGATACCTTAAATCTGCTTGAAACTCAACCCCTTTGTGAAGTTGGCCAACTCCAGTCAAATTGTATCTAAGCTGATCTCCAGCTTCGTTTTCAGTATTAATTCTAAATGCTCTGTTACCCCACTCGGTTGAATAAGCATCAACAATTAATCTTATATTTTCAGAAGTATAAGAGTATCCTATTTCATAACCAGTAATTTCCTCATTAGCATCCTCAAGATTTATCCATTCTCCACTATACCTGTCATCCGTAAATAGATTTGCAAAAAATGGTTGTTTAGAATAGAACCCTGTGTTTGCATAGAATATAGATTTATCGCTAAGTTTAAAAGAAAAACCTCCCTTAATGTTGTAACCATCAAAAGTTTGTTTATCGTTGGTCCCTAAAGCAGAGCCATCAAAACCATCAGATCTTCCAGTTCTTTGCATGCTTTGGGTTGATAGCGACCCTTGTAAAAATGTTGACCAGCGATCTATAGTATATTCAACTTGTCCAAATCCACCTATGTAATTAATCGTTTCTTCGTAATCATATGCGTAGCGTTGATCTTCAGGGGCATAATTTCCAAAAAAGGTTGACCAAGGGTCCGCGGGATAAGTTTCAGTAACAGTAAAACCTGAAGGCCTGCTTCCCCATCTATAATTATCAGTATATCCAGATGCTCCATACATATTAGCCATTTGTCTAAAATGAGTTCCCGTGTATGTTCTAGCGTCAATACCAACGTTGTAAGTAAAGTCACCTCCATTATCAAAGTTTAGATTTGAAATTACGCCATACCAATCATGAAGATTCATGGAAGACCTTCTCATGTATCCATTACCAAAATTAACATAACCATTTGCGTCCGCATTTGCAATGTTATTTGCTTCAATAGCATCAAAGTCTATCTCTCTTCCTCCAGGTGTTTCTATTCTAACTCTTCCTCTACCAACATCTCCTGTTCCACCTCCGCGTCCCCAAGAACCATAAAGTACGGAAGATAAATCAAGCTTATCATTGATGTTCCAGTCCCAAGTAAAATTAGCTACAGGCTTGTGATAGAAGTTTCTTCTCTCTGAATGTTCTCTGCCCTTATACATGCCTCCATTGTCGTTACTTTCCAATCCATATTGTTCAAAATGAGAGCTTCCTTCTGACCATGCATTGTGGTGCCACTGAGGCGCCCCTGTAAACATTAGATTAAAATTATTTTTAGAGTTTGGCCTATATCCTACAGAGAAAAAATATACCTGACCTTGACCAGCTGTAAATTTTCTGCCAGGCTTTTTATCAGCTCTCCACTGGTCTAGTAACATTGAAAAAGCCCATCCTTTATCATTAATACCAGTATTATATGCGAAAGAAGCTTTTGCATAACCTCCAGAACCAGCAAGTGTTCTGAAATATCCGCCTTTTGTAGATTCAGTTGTTTTTGTTACAATATTAATTGTACCTCCAACAGATGATATCGCAAGTTTTGATGAACCTAGTCCTCTTTGCACCTCTACTGCTTGTGCGACATCTGACATTCCAGACCAATTTGACCAATAAACCTTTCCGTCTTCTACTGCATTAACTGGTTGCCCATTTATCATTAAAGCAGTATTAACCATGTCAAATCCACGAACAAATAGCTCTGCATCACCATAACCATTGTTAGACGCAAAATATACATTTGGGACCATCTTTAAAGTTTCTCCAAACTCAACATTTCCCGCACCAATGTCTTCAAAATCTTCTGCGGTTAATGTATTAGATGCAACAGGAGTAACTCTATCCTTTGCCAAATCAATAACTCCGCCACCAACTACAACCACCTCATCAAGTGAAATTGAATCAGTTACTGAAGTTTGTTGAGCAAAGCTGTAAGTAGTTGCAATTGCAACAATGAATAGTATAATTTTTTTCATTTTTATAATATTAAGTTTAAGCTAATATACAATAGAAATAGCGTGTTATTCTTTAGTTTAATGTTAACATTTTAACATTTTTTTAACTTTTATACCTCTTTAATAATTCTTCATTCAAGGACCCTTCTAAGGTTGATCTTGTTTTGAGGTTTTTTAAAATATTATCGGCGAGTTCTTTACCAAGCTCAACACCATATTGATCGAAACTAAATATATTCCAAATTACACCCTCAACAAAAATTTTATGTTCATACATAGCTATTAAAGAACCTATGGTCTCGGGGGTAAGTTTGTCTATTAATAAAGTTGTGCTTGGCTTATCTCCTTTAAATTCTTTATAGGGAATAATTTTTTTTATTTCATCGCTAGACAACTCTTGTTCAATTAATTCTTTTTCTACTTGAGCTCTACTTTTTCCTTTCATTAAAGCTTCTGTTTGAGCAAAAAAATTAGCCATCAATTTATCGTGATGTTCTTTATTTTCGTGCAATGAATGTTTATAACCAATAAAATGACATGGGATAATCTTTGTTCCTTGATGCAAAAGTTGAAAAAAAGCGTGTTGAGAATTAGTTCCTGTTTGTCCCCACACAATATTACCTGTTTGATATTGTACCTCAGCTCCATTCCTGTCTATTGATTTTCCATTGCTTTCCATTATAGATTGCTGCAAGTAAGACGGAAGGTGGCTTAAATACTCCGAATATGGAATTATTGCCTCTGACTGGGCATCAAAAAAATTATTATACCATATCGTAATTAATGCTAAAACCACTGGTAAGTTTTTTGAAAAAGAAGACGATAAAAAATGAGAGTCCATTTTTTCGGCACCTTCAAGAAGCTTTTCAAAATTATTTGGGCCGATGCTTAGTGATATACTAAGACCTACTGCGCTCCATAAAGAAAAACGCCCTCCAACCCAATCATACATTGGGAAAATATTTTCTTTTTCTATTCCAAAATCTACAGCTTTATTTGGGTTAGATGAGACGGCAATAAAATGATCAGAAATAGCTTTTTTACCCAACTTGGAAACCAACCAGTTCTTTACTGTTTTTGCGTTGGTAAGTGTTTCCTGGGTTGTAAAGGATTTTGAAACAACTAAAAACAAAGTTGTTTCAGGGTTTAATTTTTTTAAAACCTCAAAAACATGGTCTCCATCAATGTTGGATATAAAATGTATTTCTAAATTATTTTTATAATGGCTTAATGCTTTAGTAATCATCTTGGGTCCCAAATCTGACCCTCCAATTCCAATATTAACAACATTTGTAATTCTCTTTCCTGAAGCCCCCTTTTTGTGTCCATTTATAATTAGTTCTGAAAATGAATATATTTTTTGTTGTAATTTTTTTAAATCAACTCCTGTAATTTTTGTTGCATTACCTTTATTTGAACGTAAGGCAAAATGCATTACTGCTCTTTGCTCTGTCTCATTGATTTTTTTTCCAGAAAACATAGCTTCTATTGCATGAGATAGACCACATTCTTCAGCCAATGCAACTAGGTCTTCTAATATGTTTCTATCAACATGGGTTTTTGAAAAATCTAGAAAAAATTTATTCCATTCAATTGAAAAAGATTTTTGTCTGTTTTGGTTTTTCGAGAAAAATTCGTCAAGGGTTTTTATGTTGTTTTTGTGGGCTAATAGCTTGATCCAGCTCTTTGTTTCGGTTGGGTTTACTCTAGGAAATTTCATTTCTTTAAGTTATTATATAAATTCTATACAATCAAGTGCTTCTTTTATTGGCTGCATCTTTAACATATATGCTTCTTTTAGTTTATCACTAATTGGCTTCGCCTCGGGTAGTTTTTGTTTAAAAGGGTCTACTTGTCTTCCATTTTTCCAAAATCTGTAACAAACATGAGGTCCTGATGTATATCCTGTCATCCCTATTGTTCCAATTATATCCCCTTGGTTAACTTTTTGTCCTTTTCTGACATATCTTTTTTTCATATGTAAGTATTGTGTTTTATATGTTCCATTGTGCCTAACAGAAATATAATTACCGTTTGCTCTGGTATAAGCTGAAGCAATAACTGTACCCGATGCGGTGGTTCTGATTGGAGTGCCTACTGGAGCGGCAAAATCTGTACCAAAGTGGGGTTTCGTTCTTCCGTAATAAGAAATTCTTCTTCTCAAATTGTATCTAGATGAAATTCTAGAAAATTGTACAGGAGACTGTAAAAAAGCCCTTCTTAAGTTTTTGCCGTTTTCATCAAAAAACTCTGTTATCCCTCTTTCTTTATCTGACTCGAACTCAATAGCATAATATGGCTTTTTGTTGTGCTCAAAATATGCCGCATGAATCCTATTAAGCCCAACATATACTGAATCATCTACGTACTTTTGGGTATATAATATTTTAAACTTATCTCCTTTTTGAAGTCTGAAAAAGTCTATACTCCATGCATAAATGCTGGACAAATCATATGCCAATAAGGGGTTTAGTTTTTTTTGATCTAAAGTTTCTGACAGTGAACTTGTTATTATGCCATGAGCCTCAAAACTTCTAAGTTCAACCTCCTTTTGATTTTTTTCTACCCAAATTGAGTCTTTTAAATTAACTACAACATAATCAATTATTGACGGTTGATAAATGAATGCAACTGGACTTGAAATTGAGTCTTTAGAAAAAAGAAATGTATATGGCTTATTAATTTGGATTTTTTTAAAATTGAACTTTTTTCTTGAAATTTTGTCAATTTCGTAAATAGTTGAATAGTCAAATCCATTTCTTAAAAAGATTTCTCCAAAAGTATCTCCTTGCTCTACTGTGTCTCTAACCACTTCAAAATCATTAAGCCTAAATCCGAAGGCATTAACTTCAGAAATGGGTTTTTTATTTTTTATTTCTGTGGGGCTATCCTCACTCTTACATGAAAATATTAAAACGAGTAATAATAAAATGAGTAATGGATTTTTAATTAATAACAATATCAAATGGGTTTTTTAGTCCTTTAAATTCATCAAGTTCAACTGTAATGCTTCCTACTCTTAAGTTTGCTTTTAATTTTAATGGAATTTTGTTTTCATCACTACTAATCCAGAGCGTAATACTTTCACTGCTTCTAAAAACCCTTCCAGAAACTACGAAGGGCCGAAATTTCAACGCCATTACATTCCCAAATTTAGTTTTAATTTTCTCTTTCCCAAGGTATTTAAACTTAAATTCATAATTTGATTCATCAAAAAACATATCAACTGTCGCAGTATCTCCTACAGTCATTTCATCAATATCAAAATGATTTCTCAAAAAATAAAAACATGACATTAAATCCTGAGCATTTGGGTTTACTTTAAATTTATTTTGAGTACCCTTAATAATATTTGTGACACTCGCAATGTTGTCACTAAAGTCAATAGTAATGTGTTTTTTATAGTTCCCTTCACTAATGTTCCTAATAAAATGAACTGGTTTAATTACATCAGATAAAAAATACGAGTCATAATAGTCGTCTATTTTAAAAAAAAACCTTGTAAGTCCAGATGTCTTTCCAACTCCTTTTGCGCGAAAAGTTTTGTAACCATTATATTTTTCTTCTTTTAATTCTAATGTGGCATAGCAAGCATTGAAGATTCCATAATACACTTTAAACTTAAACCACTCACCGGCTTGAAAAGCATCACGAACCTTAGATGAATAGTTAACTAAGCTTGCGTTTGTTTTGGAATTTTGTTGTGAGGAAAGCGTTGAACTAATGAAAATGAAAAAAAGCAATGAAAAACATCTTCTGTTCATATTATAAAATTAATTAAAATGTTTGTACACTATAGCTCCTTTAGACTTTCCAATTGAAAGAACCAACTCAATCTCTTCAGCTTCTTTAATTCTTTTTACAGATTTAAATTTTTTTAAAAGTTGGGTTTTTGTTTTTTCTCCGATTCCATTAATATTATCCAAAGATGAAGCCACAGCTCCCTTACTTCTTTTTTTTCTATGTAATCTTAAACTAAATCTATGAGATTCGTTTCTAATTTGCTGAATTATTTTGAGGGTTTCGGATCTTTTGTCAAGATACAATGGTATTGGATCGTTGGGGAAAAAAAGTTCTTCTAATTTTTTTGCTATACCTAGAACAGGTATTTTTCCTTTAAGGCCTAATTTACTAAGACTTTTAATGGCTGCGCTCAATTGCCCTTTGCCTCCATCAATAATTAATAACTTCGGGAGTTCTAATTTTTCATCAATAATTCTTCTATATCTTCTAAAAACAGCTTCTTCCATTGAAGCATAATCATCAGGACCTGAAACTCCTTTAATGATATAATGTCTGTAGTCTTTTTTACTGGGTTTTCCTTGCTTGAATACAACACACGCAGATGTTGGGTTTGACCCCTGTATGTTGGAATTGTCAAAACATTCTATATGATTTGGTTCATCTTTTAATCTTAAGTCTTTTTTCATATTCAACATTATTCTATTTTGGTGTTGCTCCGGGTCTATAAATTTGAGTTGCTTGTAATGCTCTATCTTTAAAATTTTCGCGTTTCTAACAGAAAGTTCTAAAAGATGTTTTTTTTCTCCAATCTTAGGTACGGTAACAATATTATCTTCAAATTGTAAATCAAATTGTAAAAATATTTCTTTTGATTTTGAAGAAAATCTTCTTCTAAGTTCTACAATTAAAACCCTTAAGATTTCTTGATCGGTTTCGTCCAGCTTTTTTTTAACAATTGTATTATGAAACCTAACAATTGATCCAAATGAAATTTGCAAGAAATTAATAAATGCATTCTTTTCATCAGAAACTATGCTAAATACATCTACATCATTTATTTTTGGACTCACTACAACCGATTTAGACTGATAATTTTCAATCATAGTTAACTTGTCTCTTATTGTTTGGGCCTTTTCAAACTCTAATCTAGATGAATGTAGAAGCATTTGTTTTTTTAAACTTTCTTTTATTTTAAGAAATTTACCTTTTAATATCTGCCTTACCTGAACAATATTATTATTGTAGTCTTCTTTTGTTAAAATATTTTTTAAAGAATTAGTAAGTTCTTTAAACCCAAGGATTAAGGTGTTTTCATTAGTTCTATGAACATTCAGACATAATTCTATGTCTTTTCTATTAATTTGCTTTTGACTTAAATTGTAATTGCTGGTTCTAATTGGATAAAGTGTTTTAATAAGATTTAATAACGCGTTTATTCCTTTTACATTAGTGTATGGGCCATAATATTCTGAGCCGTCTTTAATTAATTTTCTGGTCAAAAACACTCTAGGAAATTTTTCATTTTTGATACAAATCCATGGATAAGTTTTGTCATCTCTTAATAATATATTATATCTTGGCTGATGTTCTTTTATTAATGTGTTTTCAAGAATTAATGCATCTGACTCCGTTGGAACCACAATATGCCTCAAGGTGTGAATTGAATTAATTAAGTGTAAGGTTTTTTTTGAGTGATTTTTAGCCTGAAAATAACTCAGAACTCTTTTTTTTAGGTTTTTTGCTTTCCCAACATAAATTATTTTGTCTTCTTTATTGTAGAATTGATATACACCTGGCTTTTCTGGAATTAACTTCGCTACAAGAACTAGTTTTTCGCTCATATATCTAAAATACAAAATCTATTTGCTGATATTATTATATTTAACAATGCCAAATAAAAATGATTTACGAAGCATTTATAAAAAAAAGAGGGCTATCATTGAAGACAATACCTTAAACGCTGCTAGTAAAATTATTTATGATTTATTTATAAAATACATTGGTAAAAAAAAACTGTCTATTCTGCTTTACCACTCAAGCATAGCACATCATGAAATACCAACAATACATTGGTTTTCAAAATTGAAAAAACAACATAGCGTTTTTGTTCCTAAAGTTCTAGACAATCTTTTGGATATGGAGGCTGTTAAGTGGACTGAAAAAATTGAACTTGAAAAAAACAAATTTGGAATACTTCAGCCAATTAGTATTTGTTATGAAGATGTAAAAAAACTTGACATAATAGTTGTTCCTCTACTATGTTTTAATGAAACTGGTCACCGGGTGGGATATGGAAAAGGTTTTTATGATAGATTTCTGGTTCGTTGCAGGAAAAGAGTCAAAAAAATTGGAATTTCTTTCTTTGAAAAATATGAGAAAATTGATGACCTTACAAAACTGGACCAAAAACTTGACATAATAATAACTCCAAATAAACTAATACAATTCACTTGATTTTTTTTGTTCCCCCGAATAAAATAAATACAAATCCAATACTAATAGCGCTGTCTGCAATGTTAAAAACAGGCTCAAAAAAAGTAAAACTTTGTCCACCGACAAAAGGTATCCAATTAGGCCAAACCCATGAAAACATCGGAAATTGAAACATGTCAACTACATGACCAAACATAAAAGGGGCATAGCCTCCTTCAATCGGTAAAAACTCAGCAATTCTTCCATAACTGTCAGAAAAAATTAAACCGTAAAATAGAGAGTCAATAATGTTTCCAACAGCCCCTGCGAAAATCAATGCTAACCCAGTTGAATATAATACAGTGGCCGTATTAAAAGTTTTTATAAGCCAAAAACCAATTAAAAAAACGGCGACCATTCGAAATAAACTTAAAATTAATTTTGCTGAATTTTCAGAAATGAATGGAAAAAAATCATCTAATCTAGCGCCCCAAGCCATTCCTTTGTTTTCAATAAACAATAATTTAAACCAACCCCAATCAATAATTGGTTCCATGCCAAAAAAAGTAATGGGATAGTTTAATTTTATAAATATTTTTAGTGCTTGATCCAGAATTATTACAAAAAAAATAATCCAGCTGAGCTTTTTTAAAGACATAAACTATCTCTGCATATTTTTAGCCTCAATGCTTAATGTTGCATGAGGAACTAATTTTAGTCGTTCCACACTAATTAGCTTCCCGGTAACCCTACATACTCCAAAAGTTTTATTTTCAATTCTAATTAAAGCATTTTTTAAATCCCTAATAAACTTTTCCTGTCTAAGAGCAAGTTGAGTGTTAGCTTCTTTAGACATAGTTTCAGAGCCTTCCTCAAAAGCCTTAAATGTTGGAGCGGTGTCATCTGTTCCATTGTTTCCATCATTCATGTATGCGCTCTTCAAGAGTTCTAAGTCATTTTGTGCCTTTGAGATTTTTTCTAAAATTATTTTTTTAAAATCCTGGAGTTCTTTATCACTATATCTGTTTGTAGTTTCCATAATTACAATGATTTTACAATATTAACTTTTGTTTTAAAAGATTCAAATATTATTTCTTTACCATCTGATTTAATTTCGTCTACAACAAAAATTTCAGATGCTAAAATCTCACTTTTTATATAATTTTTATTTTGCGCAAATATAGACAACAACTCATCACTTTTTGTAAACGTAACGTGAATTTTGTCTGTTACATCCAGTCCTGCCTCTTTTCTTATAATTTGCAATCTATTTACCAGCTCTCTAGAAAGTCCTTCAAGCTTTAATTTATTGTCAATTTTTATATCAAGCGCTACTGTTAAATTGCCTTCTGATGCAACTACCCATCCTTCTGCATCACTGGTTTTGATCGACACATCTTCCAATCCAATTCTAACCTCTCTTGCTTTCAATTTCAAAGTTAATTTCTCACCTTTTTCAATTCTACTTATTTCATCTTTAGTAAGATTTTCAATTAGTTCAGACACTTGTTTAATTTCACTACCAAGCTTTGGGCCTAAAACTTGATAATTGGCTTTTATTTCTCTTACAAAAATAGATGAAGTGTCATCCATAAATTCAATTTCCTTAACGTTGACCTCGTTAAGAATTATGTTTGAAAAGTATTCAATTTGTTTTTTTTGTTCAGCATTGACTACGGGTAACATTATTCTTTTCAACGGCTGTCTAACTCTAATTTTTTCTTTTTTTCTAAGAGATAATACCAACGAGCAAATCTTTTGGGCTATTTGCATTTTTGCCTCTAGTTTTTTATCAATCAATGATTCATTTGGATTAGGAAACTTTGCTAAATGAACAGAAATACTTTCTTCTTTTTTTGTAAAACCATTGAGGTCTCTATAAAGTTTTTCAGAATAAAAAGGGGCTACGGGAGCCATTATTTTTGAGACTGCAATTAAACATTCATATAATGTTTGATAAGCAGCAATTTTATCTTCTTCATAAGATCCTTTCCAGAACCTTCTTCTGGACAGCCTAACATACCAATTACTTAAATCATCAATGACAAATTTTGATATCAATCTACATGCCTTTGTCGGCTCATAATTGTCATAAAATTTAGTTGTAGCGATTATCAAAGTATTTAGTTCAGATAAAACCCATTTATCAATTTCAGGTCGTTTTTCAATTGAAACTATCTTTTCTGAAAAACAAAAGGAATCAATATTTGCGTATAAAGAAAAAAACACATATGTATTGTACAATGTTCCAAAAAACTTTCTGTTTACCTCTTTTATTCCTTCAATATCAAATTTTAAATTGTCCCAAGGATTAGAGTTGCTTATCATATACCACCTTGTCGGATCTGCCCCATATTTATTTATAGTTTCGAAAGGGTCAATAGTATTACCTAATCTTTTGGACATTTTTTGACCGTTCTTATCTAACACCAAACCATTTGATATGACATTTTTATAAGCTACAGAATCAAAAATTAGAGTAGATATTGCGTGTAATGTGTAAAACCAACCCCTTGTTTGATCAACCCCCTCAGCAATATAATCAGCTGGAAATGATTCGTTGCTTTCAATTTTTTCTTTATTTTCAAACGGATAATGCCACTGAGCATAAGGCATGGATCCAGAATCAAACCAAACATCAATAAGATCTTTTTCTCTGAACATTGGTTTTCCTGCGCTACTTGTTAGAATCATTTTATCAGTATGTTGTTTATGTAAATCAACTCTTTCATAGTTTTCGTCTGACATGTCTCCTCCCACAAAGTTTGAAATTGGGTTTTTAGTCATATGGCCATGTTCAACGGATTTTTGAAGTTCATTTTTAAGCTCATTTATTGAGGATATAATTTTTGTCTCATTTCCGTCTTCAGTTTTCCAAATTGGTAATGGAATGCCCCAAAATCTTGAACGCGAAAGGTTCCAATCGTTTGCATTTTCTAACCAGTTTCCAAACCTTCCTTCGCCTGTTTTTAAAGGTTTCCAGTTTATTTTTTTATTAAGTTCAACCATTCTTTTTTTATGTTTCTGAATATTAATAAACCACGAATCCAAAGGATAATATAAAATTGGCTTATCTGTTCTCCAGCAGTGTGGATAGCTGTGAGTATATTTTTCAACTAAAAAAGCTTTGTTTCCTTCTTTTAATTTAATGGCTATTTCAACATCAACTGATTTGTTTGGTTTTTCCTCATCATTGTAATATTCGTTTTTAACATACTTGCCACCCAAAGAACCAATTTCATGTCTAAATTTTCCCTCAAAGTTTACTAAAGGGGTTGGTCGATTGTTCTCGTCAAGCACCAATAAGGGCGGAATCTTTGGTGAAGCCTCCATAGCAGCCCTAGCGTCGTCAGCTCCAAATGTTGGAGCTGTATGGACAACACCTGTTCCTTCATCAGTAGTCACAAAATCTCCTAAAATTATCCTAAACGCTTCATCCGGATTTTTGAATGGAAGTGGACTCTCTTCCCAGATTTGTTCATATTTAATGTTTTCAAGTTTTTTTCCAACTATTTTTTGTTCAACGAAAAATGGTATTTGCTTTTTATTGGTGTTTATAACTTCTTCCGTCTTAAAAACTCTTTTGTATTTATTGTTGAAATATTTTTTAACCAATTTTTCTGCAAGAAGAACTCTAATCGGTAAGTCTGTGTACTGATTAAATGTTTGGATAACAACATACATAATCTTTGCCCCAACTGTCAATGCAGTGTTTGATGGTAGGGTCCAAGGTGTAGTTGTCCATGCAAGAATATATAAAGGAATCTCTGATTTCAATGTTTTGGGCAGCGTGCTGTAAATAGCTCTAAATTGAGCTGTCACAGATGTGTCTGTAACGTTCTTGTAACATCCGGGCTGATTTAATTCATGGGACGAAAGGCCTGTACCAGCCACAGGTGAATATGGCTGTATTGTGTACCCTTTATAAATTAAGTTCTTTTTATATAAACTAGCTAGTAGCCACCAAACAGACTCAATATATTTCGACTTGTATGTAATGTAAGGGGTTTGAGTGTCGACCCAATACCCCATTTTTAATGTTAAATCATTCCAAAGATCTGTGTATCTCATCACAGCTTTTTTACAAGCATCATTATACTGGTCAACAGATATCTTTTTCCCAATATCAACTTTAGTTATCCCTAAATCTTTTTCAACACCCAGTTCTACAGGTAATCCATGTGTGTCCCATCCAGCCCTTCTTTTTACCTGATATCCTTTTTGAGTTTTATATCTACAAAAAATATCCTTAATTGTTCTAGCTAAAACATGATGAATACCAGGAAGTCCATTTGCTGATGGAGGGCCTTCAAAAAAAATAAATTGTTCCTCTCCTTTTCTTGTTTCAATGCTTTTCTCGAAAATTCTTTCTGTTGCCCAAAAAGACAAAACTTCTTTTGAAATTTTAGGCATGTTTAAGTTTTTATATGTAGGAAACATTTATTGAATTATATGAAAGCGAAAGTAATTATTTTAGAAATAAATATTAATTACAACTATTTTTCATTACATGTCATATTTTAGAGCAAACCTTAAGCTCCTTCCATGAGAAGATATTCCAGATGCAAACTCTCTGTAATGACTATCAAAAATATTATTTAATGCTGCAGAGAAAAATACTCTATTTGAAATTGGATATTCAAAATTGATGTCAAAACGACTCCATCTTGGTGTTCCAGCATAAATTGATTCTCCAATAAGAGGAGTTTCTTCTAATCCGTCTTCTCCCCAAGGACTAAAAAACTGGGGTTTTTTTGAAAAAGAATAATCCCATTTTAAAAACAAATCACCTCTTTTGACTGAAACATTTATCTTTTGTGACAAAAAAACTGGGCTTATTGAAGGAAGGTTTCCTGTTAAAGAATTTCCCTCTCCTTTGGTAAAAGTGATATTTGATTGCCAATCTATTTTAGAACTCACATTCCACACACACACAATTTCTGCTCCAAATAATTTGACCTGTCCTAAATTTAAATTAGCAATGGTTGTCACTTCATCTCCAGAAAATAAAATTGTCGATGGGTTTTCAGTGGTTATATCGTTTTCAACTGAATATAGCCCTCTTCCTATATAATCATTAACTATAGAAAAATACGATGTTAAGTTTACAGAGCTTCCATTAGTCCATTTTCTATTTATTCCAAAGTCAATGTTGTAAATATATTCAGACTTTAAATTAATGTTTGGAATACTTAAAATTCCATTATTTTCTCTTGTTTTTCCTAAATCATCAATATTCGGTGCGCGAAATCCGGTGGAGAAAATAGACTTCAGACTCCATCGTTTATTAATTTCATAATTATACCCTAGAGAAAAATTCGAAGATTGGTTTTTTTGAAAAACATAATTTAAACTTGCATCAATCAAAGCTTTTTCGTGCCATAAAGCTTCAAGTTGATTGTAAGTATGTCTAAAGCCCAAATTAAGAGTTGCATTATTAAATTTTTTTCTATAATCAACGTATCCAGCTAAGGTTAAATATTGACTTCCGTCACTTGGATATCTTGTTGTAATTGGAGTTTTTGCAGAAAGAGAAATTATCTTATTTTCCAAAATTTCAATATCTTGGGAAAAAGCATTTGATTCTACGGTATTATGCGTAACCTCAACACCATAAGACAAGTCGTCAGAATTAAAAATTTTTCCTTTGAAGTCTCCATTTAAACCATAAACTTGAACCTCTTCTTTTTGAGTTTTCCTGCTTAGTTCATCAAACTTTCTGTGAATTCTTGACTCGCTAAATGTTTGAAGAGATAAGATAATTTTGCCTGACTTTATCCAATCTTTTTCACTAAAAAAAAGTAATTGAGGAGACACTAAAACCCTTTTTTGTGGTCCGTATTCCCATCTTGCATATTTCAACTTGCCATCATTTAATTGATTGAGTTTATCAAACCTAGCTATGTTGCTGCTACGTGAAAGCTGGAAATTAAATAGCAACTTATAATTATTAGATGGTTTGTAAACAAATTTTTGTAATAAATCAAATTGATTATAATTTGTATTCTTTTGAACATTTGGATTAGAATTAATTGTTGGTAAGGGGTAGTATTTTGTGTCTGTATTTTGAGAATAATAAAAAACTTTTCCCCAGTTTTCATGTCCATGATGTCGTTTTTTCCCCATAATTATGTCACCAAATCTTGAAAAAGAAAAACTTTGCAGTAAGGCTAATTTTTTATTAGAATACTCAAAAAGAAAGGCGTTTTTTGAAATATTTTGACCAAAATTTTTTGAAGTAGAGAAAGAGAAGTCTGTTTTTCTAATTTCGTTTGTAAGTGGCTCCTTTGAATAGAAATGTATTACTCCACCAATTGCGTCTGACCCATAGCCGACGGACGATGGACCAAACATGACTTCTGTTCTTTCAAGAGATAACGGATCTATGCTCAATGAATTGTGAAGGTGGCCAGATCTAAAAATTGCATTGTTGATTCTAACACCATCAATGACGAGTAAAATTCTATTGGCTTCAAATCCTCTCAGCACAGGGCTTCCGCCACCGCCTTGTGATTGTTGAACTCTAATACCTGGAATTTGATTTAAAATCGAGGATGTGTTTTCAGGTAATAGTCTCTTTATTTGAGTATTATTAATAACTTTCACTTCCTTTGCCAACCTGTTTTTATCATAAGAAGACCTCGAAACAGAAAGAACAATTTCATTTAATTTTTCTGAATTTGGAATAAGGAATATATTTTGATTTTGACTAAGGTTGTTTTTTTGAATCTTTAATGGCTTGTAAGCAATATGTTTAAATTGTAATGTCGAATTTTTTTCAAAATTTTCAATATTAACAACCCCCATTGAATCCGACACTGCTATTTTTTCTTTTTTAATGTCGAAAACAAATACTTCAGGAATTGGTGATAAACTAAACATGTCTTTAACTTCTACATTTTGTGAAAAAGTAGAAACTGAAATAAAAAACATAATTATTCTAATCAAATACTTCATGTAGAATATTTAATGCGTTTGGAGGCTTGAACCCTTGTATATGGGTTTGGTAATATTTAATGATTAACTCTAAAAGCTCCATTCTTTCTGTTCTGTTTATGTAGACAGATTCTACCATATCAAATTTCATACCTAAAAACTTTTTTAATACTATAATATTTCTTCCTGCATAACACCCCTTACTACTATTATTATTTGTAAACACTCCGTTTACTAAATCAAAATAATTTTTATCAATATCTGTTGTATCAGGATAAATGCCTAAAAATTTTGTCAACATGATCATAAAGCCAATTGTAAAATTGGCTGGTTTTTCAATATCATCTAACCGTATAATTGACTGTACTAAAAAATTGTATAAGGCTTCGTTTTTTTCTTCTTCTTTTATGGAGTTGTTTAAAAGTTCTGCGGAAAAAATTGAAATTGAGGACTTAAAAATATCTGTTCCTTGATAAGATAAAGCATGAACAACTTTTGCAGATCTTAAAATTCCAATGCCTATTTGTTTTTTCCTAGAAAAATTGACTTTCAAAATGTTAAGGTTTTGAAACATACCCATTGTAAATAGTTTTTTTTTACTGTGTGTTCTAACCCCTTTTACAATTACTGTTTGTAGGCCACATAGTTCTGTATAAATGTTTATTATAAGGCTTGTTTCTCCATATTTGATGGCCTTTAAAACAATTCCATTAGTTGAATAATCCATTAATTTATCACCATTAGTTTTTCCGTTGTTGTGTAAATTGAATCTTCAGTACTTATGAACAAAATGTATACTCCTGAGTGTACTCTATTGCCGCTGAATGATCGTAAATCCCACGAAATACTTCCACCGTCACTAATTTTTTCATAAACAATATTCCCTGAAATATCAGTTATTTTTATCCTAGAGTTTTTTTGAAGGCCTTTAACTATGACAGAGCCTACATATCCAGGCCTAACAGGATTGGGGAAAACTCTTACATCTGAAAGTGCCTTAGACTCTGAAAAAGCTGTCCCTTGGAACGAAACCATTCCCTTTAAAGTGCCAAAATAAACCTTGCCGTTTAAATCATTTATGCCAATTGTTTTAACCGATGATGTTGGAAGTGGGCTGTTTTCTTTGGTAAAATGTCTTAAAATCTCTGTGCCGTCCTCACTAACCAAAAACACACCTGAACTAGCAGTGCTAATCCATTTTTGATTATTGCTGTTAACCTCAATATCTGTGATAAATTGACCGCTCAGTAATTCTCTTAAATTACCATTCTCTGAAACCACTATTGAATTTAAAGAAGTTTCGTTTTCAAAAAAAAGATTGGGAGAGTACAGAACGGAAACACCATCCCTAGTTCCTACCCACAAATAATTATTTCTATCAAGTTTTATAGCCCTAACATCATCACTCTTTAAGCCGTTTTCTCCTCCTATAATTTTCTTTAGGATTGGAGGTGTTTTAGACGTGTCGACTCCAATCAAACCGTTATTTAAACTTCCAAAAAATAATATATCATCATATAATTCCATTTCAGAATATCCAGACTCTGACTGGTAATTTGAAATTACAGAAGAAAGGTCTATTGATGTCCAATTACCTGACAAATCTCTTTTTTTTAATCCGCTTTTGATCAAAGCACTTAAAGTCCATAAATTTGAGTCTTCATCAAAAATAAGATCTCGCACCCGTATGCTTTTGTAATCTGGGCCTAGGAATGAAATACTCTCCAGAGCACTGTTTTCACTATTAAGTATATTAACGGGGTTAGTACCTGTAATTTCAAGAATTCCTGAGTGAAATGAACATCCGTAAAACGTAGAAATATTGTTAGGGTCTGGAACTATTTTTACTATACTTTTTGCATCTAACAACGAATTGTATCCAATATTGTTCCAATTATTGTTGTCATAGCTGCTTATACCATATTCGTTTAACGGATATGGATTATAAAACAAATCATATTCACCGTGGGCAACCCAAATTTGTGTGTTGGTTGACAAAAGATCAAAAATATTATTGTTTAATGGCCCATCAGGGCTTATGTTTTCATAACTGTTTTGGTTATTATATTTCATTACGCCTGAACCTGAGGTGCCAATCCACATAGTGCTATTGTGTTTTATTCCAAAAGTAAAATCTGTCTGTATTTCTTGGTTTAAAGGATTAATAATTTCTTCAATTTCAAAATCATTGTTAAATTGGAATATTTGCTTTGAGAATGTCAATACTGTTCCAAGCAGGTTTGTGGAAATGCTTTGGAAATCACCGTAAAATTTTTTAATTAACTGAAAGGATGAGGTTATATCGTGTAGTTCAGAATACTCTAAACTTTTTTTTAAAGCATATATAATGCCGTTTTTTTCAAAAATTGATGTCCAATTTCCTCCAAGTACTATTTCCCAAGATGCAAACTGAAGAATTAATGGGTTATTCAATGGACTTTTAAATATACCTGATGATGTTGCGGCGAAAATATTATCTTCAAAAACAATGGTTTGATTAACATTTATTGGCCCATTCTCGTCGTTGAAATAATATGTATCTCCAAACTCAAACGAAATAGGGTCAAATTCAAGTATTCCAAATCCTGTAGACAAATAAGCTGTAGTTTCATTCAAGTATATATTATTAATTTTTTTTCTGTTTGCGGCTATAGTAATTTTTCTTTGAATTGAGTTGTCATTAAAAACTTTCATATCATCGATATTTATTTTTGAAATTAGTCCAGTGTCATGGCCAATTAAAATTTCTCGCTCTAAACCAAGTAATGATGTTATGGTCTCTCCTGAAATTCCGTCTACTGTAGTTATCTCTAAATTAGTGTTTGATTGAGTGTCATGAATAAAAATAGAGTTATCAGATCCTACGATTAAATCATTTGTGTTTATAGCTGCTGTGGCTGTATTAAAAAAAGAGTAATGGCTCTGCCATTGCTGAGTCTGTGACTTAACAACGCTTTGATTAATAAAAAAACATATACAAAATATATACTTAAAGCTTCTCATTTTAAGAAAAACGAATAAAATTGATTTGTCGTGCTTTATACCACCCCTTGTGCTAGCATTGCGTCTGCCACTTTAACAAAGCCTGCAATATTTGCTCCTTTTTCATAATTAACATAATTTTTTTGTTTTCCATAAACTATGCATGAATCATGGATGTCTTTCATTATTTTTTTTAAGCGAAGATTTACCTCTTCTCTTGTCCAGCTGTAGCGAAGAGAGTTTTGAGCCATTTCTAAGCCTGAAACCGCAACCCCTCCTGCGTTGGACGCTTTGCTAGGAGCATAAAAGACCTTCGCTTGATGAAAATGTTTAATAGCTGTTGGAGTTGAAGGCATGTTGGCTCCTTCACTTACACAAAAACACCCATTTAAAATCAATTCTTTTGCGTTACTTTCAGTAATTTCGTTTTCTGTGGCACAAGGAAGAGCAACATGACAAGGAATTGACCAGGGTTTTTGATGATGATAATATTTGGCTTGATTGTATTTATCCGCATATTTGCTTATTCGTTGTCTTTCAACGTTTTTTATTTTCATAACATAATTTAGTTTCTCCATGTCAATACCGTCAGGATCATGAATAAACCCTGAAGAGTCGGACAGTGTGAGTACTTTTGCATTCAACATAATACACTTTTCAGCGGCATACTGAGCTACATTTCCGGAACCTGAAATTAAAACCTGTTTGTTTTCCAAGTTATCTCCAACTCTCTCTAGCATGTTTTGAGCGAAATAAACAGTCCCATATCCTGTTGCTTCTGGCCTAATCAAAGAACCTCCCCATGAAACTCCTTTCCCTGTTAAAACTCCTGTAAATTCATTCTTCAACTTCTTGTATTGACCAAAAAGAAAACCTATCTCTCTTCCTCCTACTCCAATGTCACCAGCGGGAATGTCTCTATTAGGCCCAATATGTCTAAAAAGCTCCGTCATAAAACTCTGACAAAACCTCATAACCTCGGCATTACTTTTGTCTTTAGGATTGAAATCAGAACCCCCCTTACCTCCGCCCATGGGTAGGGTTGTTAATGCGTTTTTAAAAACTTGTTCAAATGCAAGAAATTTAAGAATACTTAGGTTCACAGATTTATGAAATCTAAGCCCCCCTTTGTAAGGTCCAATTGCAGAATTCATCTCTACTCTGTAGCCGCGATTAACTCTAATCTCACCGCTGTCGTCTACCCATGGCACTCTAAACATAATGACTCTCTCCGGCTCAACCATTCTCAAAAGAATATTTTTACCACGATAAATATTTTTACTCACAATATATGGAAGGACATTGCTAGCAACTTCAGAAACTGCCTGCATAAATTCAGGCTCATGAGAGTTTCTCCGATTGACTTCGTTTAGGAATTCATTAATAACTCTATTCATAATGGCTTGTTTAAATTACGCTTTATTTAATGAATTATTTTATTGCATTGTCTAAATCACTAATTAAATCCGATGCTTCTTCAATTCCTACACTTAACCTAATCAATCCATCGCTTACTCCGTTCTTATTCCTTTCGTTTTTTGGTATTGATGCATGTGTCATTGATGCTGGGTGACCAACAAGGCTTTCTACCCCTCCTAAAGACTCAGCAAGAGTAAAGACTCGCATTCTTGAAACTGTTTTAAATGCTTTTGATAATGATTCGTTTTTTAATTTAAAAGACATCATGCTTCCATAATCACTCATCTGTTTTTTTGCAACAAAATGTGCTGGATGGTCTTTAAGGCCCGGCCAAAAAACATTAGAAACTTTTGGGTGTGATTTTAAAAAGTTAGCTATTTTTTTAGCATTTTCACAATGTCTTTGCATTCTTATGTGAAGGGTTTTTATGCCTCTTAAGGTTAAGTATGAGTCCATTGGTCCGGGAATTGCACCAGAGGCATTTTGAATGAATTTTATTTTATTTGCGATTGTTTCATTGTTAGTTATTAAAGCACCAAGTATTACATCACTATGGCCTGCTAAGAATTTAGTTGCCGAGTGCATTACTATGTCTGCGCCCATTTCTAGCGGTCTTTGTAAATATGGAGATGCAAAAGTGTTATCAACTGCCAGTAAAATTTTATGTTCATTTGTTAATGATGCGATTTTTTTAATATCAATAATCCTAATCAGTGGATTTGTGGGAGTTTCAACCCAAATCAATTTAGTTTTTTTATTTATGTGTTTTTTTACATTTTCAATACTATCAAAAGATATAAAGTGAAATGTAACATTGTACTTTGAAAAAATTTCCTTAAATAGTCTGTATGTTCCGCCATAAAGGTCATTGGTAGCGACAACTTCATCGCCCGGATTTAATGTTTTAATAACTGCATCTATTGCCGCCATTCCAGAGGAAAATGCAAACCCATATTTTCCTGATTCAATATTAGCCATTAGTGACTCAAGCGCGGTCCTTGTTGGGTTCCCTGACCTACTATATTCATACCCTAAGTGTTCTCCTGGTTTTTTTTGAGAATACGTAGAAGTAAAATATACCGGTGGCATTACAGCTCCATATCCTTTTTCTTGAATTTGACCTCCGTGTATTACCCTTGAATTTAGTCCTAATTTAGTTTTTTTCATAAAATCTTGATTTAAGCAAATTTATTTATGTTTGTTCACTTTAATATTTGATATAATTTTCGCAATTTAATGGAAAACAAATTTATATTTCTTTCTACTTGCTCTACTTGTAAAAAAATCATTAATGTGCTTGGAATCGAAAATAAGTCGTTTCTTCAGGATGTTAAGCACAAAATTCTAAGTAAAAATCAATTAGATTTTCTTTATAATTATACAAAAAGTTACGAAGCTCTAATCAATAAAAGAGGCTTGGTTTACAAAAAATTAAAACAAGATGGTTTAATTATGAATGAAAAAAAATTTAAAGAATTACTAGAAAAGAAATATAGTTGTGTTAAAAGACCAATACTTATCTGGAACAATAAAGTTTATATCGGAAATTCGAGATCAACAGTTGAAATGATGAATTCCGTTATTAATGGATAAAAGGAAAATTGCTCTTTTATCCGCTCTCGGTGCAACAACTATATATGGGCTTAACCATACAATTGCTAAGGAGGTAATGCCCCATTTTATTCAAGGCTTTGGTTTTGTTCAATTACGGCTTCTTGGTGCAACAATTCTTTTTTGGGCTGTAAGTTTTTTTATTCCAAAACAAAAAGTTTCATTAAATGATTTTCCAAGAATGTTGTTGTGTTCTTTTTTTGGGATGGCGTTAAATATGCTTTGTTTTTTTAAAGGGATTGAATTATCGACTCCTATCAATAGTTCTGTTTTAATAACTGTTACTCCTATACTTGTTTTTGTTTTTTCAAGAATTTTGATCAAGGAAAAATTCATGGCTAAAAGAATTTGGGGGGTTATTTTGGGTTTTGTTGGGGCTGTTGTTTTAATTGTTTTTGGAAATGAAGTTCGACAAGATGCACCAAATATACCTTTGGGAAATTTTCTCTTTATCATTAATGCCTCTGCGTTTGCGATTTACTTGATAATTGTTAAGCCCCTATCAAAAAAATATACCACTGTTCACCTATTAAAATGGTTGTTTTTGTTTGGATTTATTATGGCTCTTCCTATAACCTACAAGGAATTTGATAAAGTGGTTTGGGAAAATCTTCCATTAAACGCTTTGTGGAGATTTGCTTATGTGGTAATTGGAACAACTTTTCTAACATATTTACTGAACGTTTTTGCTCTTAAATATTTAAAAGCAACATCCGTAAGTGTTTTTACTTACCTGCAGCCACTGATAGGAATATCTTATGCAATTATAGTTGGTGCTGATTCTCTTTCATTGGTAAAAATTTCTGCTGCTGTAGGAATACTGTTTGGTGTTTATTTGGTTACCAAAAATTATGAAAAAAATTGACTTCTAATATGCTTTCTCTTCACCTCTTATCAAGTTTATTGCAGTTCTAAGGATAATTTTTATATCTAAAATAAAAGTCCAATGTTTTACGTAAAAAATATCATACTTAACTCTATTTATAATATCTGATTCACCTTTTATTTCGCCTCTAAATCCTCGAACTTGTGCTAGCCCTGTAATTCCTGGCTTAATGCTGTGTCTTTGTTGAAATGGATGAGTTGTGTTTTTCAAATGTTTTGAATATTTGATATTATGAATTTCCATGTGTGGTCTAGGACCAACCACTGACATGTCTCCTCTTAAAACATTAAAAAACTGAGGAAATTCATCTATACTAGTCCTTCTAAGAATTTTACCTATACGCGTTATTCTTTTATCGTTTTTTTTAACTTGGGTTAAATCATGGTTTTCGGTCATTGATCTAAACTTAAAACACCTAAACACTTTGTTATTAAGGCCGTTTCTTTTTTGAATAAAAAACACAGGGCCCTTAGAATCGATTTTAATTAATAAAGCAATAATTGGCAGCATCCATGAGAGAATTAATAATATTATTGAGAAAGAAAAAAATAAATCAAAAAGTTTTTTTAAAGTTCTATTAAAATCAATTTCTAACGGACTAGATCTATAAGGGAAAGACTGGACAAGGCCAAAATAGTCTACGTAAGCGTTTTTGACTGGATAATCATAGTTAGCATAGAGTTGGATGTTTAGGTTTTTTTCCCACTTCAAATCTAACATGTGGTGAAAGTTTCTGTCAAAGGCTTTTTCGATTGGAATAAAAATTACTGAGATTTCCAACTCTGATATGGTTTTTTTTAGCTTTCCGAAATTTTGGTATTTTAAGAGTTTTGGGGCAATGTCTATGTTTTTATAGCCTGTATAAGAGTTTGATTCAATATATTCAATCAATGGTTCTGACTTTTTAGACTCTATGACAAAAATTTTTTTTTGAAATACAGAATGTTTTTTTCTTAAGAGCCTAACAATAGTGAAAGACAAAACTCTAGTTAAAAAAATAATTATAAAACAAAGAATTAATAAATATGGCTTAGTATTAATTAGATAGTTTGGGATTTCAAACAGAAATAAAAATAAACTTAGAAAAAGCGGATACAAAATAGAAAACAACAGCGAACGAACAGCTGTTTTTGTATATATTAGTGTTCTTTCGTGTTTGTAAACATCAGAAATTAAGCTGGAAATTCCCCATGAGAAAATAATCAAAACAGTAAGTTCTGTGGTTTGACTTATTAAATCCAAAGGGTAATTCAATAAAATCAATGTTATGTTTAAAGAAAAAAATATAAACCACTCCGTTGCAAAAAATGGAAGCAGGTTCCTTGGAATAATTAAAGACTCTAATTTATACAAACCATATTAATAACGACATTTAAATTTTGTTATTGCTGGAAAAATTATATACTAAATATTATTAATTGATTTTTTAAAGTCCAACAAAACCTTCTTTTGCGAAAAGTTTTCTTTTAAAAAGTTTTCAGTAACTGTCTTCTTTTTTTCAATGGCTTTTTTGTTTGCTAAGTATTCTATAATAGATTCAGTTATTTTTTCTATGTTATTATCATCAAAAAAAATCCCAGACTCTGATACTTGAATTATTTTCTTTATTTCGGATTCTTTATTGCCTTTTACAAAACAAGGTTTTTTACTCGCCATCATCCCTAATAATTTTGAAGGCATTACAGAATCTAAAATGTTGTTTTTTTGAAATAATAGATGTGCATCAAAGCTGCGTAGTAGCCTAGGAAGGTCGGATGATTTAACAAGTCCGTAGAACCTGACATTTTTTTGTTTGTATAATTGTTTCTTTATCCATTTTAATTTTGGTCCGTCACCAACAATTGTGAAATTGAATTTTTCAATGTTGAAATGACAGAACCTGATAAAAAAAGCCCAATCTTGTTTTTCGCCAATATTACCACTATACAGTAGGTTTGGCTTTGTACAATCTAAAAAATAACTGTGTGGGGTGAAACTGTTTTTGTAGCTGTCTAAATCTATAAAGTTTGGAAAATAATAACCTTTTATTGAAGTTTTTAAATACAATTTTTTTTTCATTGATTGACTTATCGTGCTTACTTTATCACATTTTTTTAAAAGGTTCTTTTCTAAAAAATATAAGCTTTGACTTAAAAACCCTAGTTTAAAATTTTGAATGCCTAAATCAAACTCAAAGTCTTGAACATGGCACCAAATTTTACATTTTTTAAACCATTTTAGCAATAACCCCAACAAAATATTTATTGTAAATGGGGCAACAACAAGGACTTTGCTTTTTATTGGTAAGGAAGGAATGTGTTTTAATGAAAAAAACAAAAAATGTAAGACTTGAAATATTCTTTTAACTGTGCTTGGTTTAGTTGGCACATACATTTTTGTTCTATATACTATAATATCTTTTCCAATAGTTTCTTTTAAATAAAACGGTGCTTTATCGTATGGTTTTTTAATCTTCCATTCTGGGTAATATGGCATCGCTGTCACCACATGAAC
>MDTB01167195.1_pt1 | contig 35402 bp, 30 predicted proteins | sample 811161 | NCBI WGS metagenome assembly MDTB01 (sample SAMN05326650, study PRJNA326480) | marine metagenome | isolation source: seawater | place: Mediterranean Sea | collected 2009 | reverse complement strand
TAATGATTTATTAAATGAATATTCTAGTTTTTTTGATACTTTAAAAAACTCACATTTTGCATTATTAAAAGATGATGCGATTAGATCTATTTTTCTTATATCTTTATGTGTTTTTTCTCTGTTAGCTTTTTCTTTAAATAAATTGAATAGAAACATAACCATTTTGATATTTATTCTTTTAGTTTTATTTGATCTTTGGGATGTAAATAAGAGGTATTTGAATAATGATGATTTTGTTCAAAAAAGTCAAATGGAAAAGCCATATGATCTTCCAACCGGTAATGAAGAAATAAAATCAGATACTACAATATTTAGGGTTTTAAATGTTGATGAAGGTTTTTCTGGCACTAATACATCATATTTTTTTCATAGTCTAGGTGGTTATCACGGCGCTAAATTAAGTAAATATCAAAATTTAATTGACTCTGTATTTTTTAGTAGAAACCCTAATTCAGCATTTCGAATGCTAAATACTAAATATTTGATTCAAAATAAAAATGTTATTAAAACAGAGTCTCAATTTGGACAATCTCCTTTAGGTAATGCTTGGTTTATTCAAAATATTGATTCTGTTGATTCAAATAAAGATGAATTAAATCGAATAAAAAGTTTATTCTTTGATCCTTCATCAACAGCAATTTTAAATAAAGACCAATTAAATTTCATAGAGGAATTTGAGTATGATAGTACAGCCACTATTCGTTTAATTGCCAATAAAAACAATTACAACCCGAGTAGGTTAGTGTATAAAACATCAGATTTAAAAAACACCCAATTAGCTGTTTTTTCTGAGATATATTATCCAAAAGGGTGGGGTGTTTATATTGATGGTGAAGAAGTAAATTATTTTAGAGTTAATTATTTGTTGAGAGGATTAATGATTCCGAAAGGTGAACATGAAATAGTATTTGAATTTAAACCTAATTCCTTTTATGTTGGAAATAAAATAGCGCTAGGTTCTTCAATAATTTTTTTAATTACTTTTTTCACAGTTTTAATTTATTATTTAAAACCTGAGTTGTTAAACAATATATACTCAAAGTCTCAAGTTTAAGTAGAATGAAAAAGATATTATTAATTAGTTACTACTGGCCACCTAATGCTGGAGTAGGGGCTAGGAGATGGTTGAATTTTCAAAAGTATCTTGCCAAGGAATTTTCAATTACTGTTTATACACCTGAAAACCCAAGTATGTTAAATGAAGACAATTCTTTATTAAACCAGGTATCCTCAGGTACTCAAGTTATAAAACAAAAAATTTGGGAACCGTATGATTTATATAAAAGATTTACAAAGAAAAGAAAAGTTAATCCAGGAGTTTTAATTGATTCAGCTAATGGTTTAAAAGATAAATTTACTCATTGGGTTAGGTCTAATTTTTTTATTCCAGATGCTAAATGTTTTTGGATTGAGCACTCAGTTTCTTTTTTATCTAAGCTTTTTTCAAAAGAAAATTATGATTTTGTTATTTCTACAGGCCCTCCACACAGCATGCATTTAATAGCTCTTAAATTAAGTGAAAAGCATAATTTCAAATGGATAGCTGATTTTAGAGATCCGTGGACCAACATGGAGTATTTTTCCAAAATACCTCTTTTAGATTCTTCTAGAAGAAAACATTTTGATTTAGAAAAAAAAGTAATTTCAAAAGCTGATTTAACTTTAACAGTAAGTAAGTTTTGGTCTAAAGAATTTTCTCGATTAGGTGCTAAAAAAACAGAGGTAGTTTATAATGGATTCGAAAAGTATAATTCTCCAATTCAATTTCATGATAAGTTTAGGATAGGTTATTTTGGTCTTTTTAATGAACTTAGGGATCATGACGAAATATGGAAAGCTTTACGTACAAATATTTCTAGAAATACAAATTTCGAAAAAGATTTAGAGATATATTTTTCTGGTCCTACTCATAACAATTTTCATAAAAACTTAAAAAATAATCGCTTAGATAGTTATTTAAATTATTGTGAATGGAATAACACAGAGAAAATGAAAGAGGAAATACTAAAATGTAGTGTTTTAATTCTTTCTCAAGCTAATACAGAAGATGCTATGGGAAGGCTTCCTGCTAAATTTTTTGAATATTTAGGAACAGGTATTCCAATTATAGCTATAGGTAGAAAAAACTCTGATTTATCTAAAATAATTTTAAAAATGCAATGCGGAGTCTTTTTTGAATTTAATAAATTACATAAACTTTCAAGTTGTTTTTTAAACTATTATGACAAATATTTGAAAAAGGAAAACAATATAAAGAAAAATGATGTAGATGTTTTTTCTTGGGAGAATCAAGCAAGTAATTTTATAGAGTTATTAAAAAATTTATAATGAAAGAGACTTCTTCGTATTTTAATAAATTAGTTTCATCTTCTTTTTTAAGAAATGTTATTACTCTCTCTGCTGGAATGGGTTTAGCATCTTTTATTTCATTTTGTTTTTTATTTATTTTAACTAGATTATTCACTCCAGAGGAATTTGGAAAATGGGATGTTTTTATGAGAATAATCCAATTAGTTGCGATATTATTTACTTTGAGGCTTGAGATGACAATAGTTTTACCTAAGGACCAAAAAGAAGCGACTAAAGTCTCTTTGCTTTCTTTAGTTATACTTTCTTTATTGTCCTTTTTGTCTTTAATCATTTTTTTTCTTTTTCATGATTATTTTAATTCTTTAATTGGTAATCCCTTTGATTCTTGGTGGTTAATTTTAATTCCGTTGGGAGGTTTTTTTCTTGGCTTCTATAATATTTTATTAAATTGGAATAGTCGTTTTGAAAATTATAAAAAAATTTCAAAATCTAATGTTGTTCACTCTTCTGTTAGTTCTCCTCTATCTGCTGTATTATATTTTCTAGGACTATCTTCCGCTTTAGGGTTGATTTTAGGTCAAATCTTCGCAAGAGTAATTGCTGTATATTTTCTAATTCATAATTTCTTCTCTGAAATAAAAAAAATTAAATTTTCAGAATTTTTGAATTCATCTAAAAATTTAATTAAAAAATATAAAAGCTTTCCTCTATTTGAAATTCCACAAAGTTTATTGCAAAGATTTTCAAATGATATAATTTTTTATTTTACTGCTTTTACATTTGGGGGTGCTACTGTAGGAATATTGAGTGTTTCAGAAAAAATATTAGCAAAACCTTTAAATATTATCTCTGAATCTTTTAAAGTTGCATTTTATCAAAGATTAACAATTGAAAAAAATAAAACTACATTTTTTTTAAAATCTGTATTGGGTATGTTCTTTTTCGGAGTTCTTGCAGTATGTTTAATTTACTTTATTCCAGTTGATGCTTTTAAGTTTCTTTTAGGTGATAATGATTGGGTAAAGGTTGGGTTGTATATTAAAATAATTTCCCCATTAGTTTTATCAAGGTTTGTTTTTGTCATGGCAAGTGGTGCTATTGCATATAGATTAAAAAATCATATAACTTTATTATGGAGAATTTTATATTGTGTTTTATTAATAATATTATTTTCATGTATTAAGTGGGATAGTGATGAAGAATTGTTATTAATTTACTCTGTTCTAGGAGCCTTGATGTATCTTTTTTTAGGTATCTTATCATTTTTTGTTTTAAAAAAGAATAATTAGTATAAAATTGAAAGTCCTTATTATTACTCCAGCATATAATGAAGAAAAAGTTCTTCAATTAACTATTGATTCTGTAGTTAATCAAGATTTTTTACCTGTAGAGTGGATAATTGTAGATGATAATTCTCAGGATCAAACAAGTAATCTTGCGCGTCATGCTGCTATTAAGCATAAATGGATAAATTACCTTAAAAAAGAAAAAAAACAAAACACAGGTCCAGGTAAAGCGGTTATGGAAGCTTTTTACTTTGGTTATGATAATAAAAAAGTAAGTGATTTTGATATAGTTATGAAATTGGATGCTGACATTATTTTGCCTAAAAATTACATTTCAGAGATTATAAAAAGAATGGAAGGGGACAAAAAGATAGGAATCTGTGGTGGAATTTGTTTAACAAATGGAATAGAAGAAAGGATTACCAATTTAGATCATGTAAGAGGGGCTATTAAGTGCTATAGAAAACAATGTTTTTTAGAAATAGGTGGTTTATTAAAAAGTATGGGTTGGGACACTGTAGATGAACATACTGGACGATTTTTTAATTGGAGTGTTTCAGTTTTTCCGGATTTAAAAGTTTATCATCAAAGAAAAACAAATTTTAAATTTGGATATGTTAAGGCGGGATATATTAATGGAAAAATGCTTTATTCTATTAGAATGGATTTTTTCTTAATGCTCACAAATGTTGGCAAGTGGAGTTTGAGATTTCCATATATTATTTCAGGTTTATCTTTATTTTTTGGATACCTAAAAGCTATGTTTTGTTTTGAAGAAAAAATAGTTTCTAAAGACTTAGGTGTTTTTATTAGAAAGTATAGGTATAAAAAAATTAGAGAGAAATTTAATTTTTAACTCTATTCCAACTAGTGGTTCTTCCAAACAGAGTGAACCCTAGATACCCCCTTAAATCTAGTTTATTTGGATTTTTCATATATACCTCAAGTGAATACGTTTTTCCACTTCTTGCATCATAAATTTCCCCATTGGACCACTCTCCTTTTTTGATATATTTTAAATTTTTCATTATTACTAATCCATTAATTGGATTTTTTTTTAATGAAACGTTTGGATTTTCTTTATCTAGTTTTACTTTTCCATTCTCATCTAAAGGTTCTTTTAACCAAATAATTTTTCCAAAAAACCTATTATCTTTTTTATATATTTCTATTTTAGATTGTTTTTCTTCTTCCAACCAAATTCCTAAAATATCATCTGATTGAGATTGGCAAAAAATAGCAATTAATAAAAAAATATATTTATTTTCATTATTTAGAATGATTTATTTATACCTAGAAGCCATCTGAATTTAATTTGATTTTCAGAATTAGCAGGGTCACTTAGGAAAAAAGGAAAGTCAAGTCTGAATAATAGTGGTTTTTCAAAATCATAATAATCATCAACTATTTGTCCTAAATCGCATGTAAATCCAATTCCCATATCACTCCTTATACTGCCAAATGAAAAGTTATTTTCAACATTGTCATTATTTATAACACCAATGTCATAAAAAATATATGAATCAATAGGTATATTTTTTAAAAATTTAAATGCTTTATAATCTTTTGTTATATTTTTTAAATAATCTATATATGAAACTTCAAAATTCATAGATATTCCTCCTATTCCATAGTTTGTGTTAATTATTCCTGCATCTGTATTTTCAAACATATAATTTCCAGCGTATCCTCTTAAATTTAAACCTCCTGCAACATGGAAATGATTGGTTCCAACTCTATAATCAGCATTTTCTTTAGATATAAAACCTGCAGATCTTGACAGATTGTAATTCATCATTTCTTCAGGATTTGCCCCCGCTGCAAATAACATACTTTCTATAGGGAAATTTTCACCAAATCCAGTTTGTGCAAAAAATCTAGTTTTTATTCCTAGACCAAAAATTTCATTTTCATTTATGGTAGACAATGAAATTTGAGAAAAGTTGTAGTCGCTCATCCAAGAGGAGCTCCTAAGAGATAGGTTTATGTTACCATTTCCATTAACATATTCATATTTATGAGATAAATCAACAGAGAGTATACTATTGTATTTGTTTTCCCCTGGATTTCTGAACGGACCCCATAAATTTTCATTTAATAAATAATTTAAATCATTATATTCTTTTCTTATCATTCCTTTGAATCCAATTTTTAAAGTATTTATTTTTTCATGATCATGAATTTTCAAAGAAAGTGAGTGAGCGTCAAGTCCGTCTAGGTGCTTAATGGTTCCATTAAATGTGCTATTCTTTATATATTTATCTAATGAGGTTGAGTAATCAAGACCATAAGAAATTATATCATTTCCGGGCTTATTTGAATATTCTGAAGCATTTAAAAATGTACTATTAATAAAGAAAAAAGAGTTGATCAAATGATGTTCTCCTAAATAACCTCCTTTCATATCAACTCCTAGTTTGATGCCATCATATGAGTTGTATCCTACAGAAGGTCTGGCTTTAAATTCATAAAATTTCCAATCAGGATGTTGCTTTACACCAAAATTTAAAGAGTATTTAGTGTTTCCTTTTAATCTGTTGTTTAACATATAATTATCACCTAATCTATACGTAGGGTCAATAATTACATTTTCAATTCCACTAGAGTCAGGTAGGTATACTGAAAAAGTATAAGTCTGATTTAATTTGCCAAAACCGGTCCATTTTGGTAATATCTTATGTTTAGTTTTTTTAATAAATTCTTTATTTGGAATATGAAATCGTTGTTTTAATCCAAAATTTGAAATTACCACTAAATCAATTGGCATTTCCATGCCTTTTGGATCTCTTTTTAACTCAATATTAAAGTTTGCTTCATCAACTTTTTCAACATTTGAAACTGAATAGTCTAGTCCTTTTGTACTTTCAAGCCACTGGTCAAAAAACCAGTTCAAATCTACTTTAGTTGATTTAATAATTGAATTTCTAAAGTCTTTAAAATATGGATGACACATTTTCCAAGTATTAAAATAATCTTGCATTGCTTTTAAAAATAAATCATCACCTAAAACATACTGTAAGTTATATAACATCACTCCAGGTTTATAATAAACATGTCTATAGCCCCCTCCATGATGGAGTGCGCTTCCAAAGTCATGTGAATGTGTATTTAATTTTGGTGTATTATTAATCGTGGCATCCTTCATGTATCTGTTATATATTTCTTCATCAATTGCAAGAAGTTTAAACTCTTCATTTTTAAAGATTCGACTTTTTGGTGCTTCAGAGGAATAAGGGCCATCAATTTTATTTAGCCCCCATGCTGTTAAAAATTGTGTAAATCCCTCATCTAGAGAAGCTCTATAAGTTTCATTACTTCCAACCATGCCGTAAAACCAATTATGGCCAATTTCATGCACAAATAAATCTCTGTAATAAGGATCGAAACCACTATCTAAAGTTAACATTGGGTATTCCATTCCATCTCTTGCATCAGTAACTATCATCTTATGATAAACATACATTCCAATATCTTCTGATAGAACTTGAATTGTTTTAGCAGTGTAATCCGCAGCATTTTGCCATCCTGCAGCATGATGTTCTTGAGCTAGAGAATAACATTTTATTCCATTCCACTCACTTTCTCCAATTCTGTATGTTGGGTCAGCAGTAAATGCAAAATCATGTACGTTTTCAGCATGAAATTTCCAAGTTTTCTTCACTTTTGGATTGTGAGGAATTATAATTGATGGTTTTTCGTTCCAAGGTTTATTAGCAAAGTTTCTTATATCTATTTTTTTTCTTAAACTTGGAGGTAAAACTTCGTTTCTATTTAACATATTACCTGTAGCTTCAACAATATAATTAGAAGGAAATGTGAGTTCAACATCAAATGCTCCAAAGTTGCCATAAAATTCTTTCACCAAATGTTGATCAATAGTCCAGCCAAATTTAGAATCATAAACAGCAATTCTAGGGTACCAATGAACTCCATTGTAATGTTTCAGCTTTTTAGTCTCTTCGTCATGTTTTCCATCCCATGAATCATAATATTTCATTCTTCTTCCATAAGGTTTCTTATTAAAATAAGTTTTAAAATCTATATTAAAACTTATCATTTCTCCACTCTTTAGAGGTTTATTTAAAACAACCTTTAAAACTGTATTATCAAGTTCAGTCATTAAATTTATTCCTTCTGAAGAAATTGATAAAATTTCGGTCCCTCTACCTACTCCCTTAAATTCTTCATCTACTCTGTTATTTACTTTTTTTAAATTTTCATAATATGAATCTTCTTGAAATGCATTTTGGTAAAGATGAAAATATACTACACTTAATTCATCAGGGGAATTGTTCCAATATGTTAATTTCTGTGAAGCTGTTATAGCATTATTTAAATCATTGATTTCTGCTTTTATTTCATAATACACATCCTGTTGCCAATATCCTTCATAAGGTTTTTTATTTTTCCAGTAATTTGGATTGTCTATATTTTTATATGTATTTGGTTTTTTTAATGGATCATAAGTTGTGTTTAAAGAATCTATATTTTGTGAAATTCCTGTAACAACTATTAAAAAAAATAAAAAAAGAATCTTTTTCATAATTAATAGGTATGTATTGTTTTACGAAGATATTATTTTTTGAGTTATTTTCAGGTACTTATGCTTTTAAACTCATGTCAATATTATGGACTGAGTGAGTTAAAGCACCAATTGAAATATAGTCAACTCCGGTTGCTGCATATTCTTTGATGTTTTTTTCAGTTATGTTTCCTGAAATTTCAATAGGAATTTTTTTAGAAATAATTTTCACAGCTTTTTTTATTTCTACAATTTCAAAATTATCTAATATTATCCTATTAATTTCATTGAATTTTATAATTTGATTTAATTCATCTATTGTTCTTACTTCTACTATAATGGGTATTTTTTTTACATTATTTGAATAATTTATTGCTTGATTAACAGAGTATGATATTCCTTTTGAATAATCAATATGATTGTCTTTGATTAAAATAGCATCATATAATCCCATTCTATGATTTTCTCCCCCTCCAATTTTAACAGCCCATTTCTCTAAAAATCTTAAATTTGGCGTTGTTTTTCTTGTGTCTAGTATTTTGACATTAAAGCCTGAAATTAATTTTTTAATGTTATTAGTTTTGGTTGCAATTCCACTCATTCTTTGCATACAGTTTAAAACTAATCTTTCCATTGCTAATATTGATCTTATATTTCCACTGACCTTTAGAATGGTATCACCTATATTAATATTTTGTCCATCTTCTTTCATGAGAATAATGTCAAGATTTTTATCATAATAATTAAAAATATATTTTGCTAACTCAACTCCTGCAACGATTGCATTTTCTTTACTTATTAAATTCGCTGTTCCTTTTTTTTTAGATGGTATACAGCAAATTGAAGTGTGATCACCGTCTTTGATGTCTTCTTGAATACAATTCTCAATAAATTCTTGTAATTTTTTATTATTCATTTATTTTTTTGTACTTGCAAATTAAAAAATAATAATTTTGAAGTGATATTATTTTTTATAATTTAATGAAAATAAAGTTAATTTTTTTAGGTAAAAAAAAGAATAATCCTATAAATGATTTAATTGAAAAATATTTTTTAAGAATTAAAAAGGAAATCAGTTTAGAGTTAGTTTATAATTCCTCTTTTAATAAAAAAACAAATTCAATTGTTAATGATGATGATATTGTTATTTTATTAGATGAAAAAGGAGATGAAGTTAATTCTAAATCATTTGCTAAAAAATTAAAAAGTATTATTTCATTATCACCAAAAAAAATTGTATTTATAGTTGGTGATGCCTATGGATTTTCTGATCGTTTATATAAACGATCAAATTATATTATATCCTTATCAAAATTAACATTTCCTCACGAAGTTGCCAGATTAATTATTGTTGAGCAACTTTACAGAGCAATTACAATAATTAAAAATCATCCCTATCATCATGAATGAAATAATTTTAGCTTCAAATAATGAAAATAAGTTACGAGAGTTTAGACAAATATTTTCATCAAAAAAAATAATTTCTCTAATGGATATTAATTTCAATAATGAAATTAAGGAAACTGGTTCCACCCTTGAACAAAATGCATTAATTAAGGTTAGAAAAGTTTTTAATTATTCAAAAAAAAATTGTTTATCAGATGACAGTGGGTTAGAAATTGATTATTTAAACGGTGAGCCAGGTGTGTATTCCGCTAGATATGCTGGTAATAATGCAAATTCAATTGATAATATTAAAAAAGTTTTAAATAATCTTGGTGAAACAAAAAATAGAAAAGCTAGATTTAGAACTATAATTGCTTACAAAGATTCATCGACTGAAAAGCTTTTTGAAGGGGTAATTAATGGAAGAATATCAAACATTATTATAGGGAAAGGTGGATTTGGATACGATCCTATATTTATTCCTGAAAATTATGACATTACATTTTCTGAGATGTCTTTAGAACAGAAAAATAAAATTAGTCATAGATCTTTAGCAATTAAGAAATTATTCAAATTCTTTTGTTTGAAATAGTTTTTTCAACTAATTCAGAAATAAAATCTTTAAGATTTGTCTCAGATTTATCTATCATTTGGGGTACAATGCTTTCTTTAGAAAAACCAGGAATAGTATTTACTTCAATTATATATGGATCTTCTTTTTTTACAATAAAATCAAAACGGACAATGCCATTTAGGTTTAATGAATCATAAGCTTTAATAGAAATATTTTTAATTTTATCTGCAATTTCCACTTCAATATTTGCAGGAGTTATTTCATTAGATTGGCCAAGATATTTCGCATTATAATCAAATATCTCATTATTTGAAATGATTTCTGTTAATGGTAAAGTGATTAACTTCTCTTTAGAAAAATTATGAACAGCACAAGTTAGCTCTCTTCCTTCTATAAATTCTTCTATCATAAAATCTTGTGCATATTGTTTAGCTAGATTTATCGCCTTATTTAATTTACTTGGATTATTTACTTTGCTAACCCCAAAACTTGAACCACTATTTATCGGCTTTACTATACATGGATATTTGATGTTAATATCAGTTTTTTTATTTAGAATAGAGTTTGGAACTGTAAAATCTTGTTCTCTTAAATAATCATTACATTTTTTTTTGTTAAATGTAAGTTTTGACGATATTTCATTTGATGAGCTATATGGAATTTTCAAGGACTCAAAATAACTACATAATTCACCTGTTTCACCAGGAGAACCGTGAATTAAAATAACAATAAGATTAAATTTGATTTTTTTGCCTTTTTGATTGAGAGAAAAGTCTTTTTTATTTAATTTCTCAAGTGTTTTTTTATTAATAAAATCTGCATTTTTGTCTTTTATTATAATTAAGTAACCAGAGTATTTATCAGGATCTAAGTTATTAATAAAATTCTCTCCACTTTTAATGGAAATTTTTTTTTCTTCGGAGTTCCCCCCAACTAATATGGCAATGTTTTTTTTCAATTTAATATATGATTATTATAAAGTTATAAGATTTATTAATTAATAATCTATTTCTAAATATATTTGTTTTATGAAAAAATATAAATATTTAATAATTTTTCTTTTTTCCACAGTTGTGTTTTTATGTCTTTTTTTTCTTTCATCTAATTTTTTTTTAAAAAAACATACAAACCATAGTCAAATGATTGTAGTTCCGAATCTTTTAGGAAAAACATTTCAAGAAGCTCATAATTTAATTTCAGATATAAAATTAAATTATAAGATTATTGATGGTGAAATTCGAGATTATAATCCAAAGTTTAAGGTGAGTACTGTTACTAGTCAGAATCCATTGCCTTTTGACACAGTTAAAGAGGGTAGGTCAATTTATATAACAATAAATGCGGACAATATTCCTATTACTTCTTTTCCCTCAATTTCTGACCAACCCTTTAGGTACGCTAAAAATATATTACAAAGTGTTAATTTAAAGGTAGGTGATATTTTTTATCAAAATGATATTGCAAGAAATGTAGTTTTAAAGTCAGAATACAATAGTTTTTCTATTAATAAGAAAGATAGTCTTCCAATTTTTTCTACAATTGATTTATATATAGGAACAGGTTTTCCAAAAAATCAATTTGAATATAAGGTGCCTAAATTAAAAGGTCTTCTATTAGATGAGGCTTATAGTGTTTTAAAGGATAATTTATTGAATTTAGGTAATGTTTATATAGATGATTATATTGAGGATACTTTGTCTTTGTTTGTTTATAAACAAAGACAAAAATATACAGGTGTTTCAAAAATCATATATTTTTCTTATAAAACTAAAGCTCCTTTAATTGATTTATGGCTTACAAATGACACCACTAAATTAATATATTAACTTATGGCCGAAGAATTAAATTTAGATGATAATTTGATTGAACATTATAGTTTTTTAGTAGAAAAGGGTCATGATATTATAAGGTTGGATAAATTTTTAATGTTAAGGCTTGCAAATAAATCTAGGAATAGAATTCAGCAATGCATAATTAATGGTAATGTTTTTTGTAATAATAAAAAGCAAGTTAAATCTAATTATAAAGTAAAACCGAATGATGAAATAAGTATTAGATTTCAATATGAACCATTAGATAAAAGTATAACTCCTGAAAATATCCCATTGGATATAATTTATGATGATGATCAAATTATAGTTGTGAATAAAAAACCCGGTATGGTTGTACATCCTAGTTTTGGGCATTACACTGGAACTTTAATTCATGCTTTACTTTATAGGTACAGTGAGCTTAATAAGCTTAAAAATAAAGAAAGGCCTGGTTTAGTACATAGAATTGATAAAAACACTAGTGGGTTATTAGTAATAGCTAGAGATTCAGATAGTATGACTTATTTATCTGCTCAATTTGCTGATCATTCTATTGAAAGAAAATATATTGCATTGGTTTGGGGTGTTTTAAAAGAGGATCATGGAACTATAGAAGGAAATATAGGTCGCAATTTAAAGAATAGAAAGATTATGGATGTTTTTCCAGAAAAAGATAAAGGTAAGCATTCAGTAACTCACTACAAGGTTATCGAGAGGTTTTCTTATGTAACATTAATTGAATGTAAATTAGAAACAGGAAGGACCCACCAAATTAGAGTTCATATGAAATATATAGGTCATCCATTGTTTAATGATAATGAGTATGGAGGTGATAAAATTTTAAAAGGAACACGTTTTTCTAAGTATACTCAGTTTATTAAAAATTGCTTTAAATTATTTCCAACTCATGCATTACATGCAAAATCACTTGGTTTTATGCATCCAAAAAATAATAAAAGAATCAATTTTGATTCTGAACTGCCAAAAAATTTTCAGGATTTGATTCAGAAATGGCGAGTTTACTCTCACTCTAACTTATCTACAAATTAGTCTATTAACACTTACAATAGGGAATTCTTTGTTAGGAAAAAGGTGTTCGTGTTTTTTTTCAGGTTCTAAACCAGCTTTTTTGGCTTCTATTAAAAAGTTTTCATATTCAATTATATATTGGTCTGAAAACCCATGTGTTGCATCATAAGCTGTCATTGAGTTTTTTCCTAAACTTTTTTTTGTTTTTTTCGGGTCAATTGAATGTAGCTCTACGATTAATAAACCATATTTTTTCAAAAATGGTTTCCAATTAGAGAAGTGTTCGTAAAGATTTTGACTTAAAACTTCATTTTTAATTCTCTGTCCTCTGTAAGCAAAGCTGCAATTTGAATTAGATTTTGTTTTATTTTTTTGTTTGGGTGTTTTATATATTCTATTATGGTCTAAAAATGATCTTACATTTAGTAAGTCTTCTAAATTTACATCATGTTCTTTTTTAATTTTTTTAGCTAATTCTATAGGATTTCCAATATCACCAAATGCAGTATTGGCCCATATATCTGCATTTTTAATATTTTCTTTTGTTACTTCTAATGCTTTATAATTAAAATCACTACCAATAATTATTAATGGATAGTCTTTTAATAACTTTCCTCTTTTAGTTTTGTAATAAATTAAGTCAAAAATATGTTCAATTAATGATCCATCACCACATCCTATATCTATAAAACCTTTTGGTTGTTGCTCAATTGGAAGGTTGAATAGATTTAAAATAATTTCATCAACCTTTTTAAAATATAATTTATGTGCTCCGCCACTTCCCCATACATTCATTTTTCTATCTACATGAATTTCCGCACTATTTTCTTCTTTCTCCCAAAGAATATTTGGGTTTTCAAAGATAAGTTCTTTTAATCTTATAAAAGTAGGTAAGTATGAAACTGTAACTCCATATGCAGAAGCCCTTTTAAATAAAAATTGACCTATTTCAGTAGAAGTAAGATTTTCTTTATCTATAATATTTAGTTTTATAAATAATTTTATTAGTAAAGATTTCCAATTTTTATTTATTTTAATATTGTTAAAATTATTAAGCGAAAGTAGTTTAAGTCTAGATAGGGCAACAAATATCGGTCCCAATATAACACCTTCAATATGTTTTTCAAGATTTAATTTTAAATTATATGCGGTAAGTATGTTGCTTCGTTTATTTAAAAAATTATTAATAATATTAAATAGAGATTTTTCTGTATTAGAATTTTTTTCTTTTTTTGATTGAAAAAAATGGTTGTAATTATATTCTTCTTGGAAAAATGGTTCGATTATTTTATAAGTATTGTAAATATTAATTAAATCAATAGATTTATTTTTTTTAAAAAAAACATCATCATTGATAAATTGTTGTGTTAGCCAACCTTGACAACATAGTAGTCTAAGAGCTACGTTTAAATATCCTTCACTAGCATTAAATTTTTTAGATAAGAAAGAAAGACTGATTTCTTCTTCAGAAAATTCATTTAAAATATTTTTTTTACCCAATGTTAGAATGGTGGGTACTAAAGCAATTCCATCAAGATGATAGAATATAAACGATCTCATTATTGCTTTATTTGTATTCATTATTTAAATATGGTTGCAAATCTAATATTTTCACTAATTTTATCAAATGAAAAATACACTATATATATTAATTTCCTTTTTTTTAATTTCTTGTAATAGTGATTTAGATACTTTTTCTGCTTGTGATTTTCCTCAGAAATTAAGTTGTTGTGATGGTTCAGAATTATCAGTATTAACATTTAATAGATTAGAATCAACTTCTTTAAATAGTTCTTTAAGACTTATTCAAAATTTAAGTCCTGATATAATAGGATTACAAGAATCTTATGGTGTTGGTTTAGATATAGCAACAACTTTAGGATATTGTTACTATGGGAATGATGATTCTAGTGTTGCTTTTTTATCTAAATATGAGATGGAATTTATAAGTGAAAATTTTGTTAAAATTCATCTTAATGAAGAACAAACAATTAATTTTTTCAATATTCATTTTACTGCATTTCCTTATCAGCCATATCAAATTAGAGATGGGGAGTTAACAACTGTCTGGGAAATAGAACATGAAGCAGAAGAAACAAGAAGAAAAGAGTTTCAGAGTTTGTTGGGTGAATTACATTCTTTGATTAAAGATGAAGAAATTATTTTAGTTGGAGATTTTAATGAGCCTTCTCACTTAGATTGGACTTTGCAAGCTGCAATTCAGGGCTTGAATTTTGGGTTTGAAGTAAATTGGCCAATTTCTAATGATTTAGAATCTATAGGAATGATTGATGCCTATAGACAAGAATATCCAAACTCCATTACTCATCCAGGTTTTACATGGACCCCTTTTCAATCAGAAAATGAAGTTCACGATAGAATTGATTTTGTTTATTACTCAGGTAGAATTGATTTAAGTGAAGTGTTTCTCGTTGGTCCTGATTATTTATCTGATATTGTTGTTGATTATTATGAGTCAGACCATAGAGCTGTATTCGCTAAATTTACTATACAGTAACCTTTTTTTATTTCTTCTACATTTCTCGCTACAATATTTAACATCATTCCAGTTTCTTTTCCATTTTTTTCTCCAATTAAATGGCAATTCACAAACTAAACAAATTTTAAATTCTAATTTTTTTTTCAATTTTTATTTATTGTAGAAATTAGTCATGACCAAAGCGTGGGGTAGTGTAATAACAGAAACTATTATTAAAATAACCATAGGTAATGAAATATTTAAGAAGTTATTTAAAGAGGCATAACAAATTATAAAAGTAAAAAAATATGCAGCAATAGAATGGGGGATAAGTAGCTTGATGAAATTAAAAATATTTTTAATCTTTTTTATTTTTTTTAGGTATATATACTCATGGTATAGTGATCTAAAGGAGTGAATAAAAACAAAATACAGAGTAAATCCTATAATTATTGGAAATAAGTAAAATGTAATGAATATTAAAAAGTATTGGAAAATTTCAGAGAACATATCCTCAGTAGTTATAAATTTTTTATAAACTAAAATAAGCAACATTAAAATCGTTAAAAACAAACTAACATAGAACAAATTTGAAATAATTTTGTCACTGTAAATACTAGAAAATTGTTTGGTGTCAAAAAAAAATTCACTTGTTAATATAAGCTCAGAATTATTTAAAAAAAGTAAACTAGTCATTAAGAATAATCCCCATATAATAAAAACAAAATTTTTTGCTTTAAATTTTAATTTATAATCTGAAAAATGTGATTCTCCAAAATGATAGGCTGAAATAATTAAAAAAAATATAAATGAATAATATGGCCACCAAATCCATGCAATTAAATAAATACAGGCAATAAATAAATAGATTGTATAAAATGAAAGTACTGATATTTTGTTTTTTGAAAGAAATAAAATATTATCAAGTGATCCATGTGGAATGCCAAACAAAATAATTAGGGAACTACTAATTAAAATTTGACTTTGGAAACTTATTTCACCAAACCCAGCATAAATGTTAAATATGATGAAAATAGATATTAAATAAATAAAGGAATAAGCATTCATGAAAAAAAAGTGGGGCAATTAATGCCCCACTATTCACAAAATTAATATTAACTATGCTTTCTTTGCAGATTCAGTAATAGCAATATTATATACTACTAAACCAAAGCCGATTTTATTGATAGCGTCAGCTATGTTGTAAAAAAGATCTACATTCTCAGATCCCCAACCTAAAGCTGTGTTTAGCCAGCCACCGTCCATACACATATATCCTATTGGATAGATAGCCCAACCTACTAACACAAACCAAGCCAATGTTCTAACACCACACTTGATGTTTTCTGATGCATTTTCAGCTAATTTTGCAACTTCACCAAACCATGCGGTATATAAAATATATATATAACCGATAGTTGAGATTACACCCCATTTCACAGAGTGAGCAGTACTTCCGTCAACGTTGAATGCTTCTCCAATGTATCCAGCAATAAGCATCCAAAGAGAAGCTCCAATTAACTTGTAAAGTAAACTTCTTTTAGCTCCTGCAAGTACTGTTAATAAATAAAATTCTACACACATTAGCGGAACTGTTAAAATCCAATCAACATATCTAAAGAATGTTGGATTTTCACCTGTTGCAATGTAATAGTCTCTCATATAGAAATAATGTACAGCAGCAATACCTGTAATAAGAGCAGATACAAGGAGAGATTTTCTCCATTTTGTGCTAACAGAGTTCATTTCAAAGAAAAAGAATACAGAGGCTGCGAACATAGCCATGTATCCAATGAAAAATGTGAATCCTACATAGTCATCAGGTGCCATGACCTTAATCTCCATAAGATTACTAATAAATTCAAAGTTCATATTTATAATTTTTAGTTAAACTTATGTAAATGTATAACTTTTTTATAAAAAAAGTTATACAAAATAAAAACAAAATATATTTTATTAAAAATTTAATCTGTTAATTAATTTTAAAACAATTAATTTATTTTCCAATACAAAAATCTCTAAATATTGAATCTAAAAGGTGTTCATTAGTAATTTCTCCAGTAATTTCACCAAGATGCTGAAGGGATTCTTTTATATCTATTGCAAGTAATTCACCAGAAATATTAGATAAAATACCATTATTAATTGATTCAATATTTTTTAATGTATTTGTTAAAGCTTCAAAATGTCTTTGATTAGTAATAACAAAATCTTGATTTATATTTTCCCAGTTTTTTGTTCTCTTTAAAATAGAGGATTGTATCTTTCCCATTCCTTCATCATTTAGAATAGAACAGTAAATAATTTCTTTTTCTAAATCTTTGATACTATTTTTTTTATTAGCTAAATCTGTTTTATTCGCCAGTAAAATAGATTCTGTTCCTTTTGATGAAAAAGACAGAATATCTTCTTTTACTTGCTTTGGATTAAAATCATTAACATCAAAAACATAAATTATAATAGCAGCTTCATCTATTTTTTGATATGTTTTCTTTATACCTATTTTCTCTATTTTATCGTTTGTTTTTCGTAGTCCTGCTGTATCAATAAATCGAAATTGAAAACCTTCAATAGTAAAAGTTTCTTCAATTACATCTCTAGTGGTACCTTTTATATTGGAAACAATTGCTCTTTCTTCATTTAATATTTTGTTTAAAAGGGTTGATTTTCCAGAGTTGGGTGGCCCTACAATTGCAATAGGTATTCCATTTTTTATTGCATTACCATATTTGAAAGATTTTAAAAGGGGTTTTATTTTTTCTTTCATTAAAGTAAGTAATCCAAGTAGTTCATCTCTGTTGGCAAATTCAACATCTTCGGTGCTAAAATCTAATTCCAGTTCAATAAGTGCGCCAAATTTTATTAGTCGATCTCTTAATGATTTTATTTGATTAGAATAACCTCCCCTCATTTGCTTCATAGCTAGGTTATGACTTTTTTCATTTTTAGAACTAATTAAGTTAGCAACTGCTTCTGCTTGAGATAGATCCAATTTGCCATTTAAAAAAGCTCTTAGGGTAAACTCCCCCCTTTTAGCCAGTGTGCAACCATTTTCAATTAATAACTGTATTATAGCGCTTTGTACGTATTCAGATCCGTGGCAAGATATTTCTATTACATCTTCACCTGTATATGATTTTGGTGCTTTAAAGTATGTTAGAAGAACTTCATCAATCACTTTATTATTTTTCATAATCCTTCCAAAATAGATAGTATTTGATTTAAAGTCATTTGCTTTTTTGATTCTTTTAGAAGAAAATATATTATAGCATATATTAATCGATTTTTTTCCAGAAATTCGAATAATAGCAATAGCTCCTTCTCCCTTTTTAGTGGATATTGTACATATTGTATTTTCTTGTGAACCTTTCATTTTATAATAATCAACACAAAAGTACTTATTTTAAGACAATTTATTTTCTATGTTTGTCATTCAAATAATAAAAATTTAACTTTAATAGTAATTAAAATAAATGTAGTATGAGTGTACTTATTAGCAAAGAATCAAAAATTTTAGTTCAGGGTATAACAGGAAAGGAAGGGTCTTTCCATACTAAGCAAATGATTGATTATGGGACTAATATAGTAGCTGGGGTAACCCCTGGCAAAGGCGGACAAAATCATTTAGGTAAACCAGTTTTTAATACAGTTTCTGAAGCTGTAAAAAAATCAGGTGCAAATGTTTCTGTCATTTTTGTGCCTCCAAAATTTGCGGCTTCAGCTATTATTGAATCTATTGATGCCGGAATTGAAGTCATTGTTTGTATTACAGAGGGTATTCCTGTTAGAGATATGATAGAAGTCAAAAGTAAATTATCAAATGTTAATTCAATTTTGATAGGTCCAAATTGTCCGGGAGTTATTAGTCCTGGAATAGGTAAGGTTGGAATTATGCCTGGTTTTATTCATTCATCAGGTAAAGTTGGTGTTATTTCTAGATCAGGAACATTAACGTACGAAGCAGTTGATCAATTAACAAAAATTGGTTTAGGTCAATCTTCTTGTATTGGTATAGGGGGTGATCCAATTATAGGAACTAGTATGTGTGATGCTGTTAAAATGTTTATGAATGATAAAAATACTTCTGCTATTGTTATGATAGGTGAGATAGGAGGTGAAATGGAGGCTGAAGCCTCTAGATGGATTAAAAATCATGGAACTAAACCAGTCATAGGATTTATTGCCGGAAAAACTGCTCCAGCGGGCAGAACTATGGGGCATGCTGGTGCTATTATTGGCGGAGAACATGAAACTGCAAGTATGAAAATGAAGATTATGAAAGAATGTGGAATTCATGTTGTTGATTCTCCTGCTGATATTGGTAAAGTTACTTTTGAGATATTAAATTCTTGATCATGCAATTATTAAAAGGAAAAGTTTCAATTATAACAGGTGGATCTAGAGGAATTGGCCGTTCTATTTGTTTAAAGCTTGCTGAACAAGGATCTGATGTTATTTTTACTTATAGGTCTTCTAAAGAAAAAGCTGAAATATTAAAAAATGAATTACAATCTTTTGGCATTAGATCTGAGGCTATAATGTCAGATGCTAGTGATTTTGAATCTGCCCAGTCATTAGTTCAGAGTATAGAAAATAAATTCTCCAAAATTGATGTTTTAATTAATAATGCGGGTATAACTAAGGATGGTTTGTTGATGAGGATGAGCGAGGAAGATTTTGATAAAGTATTGGCAGTCAATCTTAAGTCTGTTTTTAATATGACAAAGTCAGTTCAAAAGATAATGTTAAAGCAAAGGTCTGGATCCATTATTAATTTAAGTTCAATTGTTGGTGTTAGAGGCAATGCTGGCCAATCTAATTATGCAGCTTCTAAAGCTGGGATAATAGGTTTCACTAAATCAATAGCTTTAGAATTGGGATCAAGAAATATTAGATGTAATGCTATTGCTCCTGGATTTATAGAAACTGAGATGACAGATTCTCTTGATCCTAAAACTGTTGAGAATTGGATAAGATCAGTTCCTTTAAGGAGGGTAGGTGCTAGTTCTGATGTTGCAGATTGCTGTTTATTTTTAGCTTCGGATTTGTCATCTTATATAACTGGGCAAGTTTTGAATGTATGTGGAGGGTTATTGACATAATAATATGATATTTAATTCTGTTTCATCTTTCAGTTTATTTTTTATTCTTTTGTTATCTTTTATTTTTAGTTTTTTTCTGTATTTCTATAGAGAAAAAAGATTGCAGGAGTTGTCAATTAATATTAGGATATTTTTATTTTCACTTCGTTTTTTATCTTTTTTTTTAATTTTACTTTTATTACTTAATCCCTTTATAGAAAATAAAAAGGAAATAATTGAAAAACCTATTTTAGTAGTTTTTCAAGATAACAGTTCTTCTATAATCTCTAATAGTGATTCATTATTTTATAAAAATTCTTACAAAGAAATAATTGAAAACTTTAAGTTTAAAGTAAAAGAGAAATTCAATGTTGAATTTTTATTGTTTGGGGAAGAAGTAAGGGAAGACACAATCTCTTTTACTGATAAATTTTCTAATATTAGTTCAATTTTTAATTATTCTGAGAATGTTTTTTCAAATGTGAATGTTGGTTCATACTTATTAATTTCTGACGGAATATATAATAAAGGAAAAAACCCTAAATATTTAGAGAAAATATTAAATGCTCCTTTACATTGTTTAGCAATAGGTGATACTGTTAAATCCAGAGATGCTTTTATTCACTCAGTTAATCATAATAAAATAGGTTTTCCAGGAAATGAGTTGCCAGTTGAAATTAATTTACAAGTAAATAATTTAAAAGGTGAAAAAATTAAATTAGAAGTTAAATCAAAAAAAAATATAGTTTTTAAAAAAATAATTGATGTTAATAGTGTTGATTTTTTGACAACTATTCCTTTTTATGTAAAGTCTAATAAGTCAGGCTTAAATAAATTTGATATTTCTCTTTCTCTTTTGTCACCTAAAGTGGAGAATAATATAAGCAATAATTCTTCTTCTTTTTATATAGACATTGTTAATAAAGAAAAAGAAATATTAATGTTATACGATTTTCCACATCCTGATATAACAGCTCTTAAGTCAGCTATCCAATTAGATCAACAATATAAAATTGAAATTAATAGAATATCAGATGTTAAAAAAGAAATTAATAATTATGATTTAGTAATATTATATCAATGTGACTTATCAACTTCTAATTTAAAAAAAGTACGAAAAAATAATATTCCTATTTGGTATATCATTGGTCCACATTCTAATGTTTCTAAAATAAATAGTATGCAAGAAACTGTTTATTTTAGTGGTGAAAAAAATGATTTTAATGAACAATATGTTTCTTTTAATGAAACGTTTCAAAAATTTAATTTAGAGAAAAGTGTTTTGGAATTGATAAACAATTCCCCTCCTTTAATAATGAATTATTCTTATAAAATAAACAATGATGTAAAGGTTGTTTTAAATAGACAAAGTAAATTGTCATCTAAAGAAAAGCCAATATGCTTTTTTTCTAGGAATAATAATGAATGTTTTTTAATTTCTGAAGGCATTTGGCGTTGGAGACTTAATAATTTTTTAAAAAAATCAAATCATGATTCTTTTAATTCATTAATTATTAAAATTGTAAAAAATTTGTTAATTGAGAGTGACAGAGATAGATTAAAATTAAATTTCCAATCTGTATATAACTTTGGTGAATCTGTAGTTTTTAAATCTGAATTATATAATGAAAATTTAGAACTAGTACCAAGCCAAGAAATTAATTTAAATTTAAGGGATGAGGAAAATAATGAATTTAATTATTCATTTATTTCTTTTGGTGGTGATTATCTATTAAATCTTGGAGAATTAAATCCTGGTAGTTATCAATTTGTTGTAACTACAAATTATGATGGTGAAAATTTTGTAAAGAAAGGTGATTTTATTGTTAGAAATTCGTTAATAGAAAAAAATATTACTATTGCTGATCATGATTTATTATATAATTTGTCTAAAAAAAATAATGGAATTCTCTTTCAATTAAATGAAATTAATAGTATTGAAAATAAAATTTTAAGTTCAAATGTTTTTAAACCTGTTATTCACTATGAAAATGAGAGAGTCAGTCTAATAGGATTTATTATTTCTCTTATTTTAATATTTATTTTTCTTTTTTTAGAATGGTTTTTTAGAAAAAAGTTTATTAGATATTAATTTTTTTATTTGATTTGTTATCTTTGAAAAAAACAAATAATTAATATTTTTAATATGAATAATAAACAACCAGAAATAAATCCAAAAAAAGCAACCTTTTTATTAACCTTGGCTTTTTTTGGTATTTTTATTGTCCTTTTTTCAAGCAGACTTTTTTATACTATTCCTCAAGGTTTTGAAGGTTATATATTTTACACTTTCGGAAATGGTCTTGATAAAGAAAATGTTAAAGGGCAAGGTCTTCATTTGAAATTTCCCTGGGACAATTTAATAAAGTACGATATTAGAATTCAAGAAAATATGAGTACGATGGAAGTATTGTCAAGGAATGGTTTGACTATTGCTATGGAACTTTCATACAGATATAGTCCTATGGTTGGAAAATCTGGTTATATAGAAGAAAGTATTGGTTCAAATTATCACGATAAAATTATTATTCCAGAAATTAGATCTGTTTCAAGAGAGGTAATTGGTGAATATTTACCTGAAGAACTATATTCCACAAAAAGAGAGACTATTGAAGATGAGATATTTGAAAAAACATTAGTTGCTTTGATTCAAAAGAATATAAAATTGGATGCGGTTTTAATAAGAGATGTTACTCTTCCGCAAACTTTACAAGCTGCAATTGAAAAAAAATTAAAACAAGAACAAGAGGCTTTAGAGTATGACTTTAAAATAGAAAAGGCACAAAAAGAAGCCACAAGATTAGAAATAGAAGCTAGAGGAAAAGCAAAAGCTAATGATATTTTAGATGCCAGTTTAACAGAAAACGTTTTAAGGGATAAGGGTATTGAGGCTACAATGAAATTGTCAGAATCTCCAAATTCTAAAGTTGTTGTGGTAGGTTCAGGAAAAGATGGATTGCCTTTAATATTAGGAAATAATTAATATTGATTTTTTTTAGTAAGTATTTTTCTTAGTAAAGAAATATTATCTCTGTAGATTGAAGCGTCTGTAAAATTTAGTGCTTTAGCTGCTTTTTCCATCAGATTTTTATTTTCTTTCATAAGTTTTTTCATTTCTTTTTCAGATAAATTAATTAAATGTTCTTTTAATATTTGATTTGGACTTATTATTTTTTTATCTCTCTTTGATTTAAAATCATATTTGATTTTACTTTTTAATGATTTTGGAGTTATATTGTTTTTATTGTTATATTTTTTTTGAATTTTTCTTTTACGATCTGTTTCAATAATAGTTTTTTGAATTGATTCAGTCATTGAATCTGCATATAATATTGCTTTTCCATTTATATTTCTGGCAGCTCTACCAATAATTTGAATTAAAGATTTTTTAGATCTTAAAAATCCTTCTTTATCAGCATCAATAATTGCTACTAAAGAAACTTCTGGGAAATCTAAACCTTCTCTTAATAAATTTACACCAACTAATACATCAAAATGACCTATTCTAAGATTTTCCATAATTTCTATTCTCTCAATTGTGTCTACTTCGGAATGTATGTATGAACATTTAATACCTGCCTCTATTAAGTATTCACTTAATTTTTCAGCCATTTTTTTAGTTAATGTCGTAACTAAAGTTCGCTCATTAATTTTTATTTTTTCATGTATTTCATTTAGTAAATCATCAACTTGATTTTTGGATTTTCTAATTTCAATTTTTGGCTCTAAAATCCCATTTGGTCTTATTAATTGTTCAATTATAACTCCACCACATTTTTTCATTTCATACTCAGATGGTGTCGCACTAAGGAATATGGTTTGAGGAATTATTTTTTCAAATTCTTCAAAATTTAAAGGCCTATTATCTAGAGCAGAAGGTAGCCTGAAACCATAGTCAACTAAATTTTTTTTTCTCGCTTTATCACCTCCATACATACCTTTAACTTGCGGAATAGTAACGTGACTTTCATCTATTACAAATAAAAAATCCTTGGGAAAATAGTCAAATAAACAAAATGGCCTTTCACCAACTAATCTCTTGTCAAAATATCTAGAATAATTTTCAATTCCCGGGCAATAACCTAATTCTTTTATCATTTCTATATCCAATTCAGTTCTTTTTTCTAACCTTTCGGCTTCTTCTACTTGATTATTTTTAATTAAATAATTTTTTTGATTAACTAAGTCATTGTGAATGTTCTTTAAAATTTCATCATTACTATTAGAAATGAATATACTATTTGGGTAAATTAATAAGTTTTCTTTTTGGTTTTTATTTTTATTTAACAAATCAATTTCTTCAATTTCTTCAATTTCATCACCCCAGAAATTTATTTTATATTTTTTTTCTATATATGAAGTGAGTATTTCAATAGAATCTCCAATAATTTTAAATGTACCAGGTTCTAAATCATATTTTACTCTTTGATACATGCCTGAAATTAAATCACTCATTAATTTTTTTCTTTTTATTTTTTGATTGACCATAATATTTATAGTTTTCTCTTCAAATAATTTAGGATTTCCTAAGCCATAAATACATGAAACAGAAGATATTACTATTACATCTTTCCTTCCAGATAAAAGAGTAGATGTAGTGCTTAATCTCATTTTTTCTATTTCTTTATTTATTGATAAATCTTTTTCAATATATTTTCCTGTTACTGGTAGATAGGCTTCAGGTTGGTAGTAGTCATAATAAGAAACAAAATATTCTACTGCATTTTCAGGAAAAAAATCTTTAAACTCAGAGAATAATTGGGCTGCTAATGTTTTATTATGGCATAAAATTAATGTTGGTTTTTGTGTGTTTTTAATAACGTTTGCAATTGTAAATGTTTTTCCCGATCCAGTAACCCCAAGTAAACATTGATTTTTTTCGCCAATTTTAATTCCATTTGAAATTTTTTCAATTGCCTCAGGTTGATCTCCAGTTGGTTTAAAGGGCGCTTTTAGTTTAAACATTTTTTTTAGATTGTATTTCTTTAATCCATATTCTAAATGAAAATTCTGCTTGAATTTCTAGCATTTTTTTTCCATTCATTATTTTAGCTCCTTTTTCTTTTCCTTTTTTTAAAAAAAAAGTTTCTTTAGGATTGTAAATCAAATCATACATATAATGCTTGTTTGAAATTAAATTATAATTAATATTAGGAAAAAAATTAATTAAATTATTACTACCTAATATAGTTGTATTAATAATTAATTTATGAGTTTTTAAGTACTTTTCTGACTCTTTATATGATATAATATCCTTTTTATTATTATTTCTAGATACGATTATGTAATCAATTTTTTTTTCTTTTAAAACAAAACAAATAGATTTAGAAACACCTCCATTTCCCAAAACAATGGCTTTTAAATTTGATTTGGGGGTAAATAATTCTAGTGATTTTTTAAATCCGTAAACATCGGTATTATAACCTTTTGTTTTATTAGTCTTGTTGTTTATAAAAATTGTATTGACTGATTTAGTTTTATTAGATATTTCATCTAGATGATTTATATATTTTATTACTGATTCCTTATAAGGTGATGTTACATTTAAACCAGTTATGTTTTTATTTATTAATAGTAAATTAAAATCTTTAATATTATCTAAATCATATAACTTATATGAAAAGTTAGTTAAATTTTCTTTTTTAAATTTTTTTTGAAAAAATTTTTTAGAAAATGAATTTTGTAAATTTTTTCCAATTAAGCCTAGATTATACATTTTTTTTTCTACTGAAATATTCAATTGTTATTAAACTAAAAAATCCAGCTAAAATAAAAAACACAAAATGAAAATAGTTTTTAATATAATTTATAATATTTCCACTTTTATTTAATTCATCTAAAACAGGGTTGATGATTTCTAAAAATGCGGTTGGGCTTTCTGATCTAATAGGCCAAATAAATATTAGTGAACCTAATACAAAACCACCAATTAAAGCCAAGGTTTCTTCTCTATACTTTTTAAATAACCAAGATATTATTTTAGCTATTGTAATCATTCCAAACACCATTCCTGATATAAAAACAAGTAGGTATATTAATGAATTTATATCTTCATGAAATTTATTAATGCTATCTTTTATTAGCAAGTTATAATTACCTAAAATTAGAAGAAGATAAGAGCCAGATAGACCTGGAACTACCATTCCAATTATGCCAATTATACCACAAAAAAATATAAATAAAATATTATTATTTTCTTGTTGAATTCCAGGAATTATTGCAATTATAATTGCAATAATTACTCCAATTAAAAAATAAAAAGTAAGCGCATTTCTCCATTTGGGAATCATTTTTAAGATTATAGGGATAGATGCCAATATTAATCCAAAAAAATAAGATAATGTAAATTCTTTGTTTTTTCCTAGTAACTCAAAGTGTTCTAAAGCCTGAGCAAATAAAAGTGCACTTAATATTATCCCTAAAATTATTGGAAATAAAAAATCAATAGAGAAATCTTTATAAATTTTTTTAAAATTAAGTTTGTAAAGATTAATTAATGATTCTTTTTTAACTGAAGATATAGCTTTGATTAACTTTTCATAAACACCTAATATTAAGGCAATTGTGGCCCCAGAGAGTCCAGGTATAATATTTGCGATACCAATTAATACTCCATTAAATATATTTTTTAAAAAATACACAGTTTTATTATTTTTTTTCTAAGTAAGCTTGATATCCACCTAATAGATTAGATACATTTTTCATAGAATATTTTTTTCTTAAAACATGAACAACTGAAGCCCCTCTTTTTCCACTATTACAGTATATAATAACAGGTATTTTCTTTTCTATTCTATCAATAGAATCTAAAATTTGATCCATGGGTATATTTAATTTTGAAATATGACCTTCTTCAAATTCGTATTGTTCTCTAATATCAATAATTTGAATACTTTTTGTTTTTAATTTTAAAAAATCATTAATATCTATTTGCTCCATAAATATTTATTTTAAAAATTGGTGAAATGTGTCTCCTCTTAAACCTAATCTTAAACATTCTAACGGAATTACAGATTTTGGATCAATATTTCCTAAATTAACGTTAGTACCCATTAGCTTTATAAACCAAACTTGTTGATCTTTTTGGGGAGCTTCCCATAATATTTTTTCATTAGGTATTTTTGTTAATATTTCTTCAATTAAATCGGATCTAATTTCTCCATCTTTTCTAAAAACACCCACTGTGCCACTTTCTCTAGCTTCTGCAATTACTTTCCATGATCCAGCATCTAATTCTTGCTGCATTAATTTTATCCACTTAGAGGGTGCTAAAATACGATTTGATTTTTTATATCCAACTTCAGAAAAAACCGTAAATTTTTTAGATAAATTATATATGTATTCACATTTTTTTTTGTGATTAATATCTATAGATCCATCAGAAACTTCAATAGTATTTAGATCTAGTTCTTCAATAAATTTTATATAATCTTCAAACATACCTCTTATAATAAAAGCTTCAAATAATGTTCCGCCTACATGAACTTTAATATTATTTTTTTGATATAATTTAATTTTTTTCTTTACATTATTTGATATTATAGCAGTTCCAAATCCCAGTTTAATTATATCAATAAAATTTGCACAAGATTCAATTAAATTTTCTGCTTCCCTTAAACTTAGGCCTTTATCCATAACCATAGTTAACCCAATATCTCTATTTTTTTTAGTTCTATTAGGTATATTACTTAATTTATAATTCATTTTTTAAAGAAATTTAATCTAAAATACAAAATACTTAATGTCTATTTAAATCATAAATAAAAAGTTATTTACATTTGTAAATACTCTTTAAAATTCAATAATGGTATTAATTAAATCAGTTTCTGGAATTAGGGGAACAATTAACAGACAGGGTGAAGAAAATTTAACTCCTTTTAATGTGTTAAAATTTGTAACTATTTTTGGTTTGTATTTAAAAGATAAAAAAACTAATCCTGTAGTTATTTTAGGTAGAGATGGAAGAGTTTCTGGGCCACATATTTCAAAGTTAATTGCACATCGTCTTTCTGATATGGGAATCAATGTAATTAATATAGGTTTGACAGCTACTCCAACTGTTGGTTTATATGTATTAAATAAAAGGGCTTCAGGCGGTATAATGATTTCAGCAAGTCACAATAGTTTAGAGTGGAATGCTTTAAAATTTTTTAATAATAATGGAGAATTTTTAACTAAAGAAGAAAGTGAATACATTATTAATTTTAAAATTGAATCTAAAGAAAATAATTTTTCTAATTTAAAAAAAGGTAAAATTACAATTGCTAATGATGCTATTGATTTTCATATTTCTTCAATTCTTGAATTAGAAGAAGTTTTAGTTGAAAAAATAAAAAAAAAAAAAATTAAGATTGTCGTAGATGGAATTAATTCGTCTGGAGGTATAATTGTTCCAAAATTATTAAAAGAATTAAATGTTTCCGTTATAAAAGTTAATTGTGAGCCAAATGGTATTTTTGATCACAATCCAGAACCAATACCAGTGAATTTAAAAAAAATATCTTCTAGAGTTGTTTCTGAAAAAGCTGATTTTGGTATTGCAGTTGATCCTGATGTAGATAGATTAGTTTTTATTTGCGAAGATGGAAGTTTTTTTGGTGAAGAGTATACAATTATTGCATTAGGTAAATATGTTTTATCAAAATTGAAAGGTAGTACAGTTTCTAATTTGTCTTCCTCTAATGGATTACGTGATATTACTATAAATAAAAAATTAAAACATTTTTATTCTCCTGTAGGAGAAAGTAATGTAATTCACGTTATGAAAAAAAATAATTCAATTTTCGGAGGAGAAGGGAGTGGGGGTGTGATATTTCCGAAATTACATTATGGTCGAGATGCTCTTGTTGGAATTGCATTATTTCTTTCTTATTTTTCTGAGTTGAATTCTTCATGTAAAGAAATAAGAAATAATTTACCTAGTTATTTTATGTTTAAAGATAAGATTCTATTACCTAAAAAATTTAATTTTGAATCTTTTAAAGATTCAATTATATCTCATTTAGATAAACATAAAGACTCAAATTTTATCTTTTTAGATGGTTTAAGGATTAATTATAATTGTGGGAGTTGGATTCATATTAGAAAATCTAATACTGAACCTATAATAAGATTTATAATTGAATCAAAAAAAACAGAAAGAATGGAAGAGTTAAAAGATTTTATTAATTTTTATGTAAAAAAAATATTGTGATTGAGAAAGTATATTTAGATAATGCCGCAACTACTCGAGTTGATCCGAACGTTGTAGTTGTTATGACGGATTGTTTAAGAAAAAATTATGGCAACCCATCTTCTATACATTCTTTTGGAAGAAAAAGTAGAGCTTTAATTGAAAATTCAAGGAGAAAAATAGCAAAGTTAATAAATGCTTCCCCTAGTGAAATTTTCTTTACATCTGGTGGTACAGAGGCTGATAATATGGCTATAAGAGGGGCGGTAAAAGATGCAGGTGTAAAAAATATAATAACTTCTAAAATAGAACATCCTGCTGTATTAAATACTGTTATAAATTTAGAAAAACAAAATAAAATTAATCTTCATTATGTCAAATTAACAGATTTAGGAGAAATAGATCTTTTAGATTTAGAAAATTTATTAAAAAATAAAAAAAAATGTTTAGTTAGTTTAATGCATGCAAATAATGAAATTGGAAATTTATTACCAATTGAAAAGGTTTCTAAATTGTGCACAAAATATAATGCCTTATTTCATTGTGATACAGTTCAAACTATTGCTCACTTGCCTATTGATGTCAAAAAAAATCCTCTTGATTTTTTAGTTTGTTCAGCTCATAAGTTTCATGGTCCTAAAGGGGTAGGTTTTTTATATGTGAATAGTAATATCAATATAACACCACTCATTCATGGTGGTAGTCAAGAAAAAAATATGAGAGGTGGCACAGAGTATGTTTATGGGATTGTTGGTTTATCTACTGCTATGGATATTGCATTTTCAAAAATGTCTTTACATCATGTTCACATTTTGAAATTAAAAGAACATATGATCAAAAGTTTAAAGAATAGTATTCCTAAAATTTCATTTAATGGTTTATCTAGTGATATTTCTAAAAGTTTATATACTGTATTAAGTGTATCTATTCCAAAATTTAAAAATTCAGATTTATTATTATTGAATTTAGATTTATTTGGCATTGCTTGTTCTGGTGGAAGTGCTTGTAGTTCAGGTAGTTCTAAGTTGTCACATGTGATTTTAGAGATTAACAAAAAAAATGATAACGTAGTTGTTAGATTTTCTTTTTGCAAGTACAATACTATAGAAGAAATTGATTACGTAGTAGAAAAATTAAGATACTTAATAGATTAGTAGTAATGTAATCTTCTTACTCCACTTATATATTTTGCTAGTCTAATTACTTGTTTTGTGTATCCAAACTCATTATCGTACCAAACATATAGTATAATATTTTTTCCATTTTTTGATACAATTGTAGCATTTGAATCAAAAATTGAACACCCTGTTGTGCCAATTATATCATTAGATACTAGTTCTTCATTTATAGAATATTTTATTTGATTTACTAATTCTCCGGAGAGAGAGGATTTTCTAAGTATTTCATTTATTTCTTCAGTTGATGTTTTTTCTTTTATATCTAAACTCATTACAGCTAAAGATCCATTAGGAGTTGGTACTCTTATGGCATTTGCAGTTAATTTGCCATTAAGTCTTGGCATTATTTTAGAAATCGCCTTTCCCGCTCCAGTTGAAGTAATAACCATATTAATTGCCGCCGAACGACCTCTTCGATTTTTTCCATGCATATTATCTAACAAATTCTGGTCATTAGTGTACGCATGGATTGTTTCTATATGTCCTTTAACAATTTTTTTTGCTTTATTTACTACATATAAAATTGGAGCAATAGCATTAGTTGTGCAAGATGCAGCAGAAATAATATTTTCTTTTTGAATATCGAACTTTTTATGATTAACACCATAAACGATATTAGGAATTGAATTTCCAGGTGCTGTTAATAATATTTTTTTTATATAATGATTTAAATGTGTTTTTAATTGCTTTTTATCTTTAAAAACACCTGTGCTGTCAATTAGTAAAGCGTCTTTTATACCAAGTTTTTTAAAGTCAATTTTTTCTGAAGAAGAAAGAAAGTTAATATGTTGTCCATTTACTATTATAGATTTTCTTTTTTCATCAATTTCTAATGAGCCAGAAAATCGGCCATGAACTGAGTCTTGTAATAAAAGAGAAGCTCTTTTTTTAAGTGATTTTATATCAATAGTTCTAACAATAACAGCTCTAATTCTTAATTGTTGTCCTTTTCCAGCTTGTTTAATCAATTCTCTAGCGCACAGTCTCCCGATTCTCCCAAAACCAAAAAGAATCACGTCTTTAGGCTTTAAATTAGAATTTGAGGATTTGATTAAAAATTTTAATTTTTTATTTAAAAAATCTAATTGACTTTTATATATTTTTTTTTCTTCAATCCATTCATATGTTAATTTCCCAATGTCAATTTTAGAAGGACAAAGATCCATTTCATATAAATTCTGTACTATTATATTTGTTTCAAAAACATCAATAGGCTTTTTAACAAAATTTTTTGCATAATGATGAAGTCTTAATACTTTAGTGGTTGTAGTGTCAATTAAATGTCTTCTAAAAAGTACTAATTCAACCCCTTTTTCATAGAGAAGCTTTCCAGTAAAATTGATAAGGCTTACAGCAGCTTGTTCTTTCTGAATGTAGTTTTTTAATTTTTTTGTATAAATATCTTTTTGGTTAGATTTTTTTGAACTCATTTTGCAGTATAAATAGAATTATATTAAACTAATATTAAATCTAACATTTTATTTAATTATTTTTATAAAAAAATATAATTAGTTGAAAATAAATTTTTTTAAATACCAGGGTTCAGGAAATGATTTTGTTATTATAGATAACAGAGAAAATAAGCTTTTAATAGATTCGTCATTGGTTGAAAATTTATGTCATAGAAAGTTTGGTGTAGGTGCGGATGGTTTAATTATTCTTGAAGGTAATAAAGAAGTTGGGTTTTCAATTAAACATTATAATTCAGATGGAGAACAATCTTCTTTCTGTGCTAATGGTAGTAGATGTATTGTCCATTTTGCTAAACACCTAAATCTTTTCGAAGAAAAATTTACTTTTTTATCAAATGGTAAAAAAATTATTGGAAGTTCAAAGTATGAAGATGTAACAATAACAATGCCAAATGTTTCCAAGGTTAAAACTGATCAAAACGGTTATTTTATTTTGAATACTGGATGTCTTCATTTAGTAGTATTTACTGAGAATTTAGATAATGTTGATGTAAATTATTTGGGGAGTGAAATTAGAAATTTAAAAGAATATCAAAAAGAAGGTATTAATGTAAATTTTGTTGAAATTCAAAATAAAAATATATCAATTAGGACATATGAAAGAGGAGTGGAAAATGAAACTCTTTCATGTGGGACAGGTGTTGTTGCATCTGTTTTAGCGGCGAATGAAAAAGGTTTTAAAATTTCTCAATCTGTTACTGTAAAGACCTTAGGTGGAGCTTTAAATGTTAATTGGAAAAAAATTGATAATGAGTATTTAAATCTAACTTTATCTGGTCCAGTTTCTTTAGTTTTTCAAGGAGATTTAGTTTTATGAGGCCTAAATATGTTTTTTTCTGCGTTTTTATTTTTTTTTCATGTAAAAAAAAGGTTTATACTTCTCAGTATTTAAATGTTCATCAAGATATAGAGTATGTTGGAATAAATACATGTAAACAGTGTCACATGGATATTTATAATACATTTATTCAGACTGGTATGGGAAAATCTTTAAAAAAGGCTGAAAAAAAATACAGTTCTGCTATTTTTAATCAAACTATTTTTGACAGCGGATTAAATTTTCATTATTTACCCAAGTGGCATAATGATAAATTAGTTTTAAATGAATATCAAATTGAATCGAATGATACAGTTTATTCTTTAAAAACAGATATTGATTATATTGTTGGATCAGGTCATCATACTAATTCTCACATTATTAATAATAATGGATATTTATATCAAGCTCCATTTACTTTTTATACTCAAGATTCTATCTTAGATTTTCCTCCAGGGTTTGAAATAGGCAAAAATACTAGATTTAATAGGAAGATCGGATTAGAATGTATGACTTGCCACAATGCTTTTCCTCATTTTGTTTTGGGTTCTGAGAATAAATTTAAATCTGTTCCAGTTGGAATAGATTGTGAAAGATGTCACGGCCCAGGTAATTTACATGTTTCTAATATACAATCTGGAATTCTAGTGGATACTTCCAAATTTTTTGATTACTCAATTGTAAATCCAATTAATTTATCAATTGAATTACAAAACGAATTATGTTCAAGGTGTCATGTTCAAGGGAATTCTGTTCTGAAGTATGATAAATCTTTTTTTGATTTTAAACCTGGTATGTATTTAAATCAGGTGATGGATATATATTTGCCCAGATATACAAATTCTGATGATGATTTTATTATGGCTTCTCATTTGGACAGAATGAAGCAAAGTAAATGTTTTATTGAATCAGGTGAAGAAATGAGTTGTTTAGGCTGTCATAATCCTCATATTTCAGTTAAAAATACAAATATTTCAAATTACAATAATTCATGTTTTTCTTGTCATAATACTAAATCATGTACTGAAATTGAGAAAGAAAGATTAACTGTAAATGATAATTGTGTTTCATGTCATATGAAAGAGTCAAAAACAATAGATATTCCCCATGTTACCATTACAGATCATAAAATTAAAATTAATAGAAATAGTGAATTAGAATATAAAAAGAAGGATTTTCTAGGTTTAGAATGTATAAATAATGATAATCCATCAAATTATAGTATTGTAAATGCCTATTTACAAGAGTATGATGCATTTAATTCAAAAAGAGAATATTTAGATTCAGCGTTTTTTTATTTAAATAAAATGAATTTAAGTACAAAAGAAGGTTTTTTTTCTTTTGTATTTTTTCATTTTATTTCAAATTCTTTTAATGAAATTGTTGAATATGTAAATGATAGGGGGGTAGATTCTGTTTTATCTATATTTAATAAAAAACAGTACAACAATTTTGATGCTTTAACTTGTTATAGAATAGGACAATCTTATTATAGAAATAAAAATTACAGATTAGCGCATGATTTTTTGAAGCAGTCTGTTGATTTGGCTCCTTATCACTTGAATATTATTGAAAAATATGCTGTTAATTTAGTCAAGCTTAGTGAGTTTGAGAAAGCAAAGACTCAATTTCAATTTTTAATTAATGAGGATCCAAAATTTTTTTCTGCGTATAATCATTTAGGTAATTTATATATTCATGATTATTTAATTAGTAATGAAGATTCCGATAAAAATTTAGCATCGTATTATTTTGATATAGCATTAAATTTAAATCCAAATTACGAACACGCTCTCCTAAATAAAACTAGAATTTATGTTTTAGAAGATGATATTTCTTCTGCAAAAAAAATGTTAAAAAAAATTAAATCTATATATCCTTACAATGAATATGCGGATTTATTATTAAATGAAATCAATGAGAAAAAATAAAATTATAATATTACTTTGTGTTTTTGTTGTTATAATCACTTTACTTCAATTAAGAAAAGTTTATTTTTCTTCTATAATAAAAAAAGACTTATTTTTTTTTATAAATAAAAAAACTACATATAATGAATTATTACAAAAATTAAGAAATGAATTTAATATTCCTTATTATGCGGCTTTTTCTTCATTTTGTAATAAAAAGAAATTAATAAATTTTAAACCTGGTAAATATTTATTTGATAGAGGTTTTTCTATAAATGATATAATAAATGAGTTAAGGGTGTCAGATAACAGAGAAACTGTTAATTTTTCTTTTAATAGTTTTGATAATTTTGAAAATTTGGCATCTAATTTAAG
>MDTB01217266.1_pt1 | contig 35424 bp, 34 predicted proteins | sample 811161 | NCBI WGS metagenome assembly MDTB01 (sample SAMN05326650, study PRJNA326480) | marine metagenome | isolation source: seawater | place: Mediterranean Sea | collected 2009 | reverse complement strand
TCTCTGGTGAAGCAAACTTCGGATCGAAATGAAAAAAATCTTTCATAACTGATGTTCCGGCAGACAACTCGATATGAAAGTCTGATCCTTTTTGACGGTATCGCACTTTCTAACCCGTGGCAACATGCCCTTTAACTAGCTAACTTGGAACAAGGTTATTTGATTATATTCTGGCATATGAAAACTAAGTTTGTTTTTTAGACGCTGGTATAAAAATTTTGGGCTGGGCAGAAAGCCCAGCTTTTTTAATCTTTGATCCGGTTAATTAATTTGTCGGTTTCCAAGAATATACAGATGTGGAAGCGTCAATTTGAATATCGTTTCCTCCAAGAAATTGAATACCATTGTAAGGTTTCCATTTGCCAGTTCCAGCTACTTGCGTGATCAAAGCACGACCGGACTCATGTGGAGCTCCAACACTCATCGTAACATCACCGTCTGGATCAACAGATAAGCATGTAAAAGAAAATCCGACAGGCTGTTCTTGACCACTAGCAAAGGCTAAGAACTGAGTGCAGGTTGCACTCGTTGCCTTTGGAAACCCCTCTGGCAGGTTATCCCAAATCCAAACGTCACTGGAGGTATTTTTAACAAGCACTCCTGATTTTCCTTCTAATACCTCATTATTGATTGTTATTCCTGTCCCTGTTCCACCAAATCCAGAGTGACCGCCTGCAAAACTATATATTGGCATGATTGCAATTATGGCAGATAAGATTAAATGTCTCATGAAAGTTCCTTTCAATTAAAATTTTAGTTCTTTAAATGAACTTTTTAAGCCTAAAATTAAAATAAATCAATTGGTCTTTTCGTTTAGAAAAAAGCGTTTAAAAAATTCACATGAAACACATAAACTTGATAGGTATAATCTAGGGTAATTTCATTTTGCTATTTCAACAAACTTTGCGTAATTTTGTTATGGAGCTTGTAATTTACGAATTAAAACAGTGTTTGCAAGTAAATACTGCTTTGTTTAGTGTCTACTGCGGTCACAAATTTTATAACAAAATTTAGGGGAAAACGATGTCAAAAAAAGTTTGTTTGATTATAGGAGGTGGCCGCGGCATGGGCGCGGCAACGGCTCGGCAAATGCACTGCCGTGACTATATGCTTGCTTTAATGTCACCTTCTGAAAGCTGTGAGTCGTTAGCCATTGAACTGGGTGGAATCGCGTATCGTGGTCGAGCTGAAAGTGCGATCGATATAAATTCAGTTTTTGATCTCACTATTAAAAAATATGGACGGATTGATAGTGTTTTGATCCATGTAGGTGGACCCCCTAAAGGCGACCTATTAGATATCTCAGAAGAAGATTGGGATAAGGCTAACGATATGGTATTAAAGCCAGTAATAAGATTGGCAAAGTTAGTTACTCCAATCATGAAGACGCAAGGTGGTGGTTCAATTGTTAATATAACTACCTTTTCTGCATTCGAGCCAAGTTTAACTTTTCCAACCTCAAGCGTTTATCGGGTTGGAGTATCATCTTTTACCAAGCTATATTCCGACAGGTATGGTTATGCAAATATCCGAATGAATTGTTTATTACCGGGTTTTACAGACAGTTTAGATTTACCACAGAAATTAGCAAAGATGTCATCATTGAAGCGTTTAGCAAAAGCGGACGAGCAAGCAAAAGTGGCTGCGTTTCTTCTCTCCGATGACAGTAGCTATTTAACGGGTCAAAGCCTTCGAGTTGACGGTGGTGTAACTAGGCATATTTAGCTAGGGCCCGGTACCATAATTTGGCTTTAAAAGTTAATTAAAGGCAGTTGATTAAAATAATATTTTTTTTTGGGGAGTTACTTTTGTGAGTTTTATAGCAAAATGGCTGGACATTATTTTATTGATACTGGATCACTCGAGCAAGAGTAGTTATAAAAGTAAACACGATATATGAAAGGTTAATAAATGGGCAGTATTTTGTTTTCACCGATGGTTATTTCGAATTTAACATTTAGAAACAGAATAGTTGTGGCGCCAATGTGCCAGTACTCTGCGGATGAAGGTAATGCTTCCGATTGGCACTTAATGCATCTGGGTCAATTTGCAGTGTCCGGTGTAGGTCTGATTTTTACTGAAGCCGTTGGTGTAGAAATGAATGGTAGAATCTCTCCTGGATGTCTAAGCCTTTGTTCGGACGAGCACGAGAAAAGTTTGAAACGCGTGATTAAGTTTTGCCATGATTTTGGTAGTGCCAAGATAGGTATTCAATTGGCGCATGCTGGACGTAAAGGATCAACTGAACTGCCATGGCTTGGTGGCAGACCAATTTCGTCCGCAGACTCTCGAGGCTGGAAAACGGTGGCCCCATCGGCGGTATCTTTTTCTCAGGATGGATGGGAAACACCACGAGAACTTACTCAATTAGAACTTTCTCGGATCAAAGAATCATTTGCAAATTCTGCTGTTCGTGCAGATCGAATTGGTTTCGACGTTTTGGAACTACATGCAGCACACGGTTATTTACTTCATCAGTTTTTATCTCCGTTGAGTAATTTTCGCAGTGATGAGTATGGCGGTGACTTAGAAAGCCGTATGCGATTTCCGCTGGAGGTATTCGAACGAGTCCGAGCGGTTTGGCCGAAAAATAAAGTTCTTGGAGTGCGGTTATCAGCAACGGATTGGGTTGAGAGCTCCAGTTGGACAGTATCAGAGTCAGCAATTTTTGCTAGTGCGTTATCAAAGCGCGGGTGTGATTTTATAGACGTATCTAGTGGAGGAAATTCACCTGATCAAGCAATAGACGTAGGTCCGGGTTACCAGACGGGGTTTGCTTCAAAAATTCGGACTGAGTCAGGCTTGCCTACCATTGCAGTTGGTCAAATTGTAGAGCCTACGCATGCGGAAGCTATTCTACGATCTGGCCAAGCTGATTTGATTGCAATTGGTCGAGGAATGCTTTGTAATCCTCGTTGGTCTTGGCAAGCAGCTAATGCTTTAGGTGAAGAAGCAGATTACGCGCCTCAGTATATGAGAGCAAGTAAGGCCTTGAGCGGCCTTCCGATTCCTGGCAACCCGCCAGTGGCGAAGAAATTAGTTAATTAATATCGGCCTTGTCAGACCACTAATGCAGTGTAATATTTAATTAGTTATTTAATCCGATATTTTGTAAAGTGTTGAAAATAAGTCTGATCTTTTTAATAAAGACTTTAGTCAAAGCGCGATGAAAAGAATGAAGGGTTAAGTTATAGTAGGTGCGGCTAACTTGAAATTGATTATGGAAAAAATTTGAACTCGACGCATTATCTAATTTTAAAGTTTTGGATTTTCTTTTACTTCGAAATGCCGTTTTTATAAAGCGAAAGCAATCCGTAAATTATCTCGTTAGTTGGAGTTTCCAGACCTTTTGTTCTTGCTAGTCTAACGGCTGCTCCCGATATCCAATCAACTTCGATAGGTAGCCCCTTTTCTAGATCAATAGCAGTCGATGCTCTTACGTCGGAGGGAAGTTTTTTTGCTCGTTCCCAAGTTTTTTCTTCGAAATCAGGCGGGAGACTTATTTCGTAAGCACGTGCAATCGAAGTAGTTTCTGATATAATTTTTTTAAAAACTTCTCCTAATGATGGCATCTCGACAATTTGACCGAGCGTACATCTAGCTGTCGCCGTTACTCCTGAAATTGCCGAGAACATTATGAATTTTGACCACATTTCTTTCTCTATATCGCCGGTTTCTTGCGCAATTGCTCCAGACCTATTTATAGCCTCCTGTAGATCCTTTATTCTGGCAGACGGTTTATTATTGCACTCTGCAAAAATAAAAGTATTGAAGTCTCCTGTTTGTTTAATTACACCCGGACCATTTATTGTTGTCGATACTTTAGCTACTCCATTTGCAACGTTTCGTTTTGGTAAAATTTGAAGAAGTCGCTCGACTGTTTCGACGCCATTGAGAAAAGGTACTAATAAAGTTTCCTTTTTCAGCATTGGTTTGCATGCCTTTGCTGCGGCCTCAAGTGCGCCACATTTAACTCCAAAAATTATGGTATCTACTTCTCCAATTTCAGAGGGTTTATCAGTAGCTCTCCAAGGAATTGCTGATTCAATTCCGTTTGGGCCATCCAGAATCAGACCATTTTTTTTTATCGCGGCCAGGTGAGGACCTCTGGCAACGGTTGCTACTTTAAAACCGGCATTAGAGAGTTTTACGGCCAGGTAACCTCCTATACCTCCAGTACCAATTGTTGCAATCTTCATGTTATAGACTTTCTAAAAATGTGCCAATCTAGATTTATTTTCTTACCTCTATGTGCGATGTAAATACTTGTTAGGCAATAAAACAGTGGGTCCTTTGGTAGAATAAGTCAGTCGTTTCGTTGATGCAACTAAATCTAAATATATTATTGGTGAAGATAGTGATTTAATATATCAAATATGAGAGTAGCGTGTCAGCATCCATTTCTGGGGACTTCTCAATTAAAGAAAATTGGTTAAACTAAAGTAGTATTCATAACGTATCCCAATTTAAGTAAGGTTCAATTATGAGATGGAATCAGATTTTAAAAAAAATAATAGATAAAAATAGAACCAAGACCAGTAATATTTTTGTTATTTGGATACATGGAGCTAATCAATCGAGCTTAAGTTTTAATTACCTTAGTGAAAAATGTGGGTTTGAAAAAGAAATTTTTGTTAATTATGATAGTTCAAAGGGTTTTTACAAAAACCTTGATCTAGTTCATCGTCAAGTCGACCATGTTGATAGTTGCTTTATAATTGGGCATAGCATGGGCGGTTTGTATGCTCTTCATCTATTAAAAAAACTTAATGTTAATGGAGTTGTTAGTATAAGCACGCCATTCAATGGTAGTAGAACAGCGGATTGGGCTAAGTTCGTTGTGCCAAAATATCAATTGTTTAAAGATGCAGGCCGAAGATCTGATCCCATTGTCTCTGGGCATAAAATTGACATAAAATGTATGTGGACTCAAATTGTTAGTACAACTGGTGGCGTACCTTACCATGAGGGACCTAATGATGGAGTTTGTACTATCGCAAGCATGGAATTTAGAAAAGATGAAATGGAAATAATTCAAGTTATGAACTCTCACTTTGAAGTTATGGTAAGCCCTGATGTTACTGAAATAATTAAGAGAACTTATGACAATGTTTTAGCTCACTCAGTGTTGTAAAACATAAGCCGTTGTGATTTTTGATGAAAGGATAAAAACGTAATAGTTTAACTTTTAAAAAAGTTTTTTTTATGGTCACCAAAAAACACCTCAAGGAACCCAGCAAAAATTATTATTATCCCACCAAGCCAATGAATTGGATCCATTTTTTCCTCAGGCAATAAAAGAGAAGCGCTTACAATTGCGACGAGCACTTCTGACATCATTAATATACCAACGCGCCCAGGAAATAGGAATTGGGAAACTTTGAAAATTATTATAAAAGTTGGTAGAAGTAGGGCTGTCGACCAAAGAGCAGCAACTGGGAGTGCGGAAAGGATAACCTCCACTTCAGGAAACTTGGCGCCAAAGAGAACTATGGCAAAAAATATTGAGAATATGGTGCTTGCCAAATATACTAATGTTGTTAGTGGTAATATTGGGGTATCATTCCATTTGTTTAAAGATGCAGCCCCAATCGACCAACATATGCCTGATAGAATGCCAAAAAGATCACCAATATTTATAGGGTTATTGGACTCCTGATTGCTGTAAAGTAGAAAATATAGGCCAAAAAATGCGAGAGTAATAGAGATTAGTCTAGACCATTTCAATTTCTCTGATAACCAGACTAAGCCAATGATCGTCCCCCAAACGGGGTTTAAATAGAATAAAATCGTTGCTCTAACGACCGTTGTCTCAACTAGACTATTCGCGTAGAAGGTAAAGGCTAAACCTATCATAAAGGCTGTGAAGCAAGTTGACCAAAATTTTCTATGTAACTTTACCTGGCTGAATAAAATTAACGGTATTAGAATAATTAAAGGGCATGCGTTAGTTAGGGCTACGGCCCATGGGCTGGTAATACCGATAGCTTCAATTTCTCTTAGTGGAAACCAGAACATACCCCAAACTGATGCGCTTATAAAAATTAGAAAACTTAAAAACGTATCTGATTTGGCTACTTTGGAGTGAGTTTTATAAAGAGCCATGGAAATCGCTTGACCTAACGTTGTAATAATTTGAATAATTTGTTGACAAAATTTCTGTTAGTTAACCATAACCTATATATCTGAGGATATCAAAGCCCTGACTTTTTCCTTTGAGGTTATGATTTTTAGCTTTAGCAAAGCAACGCTTTTCAGCTAGTATAAGGGTTGAAGCGTTTGGATCAATGTTATATGCATTCGGTCGATTGCGTTTCAATGTCTAATGCGCCTTAAATATTTATCCCTACCATTTTTAACAAGTGTACCATTAAGATTTTGCCGCGACTATTTGATCGACTGCATAAAGGTGCTATTGACTAGAAACGTTGTTAAAAGTAAATTTAAATACTTTTGAATTAGAAGGTAAAAAATGAACGAAAGAGTTCCAAGACCGCGAAGATCTTTTATTTTCACGCCCGGTTTGAAACCTGAAATGTTTTCAAAAGCCGTAGCCTCAGGTGCGGATATGGTCTGCATTGAATTGGAGGATGGCATCGCTCCTCATGATAAGGCCGAAGCACGAGCCCGGGCTTTGAAGTTATTTGAAGAACCACAGCCCTGCGATGGGGTTGAGCGTATAGTTAGAATCAATTCGATGCGAGAACATTTTGGAATTGAGGATGTTCACGCAATTCTTAAAACTGATAATCCGCCACCTAGCCTAATGATGCCTAAAGTTCGAACACCAGATGAAGTAAAAATACTTGATCAACTTTTATCAGAAAGAGGACATTCAACAAGGTTACATGTTATTATTGAGACTAATGAGGGCCTTGAGGCAGCATATGATATTGCTCATTCAAGTTTAAGAATCGAAGCCATGTTCTTTGGCGGTATTGATATGGCAGCAGAGCTACGGTGCAAAAATGCGTGGGATCAGTTACTTTTTGCTCGTTCTAAGGTTGTACACGCCGCCGCTTCGGCTGGTCTTGATGTGATTGACGTTCCGTATCTTGATTTAAATGATCTAAGGGGTCTAAAAGTTTTAGCTCAGCAAGCAAAAGAGCTAGGTTTTAGCGGAAAAGGATCGATACATCCAAACCAGATCGGTCCTATAAACGAGGTATTTACACCGACGGCGGAAGAAATAAAAAAGGCGCGATCAACAATTGATAGGTTTGAGAAAGCGAAAACTGGGCTTTTAGTTATTGATGGGAAGTTAATAGAAAAACCAGTCATGCGTGAAATGTACAGGATAGCAGCAATAGCTGACAAACTTCGAAAATAACGCCCTCAATTGCTTTAATCGGACGTGTTTTGCTTGGGAAGTAAGCATAAATGCCAAGTAATCAGCCTAAATAATTGTTATTAGATGGATTTGGTTGAAGCCATTGACATTATTTTATTCTATTAACTCAATATTTTTTGTAAACAGATTATTGAAATATTAACTTTTAAAATTTTATTTTTATCGATTTGATCTTCAGATTTGATTAATTTTATCTCTTATTAGTTTCCCGAGAAGTGCATAACCTGTGTTGTTGAGATGCAAGGGGTCGGAACTGTAAAAGGAATTACTTGGTAGACCTAATTCGTTTATCATTGGCGTAAAAAGATCTATGTACTCCCAATTTTTTTTAAACTCGATCAAGTCATGAACGTATTTATTGAATAGTACAATGTTATTCAAAAACGGCGTTCTGAAAGGACTGGGTTTTACTGATATGAAATAACACTTAGTATCTGGCAGCATTTCTGCAATTTCTGCTAAAAAAAGTGTAAATTCGTAAGTTGCTTTTTTTGCGGATACTCCGTTCCCGAGATCATTGTCTCCAGCATAAATTATGAGATGTTTGGGAGAGTATGGCAGAACAAGCCTTTTCAAGTAAACTCGACATGCCGCAATAGTTGCTCCACCAAAACCAAGATTTATTAAATTGGTTAAACCGCTGTCAGAAATAGCATCATTCCACAATCTAAAGGTGGATCCTCCGTAGAGAACGATTTTTTCATTTGAGCGGGTATTGAATTCCAAGTGAGCCTCTAGTTCTCTTACATCAATTTCAAACTCTTGTTCGATCGGACTTAAGAACCCCACATTTGTGTAAGTGCTTAAGTCAGTGCAACAGTCACCTGACTGGATATCTTTAGCGAGTTTGCGGGCCTCGGAAATATAACCCTTAAATTTTTGGCGATAAGTTTCAAGAAATTGGCGCATTTCTTTTTTGTTATCAACATCTGAAACGTATTGGCTTATACGAAAAGGTTCTTTAATAACAGCGGCGTAGGTGGTTCGACCAACAGACTTATCAAAATTTGCAAGTGCAATTGGGACTAGCAAAGGTTTTGGTTCAAGTCTATCTGCCAGAAGAAAAGCGCCAGGCTTTAATTCACCGGGAGAGGTGCTTGTCAGATTATTTTCAGTCTCTGATGTGCCTTCGGGCGCTATTGCGAGAGGCCTTCCTAATTCAAAAACTTTTTGCGCACTAGAAAAAAAAGATTCTTTCCGCCACTTTTTTTCTTGAGTAGTTTCTTCTAACCAATCTGACTCACGGTTATGCACAAAAATATTATCTAACCGGGCGTAATACCCGTTTCGCCAAAATTCCGTTTCACGGCTTGCTCTAACAATTCGTTGACCTCCGTCTCCATATTTTTTTAAAAGAATCATGGAGCTGACAAAATGGCTGTCGATGGAAAATGAATGACCGTTGGCGAGAGTGTTTTCTGGAATAGAAGCGAGATGGTTGTAGAAAAATATATTTTCAGGTTTTTTAGGTAGGTTATCAAGACCTTTGATTGCGTAAGGGACGTGACTAAAAAGACTAGAAAAATCAGCGTTAGATAGTTCTCTCAATGTGGATGAATTTGCATTCCTGGGAGCACCGGCGACCCGATCATAAATCAGTGTTAATTTCTTAAAAAATCTGTTTGCCCGCTCTACTCCTTCTAAAAAATCCAACATTAGGCCAGCTACAGATCGTTCAGCTGTATTTCCCTGGATAAGAGAATTATAGATGCAGTCGAGTGCATAATCTACGGTAAACCGATTTTTTAATGCATGAGGCACGCCGTGGAGGAGCGAAGAAACTGGGATTTGTGGTTGATTATCGGTTAATAAATTTTTTATTAGAACCACTTCTTCTTCAGTTCCATAGCTAGATAATCCCGTAACAGTTTGCTGATAACGACCAATTTGCCATAGCTGGCGCTGAATTAGAGAAGCACCCAGTTGAGGATCATCATTAAATAATGATAGTAGGGCTTCCTGAGAGAAATACAGCACCGTGGTGTCTCGAGATACTTTAACGGTATATGGAGAGGGTAAATCAGAAAAACCATTATGCCACGAAAGCACCATACCCGGTCTAACAATAGTTCGAGTTTGGGTTATGGTAGATTTATTCCTGGAATTGGTAAAACTGACATATAGCCTTCCAGAGAGCAAGATTTGAATACCATTTGACTTTTGTCCTTCTCTTGTTATTTTTTGATTTTTCGAGTACAATAGTACCTGACTATAATTTAGGATTTGTTCAAGACTTTTAGCAGAAAGTGTCACAAAAAAGCCTGTATCAGCAATGCGAGACATGATATTTTTATCAATAGAATATGTGGTGCCAAGTGATGGCTCAACACCTTTATCGTAAATGGGCAACTCCACCTCTCGAGTAGACCAAAGAAGTTTAGTAGCTTGTCCTAGAGTAAATGCTAAAAATCTAACTCCAAACCGTGGATCAGCCTGAACCAAATCCCAGAATAGATTTAATTCAATGGAGAAATAGACGGCGGGTCCGTTAATCCGGATTTCTGCCATGTATCGACCGGGAGAATTTAATCCGGAAATTCCTAGGGGCACCATTTTTTTGGCTATTTTTGCAATCACAATTTCGGAGTTATCTCGATTTTTTACAAAGGTTGCGGTTCCTGATTTTAAAAAGAATAAGTTGTTCGCGATGGCATTTTGAGCAACAATTGCAACTTCATCTTTAACTTTATGAAGTATGACGGATTTATTAAATTTTTTTATTGTTTGTGGGGTTGCCTTGATATCAATTTGAATATCCGCAGCAAATTGTAAAAATATTTCAAAAGTGGTCATTTTTTACCATCAATATTTACTTACTCAAGAAGGTCAAGCATTTTACTTCGGTCAATAGCAGATTAAAAAGATTTATAAGTGATACAATTAAAAAAATATTGCTTACCGTCATTAAATTGGACTTGGTTAATTTTTGAGCGTTTATTTGCATTAAGCACATTTTTTTATCAATTATAAAATATTTAATCTAAAAGAACTTCTCTTCTATCATGTAATTTCGGGTGTTTTTGTCTTACCTCCTTTGTGTTAATTGCGCTCCGCCCATCCTGCAAAAGTTGCCTCAAGCAAGACTACCACATAATACAAAAATATGCCCATCATGGCCAGAGCGATTAAAACTGAAAACATTAATGGATAATCAGCACTTATTTTACCACTATCAAATAAATGCCCAAGACCTTTACCATGGGGTTCAATGATTTCCATCAGGTTCGTTCCAATAAACGCCAGAGTTGTTGACACTTTAAGCGCACCAAAAAATTCTGGAAGTGTTTTTGGAAGAGCTATCTTATAGAATATTTGGTATTGCGTTGCTCCCAGTGATCGCAGAATATCGCGGTATTCTGGCTCTAAAGTCGATAAACCAATTGAAATTGAAACTGCAATTGGAAAAAAAGAAATTAATATTACGACCAATATTGTATTCATATCGTGCATACCAACAAACATTAATGCAATCACAGGGACGACAGTTGCTTTGGGTATCGCATTAAAGCCAACTAGTAATGGGTATAAAGCCATTCGCATGGTCTTTGAAAATCCCATTAGTACTCCAAAAGCTAAACCAACAATTATTGAAAGTGAAAGCCCAATAATCGTCCTCCATAAAGTTTCCCAGCCATAACTTAAGAAAAGCCATCGGAATTTCCAAAACGCAGGCCAAAGGTCGGACGGTGAAGCCATTTTGTAATTTGGCCAACTATTTATCCAAACAAGCCACTCCCAAAAAAGACAAAATAATAATAAACTGGTAAGGGGGATAATTATTTTTACATACAGTTTCATCTTTTACTCTAATACTTTTCGGGCAATTTTTATTTGATTACGTAATATTGCTAATGATTTTGTTGCTTCCTTTGAATAAAGATCTTCCAGGTACCGATTTTGTCCTAATGTAACCTTAAGAGTGTATTGAACCGACGCGGGTCTTCCCGATAGAACAACTACTTCATCGGCTAAAAATAGCGCTTCACGAAGATCGTGGGTTATCAAAATTCCTGTAAAATTTTCTTCTTTTTTCAAGGTAAGCATTGCACACCATAAATCTTCTTTTGTAAATGCATCCAAGGCACCAAACGGTTCGTCTAAGATAAGTAATTCAGGTTTATGAACTAAAGCTCGACAAAGAGAAACGCGTTGTTTCATTCCCCCTGACAATTGAGATGGTCGGTTAGTTTCAAATCCATTCAAGCCTACTAGCCTCAGAAGTTCTTTAGCTCGAGCGTCCTTTTCTGTTTTTTTGATTCCCCTCGAAACTATTTCTAATGGTAGAGTAATATTTTTTAAAACATCGCGCCACTCAAGAAGTACAGGATTTTGAAATGCCATTCCAACTGATGATAGCGGGGACTCTACTTGCTTACCAGATATATATACCTCTCCTTTGTCAGGTTTTAAAAGACCGCTCACTAGTTTAGTAATTGTAGATTTACCACAGCCAGATGGCCCAACGATAGCCACAAAGTGGCCTTTTTTAACAGAAAAAGACAAGTTTTTTAGGACTTGCAAAGTGCCAGAATCAGTAACAAAGTCATGAAAAATATTTTTGATTTCAATATGCATATCGCATGCTAATGAATAGGGTGATTAAACACCACCCTATTTAATTAAATTATTACTTAATTTTCAAAATTGCGTCTTCTGGCAAAAATGAGTTTGTAAAGTAACTAGTAAAATCAGGCTTATTATCAAACTGGTAATTTTCTGAAAGCTGATCAACAGCTTTTACCATTCTAGCATTTTCAATATTTCCCATGCCGTTCTTAAGTACATGTGGGGTTAATACATTCCCATCTATCGCTAATTTTAATCGTCGGGTTTCTAGCGTAAGGTCCGCTGCTGGATTTCTAATTATCATACTTTTTACAGCCTCTTCTGGATTATTAATTGCGCCTCTCCATCCTTTTGCTACTCCTCTTAAAAAACCTGTAACTGCCTCTGGGCTTTTTTCAGCAAAATCGGTATTCACGATTATTGCATTTCCATAGAGTTCTAATCCATGATTAGCCATGAGAATTATTGAGATATCATCCTCTGGAACACCTAGCCGAACTAGATTTAGAAACATTGAAAATGAGTAACCTGTAATTGCGTCAACTTTTTTTTCGGCAAGCATTGGTTCGCGGGTAGGGAAGCCAACAGGTTCAACGGTTATTTTGCCTACATCGATGTTATTCGCAATTGCAAATGGCGGAAATTGAGCCCAAGCTCCATCTGGAGGCGGGGCACCTAAAATTCGTCCCTCCAGGTCTTTTGGATTATTAACGCCTAAACTTTTTCTTCCTGCGATAGCGAACGGAGGTTTATCATAAACCATCATTACCGCAATTACTGGAGCACCAGGATTTTTATCCAAGAACTTTACCAGACTATTTATGTCAGCAAATCCCAGCGGGTAAGCACCAGTTGCAACTTTTGGGATAGCGTCTAACGATCCTTTCCCGGGCGATATTTCTACTTCAAGACCTTCAGCCTCAAAATAGCCCTGATCAATACCATAAAAATATGGAGCACTTGGTCCTTCAAACTTCCAGTCCAACGCAAACTGAATTTTTGTATCGGCAAAACTTGTTGAAGTTATTAGCGTAATCGAGAAAATTGTTGTTATTAAATATCTGAACACTTTTTTAACCTTTCTAAATTTGAATTCATTAACACTACTAGAAAATGAAATTGTACCAAGTACAAATTTAATGCAATGAAACAGCATTGACCGGGCAAATTTTGATTATATATTAGGCAATATCAAAGATACGGTATATATTTTTACCAATTTAAATTGAAAATTTATATAAAAATCCTGGCGTTGGTTTTTTGCACCTACCATTCTGACTATGGTTTACAAAGCCTTTGTTGCCCTTCAGTTGTCTAAGTTTACATAAAAATTTTATTAGCTATTTCTTAAGTTTTTTTACTTTTAAACAGCAATGGTGCAATAGTAGAACCCACACTTGAAAATAGTACTTTTTCTGTACTTACAGTTTTTTTTCGATAAAATTGGGTGATTCTAGTTTAGAAAATTATTAGAATTGAAAATTCAGAAAGGGTAATAATGGAATTATTTTGCACCAAAATAAAGTACACGCCGTCCGCGATGGCCAGTATTATAAAAAATAAAGAGGATCGTAGTGTAGCTGTTGGAGCTGCGATCAAGTCTGTTCGAGGAAATATGCTGGGTCAAAAGCATGATGCTATGGTAATTGCTGAGTTTCCTTCTAAAATAGAATAAATGGCGCTAATTGCAAAGGTTATGGCTGGAGGAACGATGTCTGTCATTAGGACGATTACTCTTTTAGAGGTGAAGATGTTGTCAAGTCTAGAATTATGGCGAGTGTCGGAAAGGTTAATTACAATCCTCCAGAAAGTTAAGCTAACCAACTTTCTTGGGTTTGCAAACATTTTTAAAACTTGAACTAAATAGATAGGGTTTCATTATCAATTGGGCAATCTTGGTTAAATGAGTAAAAAGGCTTCAAGTGCCTAAGGAGAGGCACGAATTAAAAAGGATGGCTTTTTAAGCAAATTTAAAAGTAATCATTAAAGTTGCCAAAAAAACTAAAATTTTTATTGCCATTGGATAAAAGTAATGATTCATAGTATTTAAATAATCGGAGGAAAAACAATGGTGTTAATTAGAAGTTTATTTGTTCCAGGCCCAACAAATGTGCCGGATTCGGTTAGGAAGGCTATCGATGTGCCGATGGAAGATCATAGAGCGCCTGACTTACCAGAATTTGTTTTACCACTTTTTTCAGATCTTAAAAAGGTGTTTAAAACAGAAGAAGCACAGCCATTTATATTCCCGGCATCGGGTACCGGAGCCTGGGAGGCATCAATCACAAATACTTTGAATCCCGGAGATAGAGTCCTTGCCGCGCGATTCGGGCAATTTTCTCATTTGTGGATAAATATGTGTGAAAGACTCGGTCTAGAGGTCCAGGTTGTTGAGTGTGAATGGGGAACAGGTGTTCCTATAGATACGTTTAAGGAGATTTTAGCGTCTGATAAAAAGCACGCGATTAAGGCTGTTTTAGCGACTCAAAATGAAACGGCGACAGGTGTGAAATCAGACGTTGAGGCTCTTAGGAAGGCAATGGATTATTCCTCACATCCTGCAATGCTTTTTGTGGACGGTGTTAGTTCGATAGCGTCTGTTGATTTTCAAATGGATGCCTGGGGGGTCGATGTTGCAGTTTCAGGTTCTCAGAAAGGCTTCATGTTACCAGCAGGGTTAGCAATTATGGCGGTAAGTCAAAAAGCACTATTGGCATCAAAAAAAGCAACGATGCGTAGGTGTTATTTTGATTTTCAAGATATGGTTACAGCCAATGCTACAGGTTATTTCCCCTACACTCCTCCCATGACCTTATTGCGTGGTCTGAGGGCATCATTAGATAGAATTTTTAGTGAAGGTCTTGAGAATATATTTATAAGGCATAATTTTCTTGCTGAAGGTGTCAGGAGAGCGGTTTTCGCTTGGAAACTTGATTTATGCGCAAAAAATCCCGATTGGTATTCTGACACGGTCACAGCAATTGTTGTCCCTGATGGTTGTGATGCTAACGCAGTAATTAAACATGCGTACAACAGGTTTGGATTAAGTTTGGGTGCAGGATTATCAAAAGTTGCGGGAAAGGTGTTTAGGATCGGACACCTCGGTGATTTAAACGAACTTATGCTTATGAGTGCTATATCGGGTGCGGAAATGGCAATGCGAGACGTTGGGATAAAGGAGGTGGAAGCTGGTTCGGGAGTTGCTGCTGCACAGGAGTATTACAGGCTTAACGGTCATAAATAATTTGTGTGCGATTCGTGTATCAAGTAACTGGAATTTATATTTGTTTATTTCGTTTGAACAAAAAAGATAAAATTTGATGTAACGAAATTTTAAGAAGATTTGGCAGTGAAAATAGACTAGTCTCGAACCATGAATTTTAAATTAACTTTACCTTTAAAGCATCTTGGAAAAAATGGGTAGGAGGTCGTAGCGTAATAGGTATAAACGCCATCTACTTTTTTTCCGTTGCACTCGTCAAGTGAACCACTTTGAACCCGGTATTCAAAATCCTGTTCAAATTCTCCACTGTAGAAACCTCCAGGTGGTGCTGTCCGCGTACCAGATCTTAATCTCCAAGACGAAGTTGCTTTATTTGGGTTGTAAAATATTTTAAAACCGTCAGGAGCATATCCAATCAACAAGTCACTTCGCTGTGGAACTTTATTCTTCGAAACGCTATGGTAGTGATATAATCCAGATTTATCTACATGTCCATTGTGTTGGTCAATTCCAAGACTACGAGGAAGATACATTGCCTGTTTTCTCCAACCACTTGCTGGATTTCTACTATAACCTCGCTTTCCATTTGAATCAAAATATTCTGCAGTATACGGTCGAATTGGAATACCCGATATGGAAACCCCAACCGTCATTAATCCCCACGTAACTTTTTCAGTCAATTGAGGGATTGTTGGAAAACAAAAGTTTAATTTTTGTTTCTTAAAACTGTTGGGATTGGCACTGTTGGGGAACCTACCAATATCGTGGGACGGCACCCCATTAGAAATAATACAAGTCAATTTTCCTTTAATCTCGATATTTCTAAAGTTTTCTCCCGCGTTACTTATAGCTGTCAATATAAAAAAGAAGTAAATGGTACATTTAAATTTAATCATTTTGATCTGAGTTGTTGTGTTGTTTATAAACCTAATTGTGGTTGATTTCGTTTTCCGTTATGCATTGCCAAGCAATAGTTCAATAAAAGAACATAGATGAAAAATTTATCACTTAAAACAGGTTTTAATAAAACATGCAATTTTTAGCTTTTTACAATATTCAAAGATTACCATTTAGAACCCACTTATGACAGAAGCGTACCAAATTTGGTAATTAGGTATGTAAAATCAGTCAATAAGGTATTAATTTTGGTATTTTGTTCCGTCTCTGACGGATGTAAGCAGGATTTTTGTGCAATCTGACCCCCAAAAGTCAAGAAGTTGCTTCTCAATATAAAAATATCCAATACACTTGATTTATGACCTACAGTAGAATCATTAATGAGTATTTTTTTACTGCCTATGCCTTAAAGTAATTTAGCTAATTACAGGTTAAGTAAATTCAACACCCATGAAAATGGGTTCATTACAACTTGGGAGAAAAAAAATGAACTTAAGACCTGATCCAACATTTCATGCAACCGCTGCTTTGGCGATGAAAGCACCTGCAGAAAATTATGCCTTTACAGTTATGTTTAGCCCAGATGGTTCGCAACCGGACGGACTAGCGGTTATTGACGTTAAAAAGGGTAGCCCTACCTATGGCAAAGTTGTGCACCAAGTAATCGTACCCCACAAAGGCGATGAGTTTCATCATTTTGGTTGGAACGCGTGCTCTTCTTCTTTGTCACCTCTTTCAGGGCATGCATTTCTTGAACGGCGCTATCTAATTATTCCTGGTATCCGATCGTCGCGTATTTACGTGATTGATGTCAAAGAGCCATTGAAGGCCAGTATACATAAGATAATTGAACCTGAGGAGGTCTTCTCTAAAACAGGCTATTCAAGACCGCATACCATTCACTGTGGTCCAGAAGGTATCTATGTTTCATGCCTCGGCGGTGGAGGTACAGATGGCACGGATGGTCCTCCTGGTATCTTTATAATGGATTGTGAGTCATTTGAAATAATAGGGCAGTATGAGATGGATCGTGGCAAACAGGATAAGCACTACGATTTCTGGTGGAATCTACCGCAAGACTATATGGTTAGTTCTGAATGGGGTTTGCCACCACAATTTGAGAATGGTGTTGTAGTAGAAGATTTACTAGCTAATAAATATGGTCATTCAATTCATTTTTGGGATCTACGAAAACGCAAAAATATTCAAACGGTTGATTTTGGCGAAAATTATCAAATGGCATTAGAAATTCGTCCGGCTCACGATCCTAAAAAGTCCTACGGTTTTTGTGGAGTTGTAATTGACACCACAAATTTACAGGGAGCAATTTTTACTTGGTGGCGTGATGAAAATGGAGTTTGGCAGGCCAAGAAAACAATAACTATTGATCCTCGACCTGAGGACCCTGATAATCTACCTCCAACTATTGCACCGTTTAAAGCTGCTCCAGTATTTGTAACGGATATCGACCTTAGTTTGGATGATAAATATCTTTATGTTGCATGTTTTGGGCTTGGAGAAATGCATCAATACGACGTTTCGGATCCGATGAACCCCGTGCTCACAGGCAAAGTCGATTTGGGAGGTATTGCAAAAGGTCAAAAGCATGTAAACGGGAAAGACGTTGTTTATGGTCCACAAATGGTCGAGATAAGCCGTGATGGGAAGAGGGTTTACTGGACTAATTCCCTTTACTCCACTTGGGACGATCAATTTTATCCCAACGAGGAAGGAGGGCAGATGGTCATGGCCGACGTAGGAGAAAATGGAGGTTTAACATTGAACAAAGACTTTTATGTTGATTTCCCTGATGGAATGCGATGCCATCAGATTCGCCTTGAAGGAGGTGACTGTTCAACGGACAGTTTTTGCTACCCGTCTGTATAATTTAAATTGTGATGATGGTTGATATCACATCTTTAACGGCCCTTTGGTGGGCCGTTATTTTTTCTGGTATTTATCATGGCGTCAATCCTGGAATGGGTTGGCCTCTGGCGGTATCTGCGGCATTAATGAATCAGAATTTGAAAGCATTGCCGAAAGCGTTGGGGATGCTGGCTTTAGGTCATTTTTTGGCCATGATTGCTGTCTTTTTACCGTTTTCGATGATGCTTTTGTTGGTTGAATGGGAAGAGAAAATCCGCATTTGTGCAGGGCTCCTCGTCGCAATACTTGGTATATTTCTTTTATTTAATCCAAGGCACCCGAAGTTTCTACTTCGTATACATCCATCCCGTCTTGCCCTGTGGTCTTTTCTCGCTGCAACTGCGCATGGCGCTGGCTTAATGCTACTGCCAATTTATCTTGGTATATGCAGTATTGGTGCCGACGGCGAGGGTCATCTGGCTATACAAACGTTGGCAGGTAACAATTTTAAAACGTTTTTGATGGTGGCTACTGCCCATACGGTCTCTATGACATTTGCTAGCGGCGTTTTTGCTGTTAGTATCTATTTTTGGTTTGGCCTAAAGTTTCTTTCAAGGACCTGGTTTAACCTTGATCGTATTTGGGCATTGAGTTTAATCGTTGTTGGGATATTTGGTATAGTGTCTATTTATACCAGTCACTAACTTTGAATTAATTTAAGCCTGTTTTTGATAAGCAATAAGGTTTTATTAGCTGTCGGCAATAAATAGATTAACACTGCATTTTGGCGCTCGTAACTTTTTCTACTTGATACCGTTACCATTCCTGCATTTTTCTGTTTCACCAAATTCCTTAGTGATTGGGCGCTTCGATTGATGTCGAGTACTTGAGTTCGTTTAGATATTTTATGTTTAGATTAAAAATATGGGTAAGTATTATTTAGAAGTTGAGTAATATTGATACTTTTGAAAATGACCTGGAAAACGTTAATTTTCAGTACTTTTTTTATCTCCAATCTAAGACACTGAGTTTATTTCTTTATAAATTTAGAATAATCATTGCGAGGCATATAAAATATCTTGCATATTATAAAGAAGAAAGCCAAAAAATACTGCGAATACAAGCGGTGCTATCCAAAATTCAGCTGTCATTTTCACTCCATCAGCCCTTGACCATGAGCTATTTAGAATTCTATATCCGAATATTGTGCCGAGCAATGATTGAACAAAACTGTAGGTGACGAAAGCCCAAGCCCCGTGTGGTCCAGCAAGCAATACTACACCACTCATAATGAACCCAGCTCCCGCAAAAGTTCCCACTAAATAGAGTGGATACGCAGCTCCGTCTCCTACACCATATTGTTCTATCATACCCTGGGTACCAAATAAACATCTATATGAATAGTAGCCACTACCGATCATTACAATTGACCATATCATGAGGTTTAAAATTCCACCAAAATTTTCTATCATTTTCCCACCTTCGCTAATTTTGTTGAGCCCTATCATAACACGGCTAGTAAGTTAAGGAATAATTTTAATTAGGTTATTTAAAAGTTCTTTTTAATTAAAGACTTTATCACCTGTGAAGTGTCATGACTAGGATGTCATGAAAACATAGTGGCAATTGTTTTTAATTAAACTGGCATTCTAGGAGCTTGTTTAAGGTTTTCATCGATACATGTGGACGGAACCCGACTATCCATGAATACGTTTACTTTCGGTTTTATTAAATCTACTTGGTCAACGGTCCCAGCTCTGATCGATATAATATTCGTTTTGGCACTATTCGCTCCAAATAGTAATGATCCGCAACTAGGGCAAAACTTTTTCGTCATGGTGCTACCGCTGTCAGATGTATGAGTATAGGATGAAACATTGCCAAAAATTTCAACTTCTTCCTCGGGAACAAATAGGTTTGTCCCAAACACTGAGCCCGTTGCACGCCGGCAATCTAAGCAATGACAATTGAATATTGTTTTGGGTTCTGCATAACATCTGTATGTAACATTTCCACACAAACATTGCCCAGAAAAAATGGTAATTTTGTTTATCAATTGTTGATCCAAGATTTATTTTACTAACGTCGAGTTTAGCAGAAATTAAAGTTTTTTGAAGTCTTATTTTATCGTATAAAAAAATTGGTATTTCATAGTTTATAATCTTATGGGTAATAATTGCTTATATTTTTGATTCAATTAAACTGATTTAAAGAATAAAATATAAAATGTTGTTTGTGTTATTAGAAATAATGATGGTCTGAATATCTAAGCGCGATCCAAGATTGGTGAAAGAAGCAAATTGTCAAAATAAGGAAAAAAAATGTATACAGAAAAGATCGAAATGTTAATCAATGGTCGGTGGCGTAGTGGTAGTGAGGGTGGTAGTCAACCATTGATAAACCCAGCAACGGAAGAAGTTCTTGCCACTGTTCCGCACGCATCCGAAGCAGACCTAGAAGAAGCAGTTGAGTCGAGTGATAAAGGTTTTAGGACTTGGCGTAATTTTACTCCACTCGAGCGGCAGAAAGTTATGGAAACAGCGGCGACTTTGATGGAGGCTCGCATTGATGAAATTGCTAAAAATCTTACATTGGAAATGGGAAAACCTTTGTTGGAATCTAAGATTGAAATGAACTTTGTAATTGATGTTACTCGCTGGTATGGTGAAGAGGGAAAGCGAGCGTATGGTCGCTTGATACCGCCAAGAGTGCCAAACGTTAGACAGATGGTTATTAAAGAGCCTGTAGGTCCTGCTTGTGCGTTTGTTGCTTGGAATTTCCCTGGAACAAACGTGATACGGAAAGTCGCGGGTGCTCTTGCGGCTGGTTGCTCAATTTTGATAAAACCTAGCGAAGAGACTCCGGGAACGGCTGTGGCGATTACCCGTTGCTTTCAGGAAGCGGGTTTGCCGGACGGCGTAATAAATTTAGTGTTTGGAATTCCAGATAATGTATCAAGAAAGGTTCTTGGTTCATGGATACCAAGAAAGATGTCCTTTACCGGCTCAATAGCTGTTGGAAAGCATCTTCAAAAACTTGCAGCTGATACGATGAAACGTTGCACGATGGAGCTAGGTGGTCATTCTCCCGTTATTATTTTTGACGATGCAGATTTAGAAAGTGCTCTGGATGTTACAATTGGTGCCAAATTTCGTAATGCGGGACAGGTTTGTATCTCGCCAACACGATTTTACGTCCAAGAAAAAGCTTATAAAACGTTTGTAGACGGTTTTACAGAGCGGGTAAGGTCGATTAAAGTTGGGAATGGGATTGAAGACGGAATTCAAATGGGTCCCTTAATAGACGCTAGGCGTTTGCCAATAATGGAAGATTTTGTCTCAGATGCAAAAAACCGGGGCGCACGTATTACCACTGGCGGGGAGCGTATAGGAAATCAGGGATACTTTTTTGCTCCGACTGTTTTGTCAGATGTTCCAGCGGATGCAAAGATTATGAATGAGGAACCGTTTGGTCCGGTAGCGCCAATGGCTTCATTCAGCACTTTTGAGCAGGTGGTTGAAAGCGCAAATTCCCTTCCGTTTGGTTTGGCTTCGTACGTCTTCACTTCGAACGGAGCAACAGCTACTAAAATAGGTGAAGAATTGGACTCTGGCTTAGTTGGAATTAACCATCCAATGGTTTCCACTCCAGAAACTCCGTTTGGAGGTGTCCGAGAGTCTGGTTATGGATCTGAGGGAGGAATCGAGGGTTTGGATGCCTTCATGCGGACGAAATTCGTTACCGAGAAAGGAGTTTAAGTATTTTGTTTTTTAAATTAATTAATTACGTTGTTGAAAATTTTGGAAGCACTGTGAGTGACTTTAGCAAATGAAAAACTTAATTTTTCTTAGGCACGCTAAATCTGATTGGCTTGCGAAAGAAAGTAATTCGATTTTTAATGGTGATTTTGAAAGACCACTTGCTGCCCGGGGGCGACAGGCGTGCAAGCAAATTTCTGCATTTTTCTTCTCGATACAGTTAAAAGTAGATTTAATTGAATATTCGGCAGCGACGAGAGCTACTCAGACTTTTAATTTAGTAAAACAGTCGGTATCTTATTCAATAAGCTATGCCAATGCAGAACTCTATACATTTAATTGGAAAAAAATGTTGCAAATAATTTCTCGCAATTCGGATGAGATAAATTCATTGCTTGTCATTGGTCATAATCCAGCCATTGAGGATTTAATTTGTTATTTAACTCCAAGTAATGTTGACTTAGATTATTTAAGGACTTTGCGCAGCAAGTACCCAACCGGAGGAATTGCTTTCCTTAAATTAGATATTGGTTATTGGCATGATTTGAAGGAAAATTGTGGTGAGCTAACAAAATTTGTACGACCGAAAGATATTGTTTCAAATTAAACAATGCAACTTTAACAATATAGAAGACTGGTATGGGTTTTTTATCTTAAGAGGGGTGGTGAATTTCATCGCCGTATCTCATCCGTATTAATGCTCATATTGGTGGATATTTTGTACTGCAGAGCGGGTACGCTTTTATTAAATCAAATTAAAGTTATTTATTTCTGAAAGTTTGGATTTTTTATAATGGTGTTTTAAGAGTTCTGGGTGAAACGTTAAACCAAATCTTTTGCCCAAGGCGGGTTGCAGCCTCTTTGTTCGCAATTGAGAGATGCTGCTTTGCTTGCATAAACTAGTAGGGCCTTTTTTTGTGCTATATCAAGTGTGTCCAATTTATTATCATATTGATTTTGGCTTATACCAACCAATAACGACGCCATAAAAGTATCGCCAGCTCCCACAGTATCTTTTAATTCGGCAACGGTTTGAGCTGGATGATCGTACCAATTATTATCATGCCATATGGAACATCCGTTTTTACCCCGGGTAAGAACGATAATTTTTGCGCTAGTAACAGCCAAAATTTCTGACAGGCTAGCCTCTTCGGTTTGACCTTCATATAACCAGTTGAGATCCTCATCGCTTAGTTTTAAAATGTCCGTTATTTTCATAAATCGTTTTATTCGAGACCGATAACTGTCTGGATCTGAGATTAACGAAGCCCTAACATTCGGGTCTAGTGATATTTTGATGCCTCTTTTTACGCATAATTTGGCCAAGTCTTCCCAAGATTCTGCATCTGTGCCTCCTATTAACCCTAGTGATCCAATATGAAAAATTTTAACATTTTTTTTAAGGTGCTTTTTAAGTTGATCAACTTTAACAAGTCTTTCAGCAGTTTTGTTGCGATAAAACACGTATGACGGACCACCATTCTTGAAGTTTACAATCGCTAAGGAAGTTGGGGCACCCACCCTTTCGCTTAGTACCTCGACATTAGATTGAACTAATCTGGTGAATAGTCGGTCACCGTTTTTATCCTGCGATATGGGCGTGATGTAACCAACTTTTGTTTTTTGCCGACCGATTGCGAGAGCCACGTTGTATGGTGATCCCCCGGGTACGGACTCGAATAACATATTATCATTTTGTATGCCGGTTTGAATCATGTCCATTATGTTTTCTCCCCCTATTAAAATCATTTAAGAGTACCTTTTGATGCAATTTCGGCAAATTCGTTAGCTATTGTGTCAGTTGTTTTATCAATCACGAGTTCTTTCGCTAAATCTGGCGAGATAGTAAAATGATTATGTCCATCTGTGGCCAGGTCAATCATTTGGTTGATAGTTCTCAATGACGCAACAAGAATTTTACACCTTAAGGTATTTTTTTCTGCCATAGCCCTCATTTGGGAGAGATGATGAGTTGCGTCAATTCCATTTTCGATCATGCGACCAAAGTATGGTGCGATATAATCAGCTTCGAGAATTGCTGCTGTAATGTATTGCTTGGAATGGTAACATGCTGTCATTAAGATTGGTAGCTCAAGGGCTTTGATCTTGGGTGCAAGAAGAATGCCTTCAGTCGTCAACGGTATTTTTATTACTATCTTAATCCTATAATTTTTCGCATATGTCCAAATCTGTGAGGCAAAATCAACAGATTGTTCATCCGCACTGGGTAATTGAATATGAAGTTCGTTTGCTCGTAATATAGCTGCTTGGTTGATAGTTGATTTCCAATCGATATCTGGGTAGGTCAAACCAGCTTTCTTTGCTAGAATAGGATTTGTTGTAATACCGTAAAATAGTTTTGTTGGCATCCATTCATGCCAAGCCGTCATATCAAATGTATCTAAGTAGAGTTTCATTGATGGATTTTCCTAAAACTGGGCTGGATTTAAAATTATAGTGACCTAAGGTATATTTAAAATTTTCCCGGCACTCAAGTACTGGACAGATAACTGTAAAATTATTTTTGTAGGAGGTTTAGACTGGCTTGAAGACTTTAATTTCTATCGTTGTTATGCAAGTTGTTTTTAATTTTCTTTTTATTATGAAGAGTCCCTCGTAATTTATGGTGTAACTAAGTATAACTTTTATTTCCTAAAAGATTTTCTTCACACTTTAATTTGATTTAAAACAATATATTTTTTTGCAAAAGTAAATTTAGTTACTCAGAATTTACTTCTTTTCAAATAGTAGAATTTGCATAGACTAGAAAGGTAGAACGTTTCTGAACTTCAATTTTTATAATTGTCTAAACGAATAGTTGAGTAGGTTTCTGGTTAAAAAAAATGAAAAAAGTATGTATGGTCATAGGTGCGGGAAGTGGAATTGGGGGGACTGTTGCCGAGCGTTTTGCTAGGTCAGGATTCCATTCGGTTCTTTGCAGGCGGTCAAACAAAGATAGCCTTGAACGGTTAGTTAAAAAAATACGACGTAATGGTAATGAGGCTACTGGAGTTTTAATAAATGCAATTGAGCCCAACAGTCTTGAGAAATGTATAGAGAAGGTTGAGCTCGAGATTGGACCAATAGATACGCTTGTTTTTAATCTTGGGGCTCAGACTGGATCAAAGACTTTAGACGAAACCTCGAAAAAAACTTTTGAACTTGCATGGCAATTAGCAACTTTAAGTCTCTTTCGAACGGCTAGTTCTGTTTTTCCTTATATGGAAAAACGTTCTAAAGGAAATTTATTAGTAACAAGCGCAACAGCGGCATTTCGTGGAAACGTTGGACAAAGCGCGCATGCATCAGCAATGGCTGGTCGTAGAATGCTTTGTCAAGCACTAAATGCCGAATACGCGTCGAGAGGAATCCACGTAGTGCATATTTTGATCGATGGACTTGTTGACTCTCCTGAGACACTTGGCAAAATAATAGGAAATCAAGCATTTGAAAAACTGAGAAAAACAAGGGGTCTTGAAAAAGATGGGTTAATTCTACCGGAAAAAGTTGCAGATACCTATCTTCATTTAGTAAATCAACATCGTTCTACTTGGACTCACGAATTAGATCTTCGTTCATTTACCGATGTGGCGTGGTGGAACCATTAAATTTCAGATTGTTGAATGGGAAAACTATCTAATTGGGTATTTTGGAATTTGAATGGTTGACTGGAAGAATTTCTATTTCTATCCTACTGGCTCTTTAATGGTTTAAACATTAAAAAGTTGAGCATTTGGAGAATTGTAATGACCGCAAAATCGCCACTAGGGTATTCCTTGCCCCTTTTGTTTTGTCCACTTTTGATTGTCTCTTGGGTTTATGGTGGCGTACTTATATTATTAGCGCCGATCTTTGGATACGTAATTATTACCTTGTTTGATTTCGTAGTTGGTGAAAGCAACGAGACTGCTTTAGCTTCTAAAAAGGATCTATTTCAGTACAAAATAATTTTATTTATTTGGCCAATGATTCAGTTTGTTCTTCTAATGGGATCTCTTTGTGTCATATCGCTTTTCGATCACTTAAACTCTCTCGAAGCAGTTTCTTTAATGATGGTACAGGGAATGATTACTGGAGCTGTAGGAATAACCTTCGCACATGAATTGATGCATCGTAAGTCAAAAACGGAACGTTTTTTGGCTGACTTTTTAATGGGAATGGCTGTATATGGGCATTTTAGAACCGAACATGTTATGGTTCATCATAAGTTTGTGGGAACAAAAAAAGACGCCGTCACTGCTCGTTTTAATGAGAGTTTTTATGCCTTCTTTTTAAGAGTAATTCCAGCATGTTTTATTTCAGCTTGGAACGTCGAAAAAAACCGACTTTTGATAAAAAATCGAAATACTTTAAGTTTTTCAAATCCATTTTTAATTTATTTTTTTATATCTACTTCTTTTTTATTAGTCTCTTATGGAATAGGTGGACTGCAAGGAATTGGGCTTTTTTTACTACAATCTTTAGTAGCAGTTCTTCATTTAGAAGTTGTTAATTACATTGAGCATTATGGCCTTGTGCGGCAGAAAATAGGTTACAACAAATATGAACCAACGCGCCCTCATCATAGTTGGAATGCGAATCACAAGGCAAGTAATTTACTATTAATAAATCTACAGAAACATTCTGATCATCATGCGAAGCCTAACCGCGAATACCCTCTATTAGAGCCGCATGACCAAGACGCAGCACCACAACTCCCGTTTGGGTATCCTATAATGGTGTGTGTCAGTCTACTTCCTTTTCTTTGGCGAAAAGTTATGAATCCACGAGTTTTGGCATGGAGAAAGCAATTTTATCCATCTTGCAATAAGTGGGAAACGTTACAATAAAAACTCACTAATTCTTTGTAATTTCAAATCTCCAGACTATCCTTTACAGCTATTGGGTACTTTAACAAACTTCAGTAAAACTTTTTAAATTTTCGGTGATTTTTGAAATTATCAAGTCTCTAGGGTTTAATGATTTATCTGCAAACTTTTTTGCTGAGGGTAAAAATTGGTTGATCAGCGTGCTGGGAATTTTTTTATCTTTCAATGTCTCAAAGAGATGTTTAGTGGCATTTTTTGCCGCTTCTTGATCCCAATAATAGCGAATTCTATCGGATAAGGAGTAATGTCGTTGAAAGTATTTTTCCGTATTATTACCGAAATAGTAATTCTCCCAATGACTTGGGGTGGCAACCATCAGCTGCTCCATTGTTTTGTAAAGTGGTCTATTGCCATAAGAATGTGATAGTTCACCAGCAATCAAATCAAGGGCGTATAGACCCTCGCGGAGTGAAAACGTTAGTTCCGGTCCAACTTTTAGGATTGAGAAGCCATCTTTGACTAATTCGGCTAATTTGTGCTTGCTTTGAAAGTCAGTTGAATGAGCTTCGAATATCCAGTTTGGGTAATCTTTTAAAACGTTACATAGTGTCGTAACCTTTTTTCGGTCATAACGGATAATATTTTGATTGCCAAATTCCACACCAGGTTGTACGACCAATCCAATAATGCGGGGTATAATTTCGCCTAAACCTTCATTTTTTATCAAGCTGACATGCGTATCTATTGTTTTCTTTGCTGCCATTGGTGTTGTCGGCGTAATCTCATTTAGTAGATGATTTGCTCCTCCTGGTGCTGGGACTTCTGTTCCAATTATATAATATGGGAGCTTAAAATTGTTTTTTTTGGCAGTTTCTTCAGCGATTTTTAAAAGTTTGATAGTGCGCAAAGCTGATATTTCATCAGTTAATGCCTCGGGTTCGCCTTTACAACCCATTGAGGTATCTAGGTGAATTTTGTTATATCCCGCTGATATATAATTTTTTACTAAATTTGATGCTTCAAGCATCGCTTGATCTTGCCTCAGAAATTTCCAAGGGTTTGGGCCTAAATGATCGCCACCAAGAATTAATTGATTTGTCGGGAGACCCTCTTCAGAAGCAATTTTTTTTACTAGGTTGACAAAAGAAGTTGGGGTTTTTCCAGTATAACCACCATGCTGATTTACTTGATTACATGTGGATTCTATTAAAACCGTTTGTTTTTTTTTTAATCCATGGCGAATTGTTGCTCGTAAAACTATCGGGTGTGACGAGCACACTGAAACCAAACCACGACCATTGCCGGAGTGATAATACTTAGCTAAATCTTTAAGAGAAAGTATCATCTAACCTCCTAGAATGATCCTTCATAAAATTATCTAAATCTAAACGTGTTCCAGCACCTTCCATAGGTCCTTCAATTGTGACGTTGCGAGCCCCTGCAGCATTAGCGTATTTTAATGAAATTGGAATATCGTGACCCATCCGACGGCACCCAACGTAAGCTCCTCCAAAGCAATCACCGGCACCCGTTGGGTCCAATTCTTTTACTTGGAAAGGTTCCTCGTTGTAAATACGTTCTGGAGTGAAAACTGTAGCTCCGCTAGCACCTTTTTTTAATGCAATTTCATTGACTCCGGTCGCAAACAACCAATCAATCGCTTTGTGAGTGTCACAAATTCCTGTTACAAACTTCAATTCGTCGCTCGATGGTAAAAGTAAGTTTGTTAATGCTAAAATTTTTCTAAAGCGGAAGTTTGTTTTTGAATTTGATAAAAGTTCAGGGCGGATATTTGGGTCCAAGGAAATACTCCCGCCACGTGACTTAATTTCCAGTGCGGCTTTTTCAATTATTTTCCATATTTTAGAATTCCCAAGAAGTGTTCCCATGATATGTAAATGTCCTGCCTTAGCGATAGTATCATTTACGTTAGATGATAATTCTAACTTTCCTGCTGCAGACGTCCACATATTAAAAATGAAATCACGCTGGCCGTTGTTTCGATAACGAACAAACGCTGTTCCCGTAGGAAGTTTTTTGTGGACCGAAATTCCTGATACATCCACACCATCCGCTTTTAACCTATTTACATTTAGGCGACCAAAATCATCATCACCAACCATGCCAATCATTGCAGTTGATGCTCCGATACGAACGCATTGATCAATAAAGATGGCTGGGGCTCCCGACGGGTAGGGACCTCTAAAGTTCAGCTGGTCCTGAAATCCAATTCCTATTTTTGTGGATATGAATTCTACCAATATTTCTCCAATAGAGAGAGTTAGACCATGGTTCTCGGAAACTAGCGACAATATTCAAACTCTCAAATTCGAAGTTCTACGCCTCAAGGCCTCTGTCCATTTCAATTCAATAAATTTTTTAGCATGATCTGCAAGCGCATCGTTATCAGACCAAGTATCGCGCCATATAGCACAGACCTTAGATAAACTTTTGTCTACTATTTGAGTAGAAAAACTCTCAAAAACGATATCTTTATCATAATTGATAGCTACCAATGCATCAAAAATAGGCGCCCAACTAATTGTTCCATCACCAAGAAAGCCACGGTTTGATTCACCGATATGAAAGTAACCGATCTTTTTGTCAGCCAAGTGTATGCAGGCAGCTGGGTTAGCTTCCTCAATTTGCATGTGAAATGTATCAAGATGAAGCAACACATTGTCACTACCAGTTGCTGAGATAAATTTGAGTCCCTGTGCTGTGGTATTTAAAAGGTTACTTTCAAATCGATTCACAACTTCAAGAACTAAATCAATTCCAGCGGCTTTTGCCAGCTCTCCTATATGTGCAATAGTATCAACGGAATTTTTCCAACCATCATTCGTTGGCGGTCGGTCATATTTGGTATGGGCTGAGTATAAAATACCGCCAAGTTTATCACCGCCCAAATCTCTAACAGCAGATACCGCTTTTGCTAAAGTCTCTTTGCCTTTTAATACTTTGTCAGGATCATTTGAGGATATATCTGCATCAACTGGCAAGCCCATTGTTACACCAATTTTAATATTTAATTCCTGACTTTTTTTTGCAAGCCTATCTAGATCAAAAAACTCTGGCTTCAAATAGGCTAATTCGATGCAACGATAATCGTGCTCCGCACTTTTTTCTAAAGCCAGTTCAAGACCTTCTTGTGTTTGCCCATCTGTCCAGACAAATGAATGAATTCCAAGTCTTCGCATTAAACCTTATTCTCCTTGACAGGTATTTTAAGAATAAATTAGTCCTATGTACAAGTTTATTTTTATAATAGGATTGTCTCCAGGGAATTTTTACTGATGCACAAACCAAGATGTTCATTCCGAAAGTTTTTTCTAAGGGTTGTGCATGGCAAGAGAGTGATGAAGGATTTTTTAAATCTTGGTAGTTTTGTCGATTAATACGTTATTAAAAAACGTGAAGTATTTGTTACTTTTAACATATTATTCCCTTTACTTTTGTTGTTAGGCTGATGATTACTAAATATGACAGATTAAATTAATTCTTCCGTTCGATCGTCAGTTTCGCCAAAGCGCTTTAAAGTTGGAGCTTTAGTACCTGCATAGGCTTGCCGTATTGACTCTTCAATTTTCATGTTTTCACGTTCGAATAAACTGTTACCACAATGGTCAGATTCAACTAGAAATGGTCCAAAATTTTTAACCTTCATTATCCACATTGCTTGTGCGATTCCAATTTCGTTTTCCAAATGTATAGCTTTAACTGCGCTTACCCCTCTACCGAGTAATGCTCCAGTTCCGTACCCGATGGTAGTAAGATAGATTGCTCGATTTGGAACAAAATGTTCTTTGTAATCGTTTGAAGTCATCCCTCCTTTTCCAACTATTAATCTGGCTCCACTTCTTTTCAACCACGGTCCAATCCATTTTGAAAATCTAAATGAAGCGGTCGCTGAGACAGCGCCCAGTGAAAAAGAGCCATCGTCATGCTTGACTGCTGCCGGTGAACAATGGAAATTAGTTGCGCTTACCTCTGGCAACGGGATTGGGAGACTAAAGCCTTCATCCAGAATTTTTTTATAGACACCCTCCCTCGCAGTATAAATAATACCACTCAAATAGACGACGTCTCCGAGCCTCAATTGTTTTAGGTCAGAATCGGTTGGATTCGTAGGTAATTTAATTATGTTCTTTTTTTCTGACTTTCCCATTCGATAGTTTCCCGTCTTTGATAAGGTGTGAACCAATTGGGGTTCGTTCGATATAGTACGGTTCCATCACCGCAAATCCTGGCTACAGCTCGGCGCGATGAAAGACAAAACGCATGAACACTCATCTGCATTCCTCCAGTATGGCAGTAGCCAACCTCTATATTGCAATCTATGACCATAGATTTACCAACGAAACCCATTGCGCCCATACCTATACTATTTCCAAGTTCTTTTAATTCCATTTCAAGTTCCGCAATTTTAGAATCCGGATTCTTATCCCCAACAACTCTCAAACAAGCAGCTCTTTTCCCAAGCACCATACAAGTATCTTTCGATCCACCAAGTCCAATGCCAATAATTGCGGGTTGGCAAGCAAGGCCTCGTTTCCCAAATGCGATTATGGAGTCTAAAAAAAATCGTTTAATACCTTCAATTCCATCGCTAGGAAATAACATTCGATAATCCGTGCCAAATAATCCGCCTTTGTGAACAGTTGTTAGGTCAATCCAGTTTCCATCTGGTTCAAATCCATACTCTATTTCTGGAGCTCCAATTCCAACATTATTATCAAAATCGGTTCGCCAAAGAGGATGCACTCGGTTTGGTCGTAATGGGATGGCGGCAGTAGCTGTGGCAGTGGCTCTTCGCAGCGTCGCTTCCAATGAAATGGGTCCTCCTTCAATTGAGCATTCATTTCCCATTTTTACATACCAGCGCGGGCAGCCGGTATCTCCACACATTGCTCGATTATCCTGTTTTGCAACTTTATAATTTTCTAACATTGCTTCCAGAACGAAGCTAGATAGATCCCCATCCTCAATTTTAGCAGCCTTTTTTAACCCCCTAAGGTAATCGTCTGGAATTTCAATCGCAGCTTTGTGCATAAGTTTTTCAGCAGTTTTTTCAACTATTTTAAGCGAAATTTGTTGTTTCATGAACTCCTCCAAAACAGAATTCTTATTGTTGTAACTTCAAATATAAAATAACTATCTTAATCCCAGGTCGCAAGAAGACTTCTAAATTACAAAATCTTGATCCAATTAATTATTACTGAAGAAAAATCTTTTTTATGTTGACCAATCGTAGCCATTAAGAATTGCTTACAAAAACTTCTACCTTTTGTACTGCATTGTTTTCGAAGCCACCAACATTAAATTTGGGTTTTTCTGGCTGACGGTGCCCCGTCTCGTCAGTAGCCCGACAACTTAATACATGATATCCAGGTTTTGCTGACCAGTTGATATTCCATTTGGTCCATGCGAACTTATTTTTTTGGGTTATCAATTCTGCTTCGAGCCATTCGTTATTTATAAGGACCTCAACTTTAGTAATTGTCTTTCCTTCACCTGACCAAGCACGCCCCGTTAACGTTATCTGACCTGGCGACACAAATCTTTTACGTGAAGCCCAGTCAGGAATTCCAGGCGGCTTCATCAAAGATTTTACCTTCATTTTTGTTATTGGTTTGCCAATATCTTCAGTTTGCCGGCGAATTCGATATGTTCCTATTTGTTGGTGCCCATCGAAAGGTTTGTTTAATGCCCTTATTTCAGTTAGCCACTTGACGCTAGCCATTCCATACCAACCGGGAACAATAAGCCTGATCGGAGCGCCGTGCTGAGGGGGAATTGGTATTCCATTCATCTCATAAACAAGAAGTATATCCAATTCTTCAACCTGTTTCCTCGTAAGGCTTCGAGCAAAATAATGTTCGTGTCCAGCGTCATAACCTCGGTCTGCGCCTGTGAATGATAATTCGATCGCGCTGGATAGCAGACCCGCTCTATTTATGAGCGGTTTTAACCGAGTACCGGTCCATTCCGACGTTCCAACTGCTCCATAAGACCAAGGCATTGATGAGCTTCTTGGATCAAATTGTGCTCGCCCATTTCCAGCGCATTCCAGAGTTACTGGTAATGTTTCGGCTGGTAATTCTTTTATCTCCGAATGAGTAAGTGAAAATGGGTTTGAAAATTCTCCCTTAAAAGAAATGATGTGGTTGTCTTTACTTAAGTTTGGAATATCAAAATGTGTTAGTATATAATGCAGCCCAATTGGAGTTAAGTCGTGTTCAAGGGTTTCTAAGGGTATTCCTGAATTTCTGTTTGCCAATTCGACTTCGTATCCGTTAAATACGCCAGTAGCAGTTTTTGGTTTATTAAAGTTTTGGAATGGATTATAAATTTTCATATCTGTATTGTATTGCTATTCTTGGTCGGGATTATCCATAGGACTATTTTTTACATCATATTTCGTTACAAAACGGGGCATTTTGCAGGGTAACGTTATCATGAAAGACGCAAATCCAGTTTTTTCAAGAGTTTCATAGATAGCATCTTCGCTTTCAGCATACCAATGGCAGAAAAAAAAGTCATCCTGTCCCATCCAATGTTGTAAAGTTTCAGCTTTCTCATTTCTTAGTAATTTGAGAAATTCATAATCGGTCATTTCTCCCATGAAGTTTAATGCTTCTTGCCTTGCTTCATCGTTATTCCAAGTGTGGGTGCAAAGATAATGATTTTTTTTTGTCATTTTTTTCTCATTTGAGATTTCTAGTTATGTCTTATCGAAGTTTATTATAAATGCGACTTCAGTATCAAGATTTTTAATTTAAAATCGATTAAATTTACTTATAAATTGTCAGAAAAAATTTGATTTTTTGAACGACTTATATAAAATTTTATAAATATATAAAATTGGTGAGCTACTACTGTTTTTTCTACTTTTACCGGTGTAATTTAGACAGTAAAATTTATTTTAAGAAATACGGGGCGTCCAGCAAAGGGCGATAACTCCTGAAGAATTGAGGAGTGTGTTTGATTGATAATTCCATTTGGATATAAAATACGATTGTTATCGTTTTTTGCAGAAATGACGCAAAAATTTTTTCGTCCTTTATTTTTGTATCAGGGTAATAAGGTGAGAAGAGATGTTAAAACCTTACCTGAAGCGGAAGGTCAAAGAAAAGGAATTAATGGCAAGGGTAAAAAAATTAGTATTTTAATTCTGGGAGACTCATCTGCTTGTGGTGTTGGAGTGCAACGAATGGAAGATTCTTTAAGCGGTTGTCTTATAAAGTTTTTAAAGCAGAAATTTAGTTGCAAATGGAAAATTGTTGCTAAATCTGGTATTACTGCCAACGATTTAACTGAGCTAGTAAAGAGAAACCGTAAGGAGAAGGTTGACTTTGTACTACTAACTGTTGGTATTAATGATATTACAGCTGGTAAATCTGTTAAAATTTGGCGAGAGGAGATGCTAGAATTAAGTCAAATTTTAATTAGAGATTTTTTACCAAAAAAAATAATTTTTTGTGGCATCCCGCCAATTAGAAAATTGTGGATAATTCCTAACCCGTTAAAACAAATACTAGGTTTAAAAGCGTTTATTTTTGATTTACAGTTGATGGAAATTTGCGACAAGTTACAAATTGGTGAGTTTGTTCCAAACGATTTTCCGGTTAAGAAAAGTAGTATGGCAGAAGATTTCCTTCATCCAGGTAAATTGTATTACTACTTGTGGGCTAGAAGGATTGGACAAATTATAACGGATCGATGTTAAAGAAAAGGAGTTTTCAAAATCTTTAAATACAAATTTTAGGTTTTCATAAGCTAAGGGTTAGGTCTTATGACGCTCATAAAAATATAATGAACTTATCACGATAAAAAATCCGATACATTCAAAAAAAGTTAAGGATTGATTTAGAAAAATTAAAGCGAAAGTAGCAGCAAATAAGGGTTCAGTGGAGGTGAGAACTGAGGCTCTGGTAATTCCAATTTTTTGCGAACCAATAAAAAATAGAGTATAGCTTAAAATGTAAAATAATCCGTTGCAAAATAACGCTGACTTCCCCGCAACACTGGAAGGAATTAAAACCGCAAAGTCTAATAAAAAATATCCTGACGCTAGAAAGAGTAAGCTCCAAAGGTTCATATGGAAGTTAAATGTTTCCGAACCAAGTATGTGAGCAATCTTACTTGAGTTGTAAATAAAAATAACCATTAAAAATAGACCAAAAAAACTTATGCCAATACCGTAAGGGTTAGATGTAAAAGTTCCGTTAAAAACAACTATTGCTAACCCTAAAATTATTCCAGTAAGACAAACCCATTGCAAAAATTTGATTTCTTCCTCTGAGCGAAGACAGGTTATCACGGCTATTCCTAGTGGAAATGAGTACATGATAATTAGAACAATGGCGATTTCGAGAAATTCGATGGCATGATAAATTGTTGCAATAAGGCTAACGGAAATTAAGCTTGCAAAAAAAATGGGTAAAATAAAACTTCGGTGAATTAGGATCGATTTTTTTTGAAACAACAAAACTGGTATTAAAACAAACAGTCCTATTAGGCACCGCGAGAACAGTAAGACAAATAGAGATGATCCAAGATCGAGCGCAGTTTTCGCCACGGTTGGAACAACGGCAAAGCATAAAGACGATAGTACTACTATTGTTATTCCAAAAAAATAGTTGGTTTCGTTACGTGTTTTACCAGTCAATACTTAATCCGAGGCTTATAATTTCAATTATCAAATTCAACATTGGGCTCAAAATGGTTGATAAAATTCTTATGCTTTTTTTATTTTGGGTTAGTACTCTTTCTAAGTTTCCACCAAGAATAAAACGATAAAATCGAAATTAAACCTGTTGCTGCAATAGGAGGTATAGCGCTGATTTTGCCAATTAGTTGAAGAATTAAGTTTGTAAAGAAAATTAGGAAAAAACCAATTCCATATCCCAGCATTATAGATTTTTGATGATCAGCTCCCTCGATATTGCGTAG
>MDTB01147126.1_pt1 | contig 35433 bp, 33 predicted proteins | sample 811161 | NCBI WGS metagenome assembly MDTB01 (sample SAMN05326650, study PRJNA326480) | marine metagenome | isolation source: seawater | place: Mediterranean Sea | collected 2009 | reverse complement strand
TTGGACCTTTAATATTTTCCAATAAGAATTTTATTTTTTGGATCTGAGGAGCAAAACGACGATTAAAACCAACCATTAAAATATTTGATGAAGAATATGAAGATTCAATTTTACTCAATTCTTCTAAAGTCAAACACAATGGTTTTTCAACAAACACATGCTTTTGAGTTTTTAAAGCTTTGACAACAAAATCTGCATGTGTATCGTGACGTGTGCCAATTACAACTGCATTAATTGCCTTATCAGCAAATAAACGATCACTGTCAGTTGTGGTTTCAAAAAAACCATACTTTTTTCCAGTATAAACACCACTAACTCCACTAATGGAAGCTATACTTTTCAATTCAGCTCCTGCAGCTTTAAATGCCGGAATTAAAATTGATGTTGCATAATTGCCTGATCCTAAAAAACTTACTTTTATTTTTTTATTAGTGTTTTTATTATTAGATTTTTTTATATTGTTATTATTTGATAATAAAACTTTTCGTGAATCATTTGTTATCTCTACTCCAGGATATGTCAGCAGAATGCCAAGGGAATGCTCATCACTAACAATAAGTTTATATGCTTTTTCAGCTTCATTTATATCAAACTGATGAGATATTAATTGTTTAACATCCAAAGCACCTGCTGCCATCATGTCTAATACAGCTTCAAAATTTCGCTGTTCGGTCCAGCGCACAAAACCTATTGGATAATCTTGACCTTTCTCTTCATAGTTAGTGTCATATCGACCAGGTCCATACGAAGCAGACACTTGAAATGTTAGTTCTTTTTTAAAAAAATCATCTCTTGATAACTTTAGTCCAGTCACTCCAACTAAAACTATCCGACCACGTTTTCTACACATCAATGCTGCTTGACGTATTGGCTCATCACTAGTTGTTGAGGCGGTTATAATTACAGCATCAACTCCTCGACCACGTGAAAAAATATCAGCTATTGTTAATGGATCCTCTCTATTAAGATCTACTAAATCTGCTCCAAATTTTTTTGCAAGTGAAAGTTTATTTTGATCAAAGTCTATTCCTAAAACTCTACAACCATTGGCTTTTAAAAGTTGAACTGTCATTAAACCAACTAAACCAAGACCTATCACCACAACTGTTTCACCCAACGTTGGTTTAGCCAAACGAATTCCTTGTAACGCGACAGCTCCAAGAATAGTAAACGATGCCTCTTCATCAGAAACAGTATCTGGCACTTTTGCACAAAGATTTATTGGAACATTTACAGCCTCAGCATGTTTACCATTTGATACAACTCTGTCGCCCTTTTTAAAATTTTTTACATCAGATCCTGTTTCATGGACAATGCCAACATTACAGTAACCTAATGGTAAGGGTTGATCTATTTTATTAAATACCGACTCAATTGTTGTTTTTAAACCATCAGTAAAAACTTTATCTAAAACCATTTTTACTTTTTCCGGTTGTTGGCTTGCTTTTTTTAATAATCCTGCTTTACCAAACTCTACTAACATTCGCTCAGTACCAGTTGAGATCAAAGTTTTGGATGTTTTTATTAACAACGACCCTGGCGAAGAGTAAGGTATTGGAATTTCTTCAACTTTAGTTTGTCCTGTTTTTAAAGATTGAATTATTTGCTTCATTTTATAATATTAGAATTCTAAAGAGTATTTCATTAAAAATTTTAAAAGAATAGTCTATCTTAAATTTTACTTTTTATAAGTAAATTTTAATAATAATTAATGCAAATATCTATTTCTAAAAAGAAATTTTAAATCAATATTGAATTTTGATCTTTAAAACTGAATGTATAGAATTAACTTTAAAAAATTACTTAATATAAATTTATTTCAATAAAATCTTTAATAACAAAAAAAATAATTTTAATTTTTTTTTTTTAAAATAAAAAGTATCATAGATGATTTATATTTTGGAGAAATTCCAATATAGTCTAATATTTTAAAATTATTAGAGAAATAACTTACCTCTGAAATAAAAAAATTTTTTTTTGTCAAAATTTCTGTATAGAAATTTTCATTTTTATTTAATTTAACATAATTATAATATCTTGGGATATTAATTAACTTGAACAATGCTAGTTCAATTAATCTATAAATACTTCGAGAGTTGGGCAAAGTTAAAATTAAAGTGCCTTTGTCATCAAGTAAATTATACAATTTATCTAAATGTTTAGAAAAGTTATCTAAATACTCCATAACACTAGAGCAGAATATTAATCCAAATTTTTTATTCGAGTTATAATTATTTAAATCAGATAAAATAAATTTAATGTTTTTATTTTTTTTTAATATAGTTTTTTCTTTAGCTAAATCTAACATATTTTTTGAACCATCTACTGCAGTTACACTTCCATAATAAGATAAAGCAACTGTGAATATTCCTTCACCGCAACCATAATCTAAAATCTGAATTTTTTTTTTTAAGTTATTTTTAAGTAAATTTTTTAATTTATGTGTTAAAAATTTATATCTTTCTCTAAAGCTTTTTACTTTTTTATAATTGTTGGAAAAATTTTGTGCTTTATTATTAAAAAAGTTGGAAATACTGTACATAAATTATAAATATTTAAATTTTTTAATTACAAAAAATTTAAATATTCTCATAGTTTATTAGACTTTTAGAACAAATATTTTTTTTTTCTATAAGAGTTGGATAATTTATTAAGACTGCCCTATATTTTCCTTTAAATACAAATAAACTACCTGCTGCTGCACCTATAATTCCAAATTTTTCTATCAATTTTTCCATATCATTAAGTGACCCTGCTCCTCCTAAAAAAGTAATTGGAATTTTTGCGATCTCTTTAATTTTTAAAGCTAAGTTTAAATCATAGCCTTGCATCATTCCATCTTGACTCACTGAATTAATTACTATCTCACCTGCACCTGCTTCTTGACATTTTTTAAGAAAAACAAATGGATCATCTTTATAAGATTTTTTACCATTATGGCTGCAAAGTTCATATTCATTTGAGAAAAAATTTTTTTTTTTATTAAAATCTATGACTACCACTACTGACTGCTTACCAACTGCAGATGTCATTTCACTTATTAATTTTGGATTTGTAATAGCCGCTGAACTCACTGCAACTTTTTCTACTCCCATATCTACAAGTTTACTAGCAAAATCTGTAGAATTTACTCCTCCACCATAACAAAGTGGCATACGACATTCTGCAGCTAATTTTTTAATTAAATTAAAATTTGGACTTAAAGATTTTCTTGTTGCATCAATATCTAAAACTATTAACTCATCTGCACCTTTTTCATTAAAAATTTTAACTGCATTAATTGGATCTCCTACATACTTAGGGAGTTTAAAATTTTGAGTTTTAACTAAAGCTCCATCTGAAATTAACAAACAAGGTATAATTCTAGAACGCAACATTCTAAATCTTAGAAAAATTTTCTAACAATTGCTCTCCCCATTTATGACTTTTTTCAGGATGAAATTGTATACCATAAATATTTTTTAATGATATTGCTGCATCAAAATTAAATCCATAATTTGAGGTAGCAGAGACAATAGATTTATCTTTTGCATCAAAATAATATGAATGTAAAAAGTAATACTCAGTTAATTCCTCATTACATTTAAGAAATAAACTCTCTGATTTATAAATTTCTAATGTGTTCCAGCCCATATGCGGCACAGGTAATTTTGAACTGTCTTTATTATTTGAAAATGCTCTAATATTTCCTGAAATCCAACCTAATCCTGGCAAATCACCTTCATCAGATGACTCAGCAAACATTTGCATTCCGACACAAATTCCAAGTAATGGAACTTCAGAATTTATGACTAGCTTTTCTAAAGTATCTCGAAGTCCAGAAGCGTTAAGTTTTTTTATTGCATAATCAAAATGACCTACTCCAGGTAAAATTAAGTGAGTTGCTTCCTTCAGTGCTTTTGTATTATTTGCACGTTTTGCCTCGATCCCTAATCTATTAAATAAATTTAGAAAAGCTTGAACATTACCTACGCCGTAATCAATAATTGAAATCATCTAAAATGTCTTTGTTCTAAACCTAAAATCCTTAAAATATTTGTACCTAAATTAATCAACCATCTTTTGTTTTTATAATAATAATAATAATTTTTTGGAAGTTCAAAAAGTTCTTGCAGTTCATTTTTCGACAAATCTAGTTTATGAGCAATATATTCAAACTCTTGTTTTAAAAAATTTTCATCCATTTCTGAATGAGATATTCTTTTCAAAGCTTCATCCCTAGTCATCTGTTTTGTCATAATTAGACTTGAAAAATGTGCTCTACGTTTATCAAAACCAAAACGTCTTGGAAGCCAATAATCTTCATAAAAACGAGTAAATCTAGATTCATGATGTTTGTGTTTAAAAGGTTGCCAACCAAACTTATCATTTAATTCTTTTTCAGCATTCTTTTTTATATAACTTACCAAATTAAGTGGATAGACAACTTTCATACCCAAAATTTTTTGATACCATATTTTTGATACCATTATATCTACTAAAGGAAAGTTGTTAGGTTTTTTGTCACCATGTAAATCCCAAATATTTTTAAACAACATCTTATCAATACCCACATATCCGCCCCATTCTTCTGGCTCAACACAACATTCGGTTGAGTAATTGGAGCCTGTTAATACATATTTTACATTATTTTTTTTTGCAAATTTATATAATTCTGAAAAAAAAACAGCATCCTGTACTAAATCTTGATCTGGAATACCTGAACGTAAAAAAGCAACCTGCATTCTTTTTACTTGTTCCCAGTCAGGAACTTCAGTGTATAGATCTGTGTTGAGACCATTTATTAACTTTTCAATGTTCCCAACAGCTTGATAAGTATTCCACCCAGCATCTACATGAAAGAATAATGGTCTTAAGCCCATTTTTTCTTTTGCAACATAAGCTGCATAAGAACTGTCAAGACCACCACTTAATCCAATTATGCAATCAAAATCTTTATTTTTTCCTTGTAATCTAATCTTATTTGAAATCTTAGCTAATATTTGATCATTTTCTAAGTTCTTATTCCATGAAGGTTTAATGTTTTTTTCAAAATTTATACAATAATCGCATAGATTATTTTCATCAAATTTTATATTTGGATCTGAGCAATCCATTATACATCTAGAGCATATTTTTTTTGAAACATTCATAGACTGTTTTAGAAAATAATATTAAATTTTTTATAATTAGTTAATCTTTATTACTATTATACTAATTTGTTTACTAAATTACAAAATTGTTTCACATTATTTTTCCAGTTATAATTTAAAGATAGATTGAATGCTTTTTTAGATTTATTAAGTCTAAATTTTTTATTTCTTATAAATCTTTCTATTTGATTACTTAATTCATAGTCATTACTTGGATTAAAATATATTCCCCCATCTTTTAATATTTCAGGCAAACTACTTCTATTAGAACAAATTATAGGTATGCCTAGTGCCATTCCTTCTAATAAAGTAATTCCGAAAGTTTCTGTACTTGAGGCAAATATAAATATGTCCGAGTGATATATATAAGTTAAAACTTTCTTATGATTTACCTGTCCAATAAAATTTTTTTTAGTAATAAAGTGGTTTTCATTAATTATACTATTATATAATTTTAAATTGTGACTATAATTTCCAATAAATTTAATTTCTAAGTTAGCATATTTTTTTTTTAGTCTTGAATAAGCTCTAGCTACTGTCATATGGTTTTTGTAATAGTCTAAAGGAGATACATATATTAATTTAATTTTATTTTTTTTCTTATAATCCCAAGGAATAAATTTCCTCTTATTTTTTAAGAATTTTAAAAAATTTTTATCAATTCCATGATGAATTATTTCATAGTTTTTTTTTTTATTTAAAAATGTTGAAATAATTTTTTGACTGAATTTACTTAAATAAATAATTTTAGTGGCACTATTCATTGCCCAAATTTGCACTAGCTTAATGAAATAAAGTCGGATTTTATCAAATCCAAAAGGAATATTGTTTAATACTTTTTGATCAAAACTTAGAATATCTTGATTAAAAACAATAGATAATTTGTGCTTACAAAATGAAGTGGAGTCGGTACTATAGAGAATATTATTTTTATCTTTTTTTAAAAAAATTGGTAGGTAAATTGCTTGCCAGATAATCTGAAATAAAAGATTTTTTTCTAATAATGGATGGTTATATTTAGTAAGGAAAGAGCGATTTGGGATTTGTTTTAATAAACCTTTATAAGAAAACAATATAACTTTTTCAATTTTAGTTGAATTAAGATTTAAATTTTTTATAAAGTTTTTTATATAAACAATCGCACCACCAGATCTATTTCTTGAGGCATCAATAACAAGCACATATTTTTTTTTTATCATTAAAAGTTTATATTAAAAAATATTTCATCCTTAATTTAAAAAATTATTTTTAATATTTTAGTTTTTAATCCTTTAAAAATTTTATTATGTTATAATAATTCTTTACCCAATTATTAATCACATATTTAGAAGACAATCTTAAACTTTCGTTGTACATTATATCAAGCTTTTTTTCTGACAATGCTGAAGCTTTTTTAAATGAAGCTAACAAGGACTCTTTAGAGGATGCTTTGCATAGAATAGTATTTTTACTATTAGAAAACTCAGGTATGTTACCTACTACATCTGATATGATTAAACCACAACCACATAAAGTTGCCTCATTAATTACGAGTGGCCACTGATCTATATGTGTAGGTAAAACTAGAAACCTTGATCTTTGCATTAATTTTGCGATTTCCTCAGGTGTTTTAAAACTTAAGTATTTTATATTTTTATGTTTTGGGATAATTTTTTTTAGTGGACCGTTTCCAACTATTATCAATTTCCAATCTGAATTAGAATTTAAAAAAAATTTAAAACTACTTACAAGTTCTGCTACTCCTTTTTTTTTTACCAAATTTCCCACGAACAGAAAATTTTTTTGTCTTTTGGAAATAGTTTTTCCCTTTTTAAATATATGTTGGTTTGAACAGTATAAACCTTGAAATATCTCTTGGTTTGGGACTCCAAAAAATTTCATTAATCTTACTCCTAATCTACCTGGGACCCACACAGCATCAAAAAAATTTAAATATTTAATTTTATATATTATTGAGCCAATTTTTTGTCTTAAATTATTTTTAAAAGAGTTATCGGATAATAGTACTACTTTACCACCATTATTTTTTACCTCTTTGCCTAAACTAGAAAAACTTTTTTTATACCATCCAGCCTGAAAATATATATCTGGAATTTTTAAACCCAGATCTCTCCACTTTAATTTGTGATTTTTTATCCAATAAATTTTTTTATTAATAATTTTTTCTAAATTCTTAATTGGTAATTTTGATCTGATTGAAATAATTTTTATCTTTGGATTTTTTTTAATAATTATTTTGAGTGGGTATGCTACATATTTAGGTAACTCATTCCAAGAAATTGCAATTTTCATAGTTCGTTAAAAATTAATCTGAATATAAATACATTCAAAATAAAACTAATATTTATTTTTATAAAACAAATAAAATTTTTCAATCATACTATCAAGTGATGTGTTGGGTGCATAGCCTATAATTTTTTTTAGTCGATTAACATTTGGTGCTCTTTTTGGAATCTCAACAAAATGATTACCGTAAAGTTTTTTTGGATTTATAAACTTTATTTTAGATTTGCTTTTGGTAATAATCTTAATTTTTTTAGCTAAAGCAATTATGCTAATAGAGTTAGTGCCACCTATATTAATTGTTTTGCGCCAATAATTTTTTTTACCAATCAAATTAAATAAGGAAACTGCAAAATCTTCTGCCCAGGTAAATGTTCTTTTTTGTTTTCCATTACCATAAACTAAAATTGGATCATTTTTCATAGAACTTTTAAAAAATCTTGGAAATACAAACCCGACTGTTGGATTTTGCACTGGTGCAATAACGTTAAATGGTCTAATTATTGTTATCTTGCAGCCTGGATTTTCTTTAATTTTTGCATTTGCATACGCCTCTTCTGAAAGTTTTGAAATAGCATACCACCACAATCCAATTTTAGCATTCCCTCCTACAAATAAATCATCATCTTCATTGACCGATACTTTTGGATTTTTTCCGTAAACCATCGATGTTGAAAATAAAACCAATGGTTTTTTAATCTTAACACAATAATCAATTATCTTGTGTGTTGCTAATGAATTTACATTAAGCATTTTTGATGGAAACTTTACGACTCGTAAAGTTCCAAGTGTAGCCGCCAAATTATATACATAATCTGAATTTTTTATTAACGGCTTTAGTTTTTTAAAATTTAATATATCTCCTTTAACTATCTTTATTTTTTTAATTTGATTACTAGAAAGATAAAATTTTAAATTTTCGATGTTGCCAATTTCTTGATTGTCATAAATCACAATCTTATAACCTTTTTTAAATAAAAATGATGAAAGACAACTACCAATAGTTCCTAGGCCACCTGTAATTAATATTTTCATTATGCTTTTATAATTCTTTTATCATTCTCTAAATATTTGCCTCTTATATCTAATATTAATTTTGCTTTTTTATTTATTAATTCGTAATTAACATTGTCGTGATCTGTTGAGATCACTACTAGATCATAATTTAAAATGTTTTTTGAATTTAATTTAATACTTTGTTTTATTTTTAATTTTTTATCAATGAATTTGCAATCAAATTTTTTAACATATGGATCATGGTAGTCAAACATGGCTTTGTTTTCAAAAAATAATTTTATTAAATTAATTGAAGGCGACTCTCTTATATCATCAACATTTTTTTTGTAAGCAATACCTATAAATAATACTTTTAAATTATTTAAAACTTTTCCCCTTAAATTTAATTCTTCTAAAAGTTTATCTAAAATCCAATAAGGCATTTCTTTATTAATTGTTTGAGCAAGATTTATAAATCTAGTTTCTATTGAAAATTGTTTTGCTTTCCATGTTAAATAATTTGGATCAATAGGAATACAATGACCTCCTACCCCAGGACCAGGATAATATGGAGTAAAACCAAATGGTTTGGTACTAGCCGCTTTAATTACTTCATGTATATCAATCTTTAACTTATCACATATCATCTTCATCTCATTTACTAATCCAATATTTATTAATCTATAAATATTTTCATGAAGTTTGGTCATTTCAGCTACTTTTATAGAACTCACTGGAACAACTTTTTTAATCGCTGCTGAATAGGTGGATACTGCTACTTTAAGACAATCTTTTGTGTTAGCACCAATTACTTTTGGTATTGTTCTTGTTGAATAGCTCTCATTTCCAGGATCCTCTCTTTCTGGTGAATAGCAAACAAATATATTTTTACCCAGAATGAAACCTTTCTGCTTTAGTTTTGGAATAAGCTCCTCCTCTGTCGTTCCGGGATATGTGGTACTCTCAATTGAAATTAATTGTCCTTTTTTAATATATGGCATTATTGAATTTATCGATTCAATAAGATATCTAAGATCTGGTTGACCATATTTAGTTAAGGGAGTAGGAACACAGATTATAACTACATCCACTAAACTAATTTTAGAAAAGTCTATTGTTGTATCGAAGCCTTTTGATAATGCGTCACTAATATCTTTAGAACTAATTGACCAAATAAAACTTTTTTTTTTTTTAATTTGTTCAATTTTTTTTTTATCTATATCAAAACCTATAACTTTAAATCCAGCTTTTACAAAACTTAAGGATAGTGGCATTCCAACATAGCCAAGACCAATTATACCAATGATAGATGACTTTTTATTATTTTTTTTAATAATATTATTTTTATATATCATAATTAATTTTTATAGATTTACGAAAAAACTTATAAATCAAAATAATCTAATTTAATATATAAATAATAATTTCTAAATTTAACGATACGCCAAAATATTAACATTATGTCTATTTGTAATTTTTTTTATCAATTCTAAATCTTTAGGATTATCAAAATTTTTTATGGAAATTCTTGGATTTAAAAGCGTTTCATAATTAGAAAAATTTAATCTTTTTAGTTCAGTGAAAATTTCTTTTGCGAATTCAATCCCATTTTTTCTAAAAGCTATGTTTAATTCAAAAATTATTTTTATATTTTGATTTAATAATAAAATTTCTCTTGCCCCTCTTATTGCTTCAAGTTCTTGTCCTTCAATATCAAGTTTGATTAAATCAATTTTTTTGATATTATTTTCACTGCAGAATTTATCTATACTAATAGTACTAATATTAATTATCTGGTCCTCATTTTGAAAATTCTCATCTTCTTTAGCTACTATAGAATTTGCTTCTGGATTATCATTTCTTAACAAAAATGGCAGCTGTTTTTCAGATGAGGATAAACCTTTATCGATAACAATAATGTTTTTAATTTTATTTGTGCTGATATTCTTTTTTAAATAATTTAATGTTGATGGTGTTGGCTCAAATGCAATGACACTTCCTGTGGCTCCAACTACTTTTGAGGCAATTAATGAAAAAAAACCAATATTGGCCCCTCCATCAATAAAAGTAGATCCTTTATTTAAATTTAATTTAATTTCTTTGATAACCTCAGGCTCATAAGTATTATTTGTGATAATGGATGTCTCAATACCAATATCATTTTTTTCATTATAAAATTTTAAACCTTCAAAATTAAATTCACCTCTATGAATATTTCTTAAGACCCCTAAGCGTCTTAAGAAAATATCTAAACTGATAAAAATATTAATAATTTTAGAATTTTCATGAAATATAAAAAATATAAATCGTTTAAATATTTGTCTTATTTTAATATAAATTACACTTATCATTTCTATTGTTTAACTTAATTCAATTAATAATTTTTTTATTCAACCAAAAAATAAATTTTTTTGCAAAATATTCCCATGAATTTTTTTTATTAAAATTTATAATCTTTTTTTCTAAAACTTTTTTTTCTTTTGTATCTAAAGAAAGAATTAACTCTATTTTTTTTGTCAATGTGCTTATTTTTTCATCACATATTAAAAATAAAATATTTCTATATTTGGGGCTTAATCCACTTATTGTTGAAATTATTGGTTTTTTAAAGGATAAATAAAACAATATTTTTGACGGAAAATTTGTATCATTACCTTTAGATTTTCTTGGATTTACAAATATATCAGCTTGATAACATTTTTTTTCAAGTTGTGATTTTGAAATATATCCAAAAAATTTTATACGAGGATCTTTTTCTACTGACTCCTTAATTTCAGAATAGTTACCTTTTCCGCATATCCACAACTCTGTATCAACTTCTTTTACATGATGGAAAGCATTAATTAAATAAGTTACGCCCGTATAATCTCCTATTGTACCTGCGTATAAAATAATTTTTTTTTTATGCTTTTTTTTTTTATTCTGCACATTTAATGATTTTAGATTTACACCTCCATCAATATGTATTGCATTATTGTTTTGATTTTTTTGATAATATACCCAATTAAAATAAACATACCCATTTGCATCTTTGGGTGCTTTCAAATCCGCTACAATTGATATCCATGGGACATTAAATTTATTTTTAATTTTTAAAGCAACTTCAGAAAGAAACGAGTCATTATAAGTAACAATTATATCTCCTTTTTGAAAATCTAAGTTTTTTAAAAAATCATAATATTTTTTTTTTAAAATAAAATTTCTCAAATATGGTAAATTAAGGTAATCAACTGATTTATTTTTAAACTCTTTTACTAAATTTTTTTTTTTCGTTTTTACAAAAAGTTTTCCATTTGGAAATGCACGTTCATAGTTATGTCCAACACAATAGATTTCTGTATTCAATTTTTTTAATTTTTTAATAAAATTATATTGCCAAATATTTGCTGCAGGACTAACTGCAGTTGATTTATTCACAAAATCTTCACTAAAAATTGATTGTAACCAAAATATTTTTTTTAATTTATTCAATTTTTTTAATTTTAATTTTTAATTTTTTTATCAGAAACGATTAAAAAATAACACAGAAGAAGATTCGCTGTGAGCAGACCATAAAGAGCTGTATTTCCGATAGACATAAAAGTTAATGCAACGATTAATGGCAAAGTATTTTTGTTAAAAGTTACAATTCTTCTAAATAACAAAATTATTCCCACTATACCAATGAACCCAACTGCTCCAATCCAATTACCAAGATCTGCATCAAAAGCTCTATATTCTGTATCATGTTGCCCTCCAAATATAATGCTAATTAAATCTGCCGATTTCAGATAATCAATTAATATTTTAAATTTAAGACCTCCACTACCTAAACTCGATAAACCTTCAAGTAAATGACTTGAAGAATAAAATACCACGAATATTACTAATAACAAAGTTAGTATAGATTTTTTTTTAATTCTAAGAAATAATAACTCTTTAATACTTACTTTTTTTATAAAATAATATATTAAAAATCCTATAATTGCTGTCCTTGAAAATGTTAATAATAAAGAAAAAAATGTTATGGAAGTTATAAATAAATAAATCAATTTTTTTTTATTTTCTAAGTTTGAATAACATTCATAAAATATAAAAAAATAAAATAGAACTATTAGACCTAATACATTTGGATTATAAAATAATCCACCTAATCTATATTTTCCAATAACTTCAAGTAATGACTCATTTTTATTAGGATTAATAAAATTAAGATATTCAAAATAGTCGGGATTTTCGTGTGTATACCAGCTATTTCTAAAAGAAATTAACCAATCAGTTCCATAAGAAATAAATATCTGAGTAAAAATTAAATAAATTAAAATTAGGGAAGAAATATTTATAATAATTTTTTCATTGAATTGAAATTTTTTAAACGGAAATCCAAAAATTAGGATTAATATTACTGAGAATCTAATAAGATCTTGTGGTGAGTTTATTGCTGTTAATATCATGCCGGGTGCTAAAAAAGCTAAAATTATTAACTTACTAAAACCTAATGATATCTTGCTAAATATTAAAACTTTTATTGTGATTAGAAAAAAAATAATAAAAATCAAAAGTTTGGCAATGTTTGTTGGTGCAACTATTGCTAACATTAAAAATATAATCAAAAAATTATTTATACTTTTAAAGCTGATTTTCATGTATCTTAATTGTACAATTTAACTAGTTTTAATAAAATTATAATTTAAAAAAAAACTTAAATAGACTACTCTGTTGCATGGTTAACTTTATTTATTTATTAGCTCCTTTCTAGTATTTAATTTGAGTATCTATATAATATTTAAGGCTAAAACTTTGCTGAAGCTAATACCCCATATTTTTTTCTCAAAATTGGCAAGCTTTCAATCACTGGAAACAATAAACCTGTATCTTTGGAAATGAAAAAATTTTTACCTTTTTTTAATTTAAAATTTGAACCTGGAACGCAATATACAGGCTTATTTTCAATTGCATATTTACTTTTAGAAGGAGGTGGGGTTATCAAATAACATGCTGTTGGATTAAGCGAATTTAATGAATTACGTAATGGAATTATATCATAAATTTTACCTCCTAAGTTTTCAACCTCATTGACAATTCCTTTTATATAACCCAATCTAGACATCCTTTTTTTTCCTTTTATAGAATTTAATTCATATGATGGTTCAAATAATACCAATTTTTTTTAGTAATTCGAAACAACTCGTTGAGTAATAAAGAAAGATTTTTACCATTTGGTTCAAGCGCATGACTTGAGGTTACAACGTCTATACATTTTGAGTGAAGTGGAATTGACTCAATATCAGCTACGAATGTTGAAACTTTGAAAGTAGATTTTTTTTTATTTAATTTGAAAAAATCTTTTCCTTTTTTTAATCTCGACCAGCTTATATCAAAAGCCAAGATTTCAGAAAAAGAAACTTTAATTTGATTTAGCATTAAAGTTAGTGTTGTTAGCTCACCAGTCCCAATATCTAAAAGACTATCGCCATCTGTCACATGTTTATTTAAAATCCCCCCTAGCTCATTAGCATACAATTTTGTTTTTACTTTGTTGTTTTCAAATTTTTTTATATAACTTCTGGCTTGAATATCATATGCAATCTCAATTATTTCAGGAGTGTTTTGTGAAATATCAAATTTTTTTTTTAAATATTGAGTTATATTTTTACCTTTTTCATAAATTTTTTTTGCTTCTATAATATCTAAGTAAATCATTTATCTTTTATTTAACATTTTTTATTTAACATTAATTTCACAACATCAGCCATTTTAAATTTTGCTTTCCATCTAAGTTTTTTATAAGCTTTATTTGAGTCACCAACATTTATCATTATATCTGTAGGACGCATAAAATTCTTGTTATGTCTAACATAATTTTTCCAATCTAAATTAAAATATGCAAATGATACTTCAACAAATTTTTCTAAAGTATTTGTTTCTCCTGTTGCTATTACAAAATTTTCTGCCTTATTTTGCTGAAGAATTAGCCACATTGCTTTAACATATTCTGGTGCCCACCCCCAATCACGTGAAATATCCAACCTGCCTATTTCTAAAATTTCTTTTGACCCCTCTGCGATACGTCTTGCAGCAGATATGATTTTTTGTGTTACAAAATGCTCAGGGCGCAAAATCGACTCGTGATTGAACAAAATACCTGTGCACGCAAACAATCCATATGCTTCACGGTAATTATCAACCAACCAAGTAGCGGAAGCCTTAGCCACTGCGTATGGGCTCTTAGGCTTGAATGGTGTTTTTTCATTCGCCGCTTCACCATTAGTATCACCAAATGATTCGCTTGAACCAGCAAAATATATCCTTGTAGGTTTTTTCAGCATCTTTACAGCCTCTAAAGCGTTCAATGTGCCAAGTAAAATACCCTTTATAGTTTCCGCTGGCTGCTCAAATGATAGGCCCACTGAGGATTGCCCAGCTAGGAAATAAATCTCATCTGCTTGCACTTTTTGAAAAGTTACCAACACGCTAATAAAATCATCTGGCGTCATTGAAAGAAATGAAATTTTTTTCTTACACTCTAATTTTTGTAAATTGGAGAAACTCGAAATTTTTGCATCACGTGAGGTACCAAACACTTTATAACCCTTATTTAACAAAAAATTTGCAAGATAGGATCCGTCTTGTCCGCTAATTCCACAAATTAAAGCACGCTTTTTCATATCTTGCCTGTTATTTTTTTATATATATTAAGTGTTTCAAATGCACACTTTTGCCAAGAGAACAATTTAATGTTCTTTAAACCAAGATTAATCAATCTTGAACGTAAATCTTTATCTAGAATGACTGTCTCTATAGCTGAACACATTTCATCTATATCATTCGGATTAAAATAAACACCAGCTTTATTTATTACTTCTGGCATTGAGCTGGAATTAGAACTTACCACCGGACATTCTGCAGCCATTGCTTCAAGAGGAGGCAAACCAAAACCTTCATACAACGAAGGATAAACAAAACAAAGAGCATTTGAATAAAGCGATGCTAATATTTCATCATTTCCTCCAACTTGTTGAACAAGCCCATCATTGAAGCCAAGGCCATTTATTTTTAATAGCTCTTTACTGCTAAATTCACCTCCACCAAAAGCTACAATCATTATTTTATTTTTGATAATATTTGAAATAGCACAAGCTTTTAACATATTATTAAAGTTTTTATAGCTATCACGAGAACCAACATAAAGAATATAAGGCTGTCCTGAAAACTGATTTTTAAACTTTGGCTGCTTGAAAGTCCTTAAATCTACACCCAAATGAACAACGGATATCTTATTATCTTTCACACCAAATATTTTTATTAAGTCACTCTTTGTACTATTAGAAATAGTAATAATATGATCTACACGTTCGATTGTTTTTTTTTTAAAATTTCTTGTTTTTTCGAATGTTGAGAATTCATCGCTGAATATTTCATTAATCATATCATAAACAGTAGTGATTCGAACAACATCAGATTTAAATTTAGGCAAAACATTATAATAAGTCTCATGAATAATATCTGGTTTCCATGATTTAATTTGAACGTTAGTGACTAAATGATTCAACAAATTAAAAAATCTACCAGATTTTGGTGGATACTTTTTAAATCCAAACCCCTTTATTGTTTCCTTTGGTAAATTAGCTAAATAGCTATTGCGGTGTAGACCTGTAAACACTTTAACATCTTGCTGTTGTTTTAAAAGATTGTCAGCAAGCATACTGTAATACCGCGAAACTCCTCCAATTTCTTGAAAAGTAAATATTTGGTGATCATAAGCTATTTTCATATTTTAAAATTGGTCAAATAAAAATCATAATAACTATCAAGTTTTTATTTTATAAATCAAGGTTAGGTGAATTTTTTGAAATATACAAATGATCTTCCCAAGTTTTTGGTTTCATCCCAATGAAAAATAACTTGGGAATTTTATTAGCCAAAATCATCAGAATACGCCATGCTTGGTAAGAATATTTTTTTTTTGATAAAAAATGAGTATCAACACCGTTAGATAGAAGAAATAAACCAAACTTATCAGCAATGTATTTTAATGTTTCAATTCTAAAAAAGCCAATATGTTGGCCATGATCTAAGCCATAATACCACCAATCTAGTGGTTTTGGAGTTGGCTTAGGGATTATTGATGTTGTTAAAAGAATATTGGGTGCAATATTGACTAACTTAGTCATTTCTTCACAAGGTCTTACAAAATGCTCAAAGGACTCGAATGCCGTAACCAATTTAACGTTACTATTATTTTTGTATTCAAATCCTTTTGCAACTAAATTTTTAGCGTAAGGATCAGCCCATAAAGCATTAACACCTATATCTCTTAATAATCGAACCAAATAACCATGACCTCCAGCATAATCTACGATTGTTGAATTTCTATTACGCAACATCGTCAAAGTTGCCATCACTAAAGAAATATTGGATAAATTACGTGACATTATACCTGTGTCACTATCATTCATAGAATTTTTATATGCTTCATCTAACCATGTTGGCTCTTCTGTAAATACGTATCTACAATTTTCACATTCAAAATATTCAATCTTTTTTGATAGCATCTCTGCAGAAAAAATTTTAAGAGAATTATTTTTTTCACAACAACGACATTTCATTATTTAAGACAACCTAATAAGTTAATAGTTATAAATTTAGATTTATTGAATTATTCATAAAAACATTATTAACATAAATTTATAATTCAATCTAAGTATTTGGTGTAAAAAATTTGATACTATCTTTAAGCTTATTCAGAAAATATCTTATAGCTCGAATTAATATTAAATTGTAAGGAAACCTTAAATATTTTCCTTCGTAATGATTATCAAACACCCATAAATCAGCATCAGTATCTCTGCTAATTTTTTTGACATGCTTTATTTTGCTAAGGCTTTCAATTGGCATTTTAGAAAACTTACTATTCTTTGAACTAGTATGTGAAGCTTTATCACCAAAACCAATATTGCTTACTAAATTTACATTTGGTGTTGCTGTTAAACCACCTTTGTACCATACGCTTGCAGTCCATGGATAAGCCCAAGAATCAACTTTATTATTATACACTTTGTTGAAAATACTTTCCCAATATTTTCTTTCAACATTATCAAATGTTTGATTTAACCAAGAGTTTGATTTTTTCCATTTTGGCCAAAAAGCTAGGTCACCTTGATAATTTTTCCAAGCACGTCGCCATGTTGCCCAACCCCAACAATGATTGTACTTAGAAAAATAATAAGATGAGTCGCCACGCCATTGATTATTTTGAAAATTGTTTCCAGTTATACACGCAACTCTATCATCCTCTTTAAAGCGATTTAAAAGATTTTCACAAAAATGAAAAAAATCTTGATTAGCTAAACAATCATCTTCAAGAATAATACCTTGCTCCTCAAAATTAAAAAACCAGGAAATTGCCTCACTTACTGCTTTTTTACAACCTAGGTTTTTATTTCTGAACAGTGTCTTTAATTTACACGGCCAATCAATTTTATTAAAAATCTTTTTAACTTTAGCAACATTTTCCTTATCTTCTTTAAAATTTTTTCTAGGTCCATCAATGGCAACATAAAGTCTAGCTGGTTTTATTTGACGGATTGATTTAAAACTTTCCAATGTATTATCAGGTCTATTGTAGGCTAGAAATAAAACTGCAGTTTTTAGTTTTATTTTTTTTTTAAATTTACTTATTAGTTGCAATTTTTTTTTCCTTATCAGTCATTTTTTGAAAAATATCATTATTTTTTTTTAATTCGTGATAGGTTCCTTGTCCTTTTAATTCTCCTTTATTTAACAAAAATATTTTATCACATTCCTCTACTGTTGTTAATCGATGTGCAATTAAAATAATTGTAATTTTTTTTTGTAATTCACGCACCGCCTCCATTACTGCTCGTTCTGTCATATTATCTAAAGAACTTGTAGCTTCATCTAAAACTAACAGCTTAGGCTTATTGTACAGCGATCTAGCAATACCAATACGTTGACGCTGTCCACCAGATAATCTAACCCCTCTTTCACCAACTTTGGTTTCATATTTCTGCGGCAATTCATTCATAATGAAATCGTGTAAGTTGGCAATTTTTGAGGCCTCCTCTACAGCTTTTTGATTAAGATTAGTGGCATTTGAACCAAAAGCAATATTTGCTGCTACGGTATCATCTGCTAAATAAATATGCTGAGGCACATAACCAACTGAACGCTGCCAAGTTCTACGATTTGAATTATTTATCTCTTGACCATCGACTTCTAACTTTCCATTTTTTATATCTAAAAGACCAAGAATAATATCAACCAAAGTACTTTTGCCGCTACCTGTTGCACCGACAATGCCAATTGTTGCTCTAAAAGGTATTTCTAGATTAATATTTTTTAGAGCTGGATCCAATGAATTATTATAAGAGTAACTAACATTTTTTATTGAAATTTTATTATTAAATTTTAATGTTTGAATTTTATTATCAGATGTTTTTTTAATTTTTTCTTTATAGCTTGATAAATCATTATAAACACTATCGATTGCAGGTTTAGAATGAATAAGCTGAGTAATTGCAGAATAAATTTGTTGTAATGCTGGCATAATTCGATACCCAGCTAAGGCGTAAAGCGATAAAATTGGCAAACTCTTTGAAATCGTCCCACTTTCATCAATCAAATAAATTGAGGCTAATAACAAACCTCCAAATGCAACTGCCTCAAGAGCATATCTGGGCAATAGAGCTAGTAATTGCACTAATATCATAGATTGAACAAAAATATTTGAAGGTTCATTGAAACGTTTCATATATATATCTTCCAATCCACTCACCTTAATTTGTTTAATAGCCCCAAAAGCTTCACTCAAAACTTTAAATCGCAATTGATTAGTTTTAAATCGTTGCAATCCAGAATAAATTATTTTTTTACGAACAGATATATAGACAAGACTGTAAACTACACCAAGTATTATAACGGTAGTTAAGGCAATTTTAGGTGTAGCAATTATTAATAAAATTATCAAAGCTAAAGTTAATGTTGCTTGAGTTGTTAAATTTAACAATGGGACTATACCGCCATTTATTATGCTAGAGGATTCTGAGAGAATAGTTTTTCCTAAGTCTGAGCTATTACGATTTAAAAACCAACTGTAAGTTTGACTTAAGTAATGTTTAGTTAGATGTTTAGCTAAATTTAGTTGGCAGTTAAGCGCAAACCTAAGTTGTAAATACGTTGTTAAAGCTTTGAAAGAAAGTGATAAAATTAACAACATAAAAACAGTAATTCCTAATATAATTAGAAAATGCTGTGCAGTTTCAACACCATAAGTGCCTAACGCTAAATAAAGATTTTTTATTAATGAATTTGTTTCAATAATTCCAGGATCTGAAAGAACTGCCATGAATGGCATTATTGAAGCCACACCAATCATATCTAGAAAAGCTAAAATTATATTAAATATAAGTAATATAAATAATTTTTTTTTTTCGTTGGGTTGTAATAAAAAAAAAATTTTTTTAATGTTTTTTTTCATTTTTTAAAAAATTTTTGTAAGTTATCAAAAGACCATCTTTTAAATTCACTTTTGGTTCCCATCCAAGACTATTAAGCCGATAACTATCTATTAATTTACGAGGATGACCATCAGGTTTTGTTAAATCAAAATTAATCTTACCTTTATAACCAGTTACTTCTTTAATGATTTCAGCAAGTTTTTTTATGGTAAGATCTGAACCACTACCAACATTTATATGACTACACATCTTTACAGAATATTTATCAAAAATTAACTTATCTAGATTCATTAAATAAACAGAAGCACTAGCCATATCATCAACAAATAGAAATTCTCGTTTTGGTTTACCAGAACCCCAAATGGTCACATTTTTTAAATTATTTAATTTTGCTTCATGAAATCGACGAATTAAAGCTGGTATAACATGGCTATTTTGTGCGTGATAATTATCACCTGGTCCATATAGATTTGTAGGCATTATGCTACGATAATCAATATTATGAGTTTTACCGTATTGACGATTATAACTTTCACAAAGTTTGATACCAGCAATTTTAGCAATCGCATAGGGTTCATTAGTTGGTTCTAGTTTTCCCGTCATCAATTCTTCTTCTTTCATGGGTTGGTTAGCATTTTTCGGATAAATACAACTTGATCCTAAAAACAATATTTTTTTTACTCCATTTAAAAAAGCTGAATGAATTACATTTGATTGTATCATTAAATTTTGATAAATGAACTCTCCAGGAAAAGTATTATTAGCATAAATGCCTCCAACCCTAGCAGCTGCCAGATATACTTGGTCAATTTTTTCTTTTTTAAAAAAACTTTGCACAGCTCTCTGATTAGTCAAATCAAGATCTTTTCTATTTTTGTATATTAAATCAACATTTCCTTTTTTTTTTAGATAACGCATGATAGCTGATCCAACCATTCCATTATGACCAGCAATATATATTCTAAGGTTAGCCATTTTTAATTATAGATAAAATAAACTTAATTTTTATTTTTTATTAACTCAAAATCTCTTTCGACCATTTCTTTAACTAATTTTTCAAAAGATATTTTTGGCATCCAATTTAATTTTAAATTTGCCTTACTTGCATCTCCTAATAAATTTTCAACTTCAGTAGGTCTAAAATAATGAGGATCCACTTTAATGATTTCTTGGTCATTAAAATATCCTCTCTCTTGAAGATCCTTTCCTTTCCAAATAATTTTCATGTCTAAATATTTTGACGCCAGATTAATAAAATCACGAACTGAATATTGTTTGCCGGTCGCAATAACAAAGTCTTCTGGATGATCTTGTTGTAACATTAGCCACTGTGCTTCTACATAATCTTTAGCATGACCCCAGTCTCTCATTGCATTTAAATTTCCAAGATATAGATTTTTTTGGAGTCCTAATTTTATTTTAACTAATGCTCTGGTTATTTTTCTTGTTACAAATGTTTCTCCTCTGACTGGTGACTCATGATTAAATAAAATACCATTACAAGCATAAATACCATACGCTTCTCTATAATTAACTGTAATCCAATAAGCATACAATTTAGCCACGCCATATGGGCTTCTTGGATAAAAGGGAGTATTCTCATTTTGAGGAGTTTGTTGCACTTTACCATAAAGTTCCGAAGTTGAGGCTTGATAATATTTAGTTTTATTTTCAAGCTTTAAAATACGTATAGCTTCTAATATTCTAAGGGCTCCTAAGGCATCTGAATTTGCAGTATATTCTGGTTCTTCAAATGAAACCGCCACATGGCTTTGTGCAGCCAAATTATAAATTTCGTCAGGCTGTACTTGCTGAATTATTCTAATTAATGACGTCGAATCAGTTAGATCACCGTGATGTAAAATAAATCTTCTATTAGTTTCATGAGGCTCTTGATATAAATGATCAATCCTATCAGTATTTATTAAAGAAGTTCTTCTTTTAATTCCATGTACTTCATAATTTTTGTTTAACAAAAATTCCGCAAGATAAGATCCATCTTGACCAGTAATTCCTGTAATTAGACATTTTTTCATAAAATAAAATGGATAAAATTAGCATATTTAATTGAAAAAAATATATAAATTTAATTATTCTGTTAAATTTTTAATCTGCTTAAAGATATCTTTTTTTGGATATTCAAAATAAAGCTTACTTTTTTTTGCGCATTTTTCATCTGATTTTTGGTCACCAATAAAAAAACTTTTTTTGTGGTTTATAAACCAATTCCTATTTATTTTTTTTATCATACCATTGTTGGGTTTTCTAAACACCGAATCTTTTCTAAATTTATTAACTAGACCATTCTTATGATAGGGGCAAAATTCAACTGAATCAAAATTAATATATTTTTGATTTAGATAATGCTTTAAATATTTATGCAATTTAAAAAAATCATTTAAAGAAAATTTTTTTTTTGCTATTCCTGCTTGATTTGTAACAATAAAAACATAAAAATTTTTATTACATAAATATTTTAAGGATTTCAAAATATTTTTTTTAAATTTAAAATCTTTAATTTTATAAACATAATTATAATCATAATTTATAACTCCATCTCTATCAAGAAAAGCGCTTGGTCTTCTAAAAAAAACAGGCAATTGAATTTGTGCTTTTTTTAAATTATCCTGTGTTCCAATATCAATAAAAAAATCATTTTTATAAATACCATTTAAATCATTATTTTTTATCAAATTTGGAATTATATCATTTTCTAGTGAAAAAGTTTTACGATTAATTTTGCTTAATATTTTTTTTTTAAAAAAATATATTCCAGCATTCATCATATTTCCTTTTTTACTAAAATAAATTTTTTTTTGATGATTAATTGATAGTTTCGATAATTTATTATTACTTTTATAAGTATTATTTTTTGTTAAAAAAATTGTATTAACTAATTTAGTTTTAAAAAAAAATTTATTCAATCTAACATTGAAGAAACTATCTCCATTTACTAAAAAAAAATCATTTTTAATAATTTTTTTTAATATATTTAATGCACCTCCTGTACCCAATGGTTTTTTTTCAATAAAGCATTTAATTTTTACAAAATTAATAATTTGATTATGAAAAGTTTTATAAATTTTGTCTGCTTTATAGCCACACATAATATAAATATTTTCAAAAGGATATTTTGCATAATGATTTATCAATAATTGTAAAAAAGGAACATTGTTGAATTTATATAAAGGTTTTGGTATTCCTTTGAGAAATTTTTTAATTCTTGTACCCTGACCACCTGCCAAGATCACTAAATCTATTTTATTGTTTTTTTTCAAAAAATTAAAATCTTAAAATTATTAATGGTATATTTTTAATTGTTACACCTTTATATTACAAATAAGTTTTTATTATTTAAAATTTATTTTTTGTTGAATTAAGAAGTTAATTAAATCTAAAAATTGTGTTTTATTTAGTATTATGGAATTTTGTATAGAATTTCATTTAAAAATTTTTCAATTATTATTAATTTCAATAGAAAAATCAATATTACCAAGCATAAACTCTCATGCTATTAAAATTCAAATTTATAATAATTAGTTAGTTTAATAATAATATTCAGTAACATTTTAAATATCAACTGACTCACAAATACTAATTATTTCCTTAATCTCTGTTTCTTCTAATTCTGGATATGTTGGTAAAATAAAACATCTTTCATAAATCATGTTAGAAATTTCACCTTGAAATCTTCCATATCTTGAGGTCCAGAAGTTATGTCGCCCAAGGTTTCCATGGCTCCAAACTCTATTTTCTACTCCATTTTCATCAAGTGCTTCAATTATTTTTTTTCTATGTTGTTGAGTTGATGCCATAATACCTATATGTAAACTAACCGGCCAACAATCATTAATTTTTTGAAAAGAAAATTTATTACTCATGTTATTTACATAGTACATATGATTTTTATTTCTTTCTTCAAAAACTTTGGTTGCTTTATCTATTTGCCTAATACCTAGATATGCCTGTAAATCTGTACTTCTTAAATTAAAACCTGGATAAATAAAATTAAAAGCTCCATTTTCTAGATCAAATGGAATTTTTTTTTCAAGACTTTCAATAGAACTATTACTTAGATCTTTTATCCATCCATGACTTCTTAAAGCTAGAAGCTTATCATATAAATCATCATCAGATGTATTTATCATTCCACCCTCTATAGTTGAGAGCTGATGACCAAAATAAAAAGAAAAACTGGACATGTCTCCAACAGTTCCAATATTTTTTCCATCTCCAAATTTAGCTCCTACGGATGCACAACAGTCCTCCATAACAAGTAATTTATGTTTTTTTTTTAATTTTAAAATTTTGTTTTTATTTACTGGAACGCCTAATGGATGAACTATAACTATAGCTTTTATATTCTCTTTTTCACAAATTTTATCAACTTCTTCAAAATTTACCCCAAAATCATCTTTATCAGCATCAACCATTATAGGCTTAAGACCAAATTGTATTATAGGAGAAATGCTCGTAACCCAACCACAAGAAGGAACAATAACCTTGTCACCAATTGACAAATTTCCATTTATAATAGAAGCATACACCATTAAAGCATTTGCAGAAGATCCAGAATTAACAAATACTGAATTTTTTGTACCTATATAATTTGCCCATTTATTTTCAAACTGTTTAGTTATTGGGCCCATTGTTAATCTTGGATTAGTTTCCAGCCATTTAATTAAGTAAGAGATATCATCTTTATCGATTGGACTATTTGCGAGAGGATATTTAATTTTCATATTATTTATTGTTAAATTAGCAATATTCTTACCAGGTATATCTTCTTTTTTTTATACTAATTTATATTTAAATCTATTTAATTTTTTTAAGATTTTAATTATTCTTGTCACAAATATATTAAATACATTTCTATAAAATTATAAAAAAACAATACTTTGAATTAATATTAGAACTTAAAGACTTAAATATTTGTATAATTAAAGAGATTTTTTGAATTTTCTTAAAGTTTAAGCATATTTATTACCATCTTCTATAAATATAAAAACTTTTTTCTTATTATTTTTATTGATAGCGTAACTATATTTTTTAAAAATTTCCTCTTTTTTATTTAATTTAATTACCTCTGAATATTTCATAAGTTTTTTAAATGCTAAAGTGTGATCTTGAGTGTGTTGCAAACCAGCATTAAGAGGTTTGGTTGATCCTACCATAGTACGAATTATAATCTTAGAGTTAAAAGTTTTATTAGTTAAATAGTCTATTTTGTCCAGATGATTAACTAACTGATTTGCTGCTAAGATTAAAAAATCAAACCTAGGATAACAAGAAACTGGAATATAACCATTTAATGCCATTCCAATAGCCATTCCTGTTTGAGCCTCCTCCATTACAGGTATTTCAATTTTTTTTGAGTCTGGAACATCTTTCAAACTTACAAAAATGGAACTGCCTGGATATACAACTGATTGTCCAAAAAATATTACATTTTTATTTTTTGATAAAAATTTCATACTTCTTTGAATTTCTTTTAGATAAGACATAATTTAAAATAAAATCCACTTACCAATTCCATGGTGAGGATATTTTCTTTGATAAGAGTAATAATATACACCTGGAAGTTTTTTTTGTTTTTTACCCCATGCAGCTTTCGTAGGTGTGTTTGTGCTTAAATCATTATTTTCTACAACAAACTTTAATGGTAAATTAAAATTCTTTGAGTACTTATAGCATTCATAAAATACTCCTGTTTCATAAGTCATATCACCAATAAATACCCATACTTTATTTTTTGCTTTTTTTCTCTTAATCGATAGTGCAACACCCAGCGCGATTGGCAATACTCCTCCTACAATTGATGATGAAAAAAATTTATCTTTTATTGAGTTTAATGTCATGCTTCTTCCTAAAATTATTTGATCTTTTACAATTTTTTCTGAACATCCTTTAAGTAAAGCATGATAATGATTTCTCCACCCTGAGAACACCCAATCATTTTTATCTATTTTTTTGAAAATTTTAATTAGTTTTTCTTCATTATTTCCAGATAGATGGATTGGTCCTTTAATTTTTTTATTTTCATATAAATTTGCGATTTCTTTTTCAAAATTAATTAGATATTTTTTAGTAATAATTTTTTTCATTTAAAAATATCAAATCTTTGTTGTTTATTTTTGTTATTTATGTACCACTTAATAGTCTCTATAATTCCTTTTTCTAAAGATATTGTTTGTTTAATACCCAATGAATTAAGATATTTGGTATCTAGTATTCTTATTTCATCACCTGATGGTTTTGATTTATCCCAATTAATTTTAAATTGATTTTTAAAAAATTTATTAATCAAATTTACTATATAACTAATTTTATAACCTTTTCCGCTACCAACATTAACTGGATGTTTAGGAGCAATTTTCATGAGTTGAACCATAGATATGGCAACATCTTTTGAAAAGATAAAATCACGGATAGGGCTACCATCTCCCCAAACATCTACTGTTTTAGTCTTTGAATTAACAAATTTATTAATTAATGAAGGAATCACCATTGCTGTTTTTATATAAAAATTATCATGGGGACCATAAACATTTGCTGGTCTAACAATAATAGTTTTCATTTTTTTATTTTCTTCTTTTGAAAGAGCTTCAACTTGTAATTCTCCAATTCTCTTTGCCCATCCAGAATACCAATCATTTTTTGAAGGATACGTTTTCCAAACATCAGTCTCTTTCATAATTGACTTTGGATCATAAACGCCAATAGAACTTGTATAGAGATATCTCTTAACTTTATTTATTCTACATGCCTCAAGCATATTCGTATTAAAAAGTATCATTGGTGTCATAAAACTATAAGGTCTAGTCATTGTTAACTTTGGAGAACCTTTTATTCCAGCCAAATGAAAAACAAAATCTTGTTTATTTGTAACCTTAAGACAATTACTTAAAACCCTAAGATCTGATTTAAAGAATTTAACTTTTTTTGAAAGCTCAGGATTTTTTTCAAGAGAAACAACTGTTACTTTGGCACCAAAATCTAATAATAAATTTGTTAATTGAATTCCTATTAAGCCAGTTCCTCCTGTGACTAATATTTTTTTATTCTTATAAAACTTCATTTTTATACCAAGCTATAGTTTTTTTTAATCCTTGATTAATACTTATTTTTGGATACCAGCTTAACTTTGATTTAGCTTTTTTACTGCTGACTAAAATATTTACATTAATATTTTTACCTTCCTGCTTTATAATATTTTTTTTTAGTTTACTAAATTTAACAATTTTATTAAGCACATCAATAATCTTAAAGGACTTTCCATATGTGCAATTAAAAATTTCATACTTTTTTTTTTGTTTTTTTATTAAAAGTTCTACAAAATATAAAAAATCATCTACATACAAGTAATCCCTTTTTTCATTACCTTGTCCAAAAATTTGTATTTCATTATTTTTTTTTGAAAAAACTTTTTTTATAGAAGATCCAATAAAATGTCCCTTAGATAAACTAAATTTATCATGAGGACCATAAATATTCGAATGTCTAATTATGGAAAATTTTATATTTGAAATTTCTGAATAAAATTTACACATTTTTTCTACGTATAATTTGGTATGACCCACTCCAAAATAATTTTGAAATATTTTCCCCTCATTCACTTCATTCTCATGTAATGACTTTGAAGAGTGATGGTACATAACTGTGCAACTAGTAAAAACAAAATGTTCAATTTTATTTTCATAAGAAGCTTTAAGTAAATATGAATTCATTACAGCATTATCTGTAACATGTAAAAAAGGAGAGTTTATTATATCTTTAGATCCAGAGGTTGTTGCCGCTGCCTGAATTAAAATTTTTGATAAACCGGTAACTTTTAGACAATCTTTATAATTTCTTAAATCTGCTTTAACCCAACTTACATTTTTAAATTTAAAGGGTTTTTTTTTGTTATATATAGCAAATACATGATAGCTTTTTGAAAATTTTTTAATTAAATTTATTCCAATAAAACCCGTCGCTCCACAAATAGTTATTTTTTTCATTTTATTGTTTAGGTAGAAACTTTTAGCAGATTATTTATAAAAAATCATATTTGTTTACTATAGATAATTAATTTTAATACTTATCTATTTAAAAAGTATTTTTTATTTTTAACTTTTTCTCTCCAATAATTAAGGAGATCGATCATCGTTGTTTCAAACTTATATTTTGGCTTCCAACCTGTGTGTAGTCTAAATTTTGAAGTATCAGGCACCTGCAAATCTGCATCTATTGGTCTAAGTCTATTTTTATCAACCCTAAACGTTATCTTTTTTTTTGCTTTTGATAGTAAAAAATTTAAAATTTCACCAACTCTACAAGTATGATTTCCTCCAATATTATAAACTTCACCAGCAATAGGATTTTTTGTTAAAAGCAAGTAATATCCATGTACAGCATCTCTTACATCTGCAATTGTTCTTAAACTATTGAGATTTCCAACATTGACTACTGGCTCTTGCATATTTAACTCTATCAAAGCTATTTGTTTAGCAAATGAAGACTCTGCAAAAACATCTCCTCTTCTTGGACCTGTGTGAGTAAACATTCTTGTAGTCATTATTTTCATTTTGTAAGCTTCTGCATAAAATCTACCAATTAAATCAGTTCCAGTTTTTGAGATTGCATAAGGTGATGCAGGGTGAAAACTACAATTTTCATTAATTGGAATTTGATCTTTTTTAACTCTGCCAAAAACCTCAGAAGATGAACAGACATGAATTATTGCATTTTTTTTATAACGTCTCAGTGACTCAAGTATATTTGAAGTACCAGTTATATTTGTTTCATAAGTATCAGCTGGTATTTCAAAGCTAGTTTTTGGATAACTTTGTGCTGCTAAGTGAAAAACATAGTCAGGTTTAATACATTTAATTATACAGTCTATTGAATGTTGTTCTCTAATATCTCCATAATGTAAAAATATTCTTTCTTTTCTATTGATTGACTTTATGTGATTGTTAATGTTGTCTATTGGACTTCTCCATCTTATCAACCCATGTATTTCCCAATTAGTTTTTTTTATCAAATAGTCAAGCAGATGCGAACCAACCATTCCTGATATGCCTGTTATGAAAGCTTTTTTTTTCACTTATTAATCACTAGTTATTGGACATATTTTCATAAATTAATTAATTATAATTTTAATAATTTCTCACTATTTATTAAAATTAATTAATGTCAATACTACTAAAAATTTAATATATAATTAATTTAAATTTAACTAATAATAACTTTGCTAAATTGAATATATCAATTCTACTTCCAACTAGAGAAAATATAAAATTTTTAGAAAAAGCTATTAATTCGATTTTAAAAAATGCATACAATCCAAAAAAAATTGAAATTCTTTTAGCAGTTGACGACAATGATAGGAAAACGATTGAATACACACAAAAATTTAGAAAAAAGAATAATTTTAAATGTTTGATATTAAAACAAGGTGAAGGCTACTTTGATGCTGGAATAAGGCTTAACGAACTTGCTAAAATTTCAAAAGGAGATCTTCTATTTTGTTTTTGTGATGACATGGTAATTAAAACTAAAAATTGGGATAAAATTTTACTTAATACAGCAAACAGGCTAAACAAAGATAAGGTTTTTACTCTTTATCCAATTCATAATCAAAGTAATAAAAATTGGCCTATAACTCCAATTATTACTCGTGAGTGGTATAATATTGTTGGTAAATTTTGTAATTCTTTTGAGGCAGATACTGAAATATTGATAATTGGTAAATTACTTAAAAGAATTTATAAAATTAAAAAAATTAATATCTTTCATTTTAATGATCTTTCAAAAAAAATTAAACAAAAATCCTGGAAAAATACTCGATATAAATTAATTAAGTATAATCTAAAACATCATAAGAGTATTTTTTCATTTAAAAAACTTTTTTCAGCTCTTATTGATTATGATAAATTAAATTATAGAATTAATAGAAAAAATTATTATAGTATTTTTAAACTAAAATTAATCATTTTTTTTCCTTTCCACTTAATTTCAATTAAAAAAAATATTAAACTTAATTATTTTTTCATATTATTTTTCAATTTTTTCCAAAAAAAATTCAGCTAAGTCAAATAATTAGAAAAAGCGTATCATTTAGTTTAATTTCATATTAGAAATATTTAGAATATCGAGCATTAAAAACTAATTAAGTTATTAATCTGGAAGATGTGTTTTCAAAGAATTGTAGGATATTACTCCATTTTTATTAGATGCTTTAGGTTTAATTAATTTAATAAAATTTGGAAATTTTTTATACAAATTCTTTACAAATTCAAAATTAGATATTTCTTTACTTCCTCCTAACTGAAAAATTCCATTTTGTTTTTTTTTAACCAAAATTTCAATTGTTTGAATAACTTTAAAAATTTTAATTGGCGCCATAAATCTGTCTTTATATGCCCAAATCATTTTACCATTATTTAATTTTTTGTTCCAATATCTAATTATTGGCGTATTTTTTGAAATAACTTTTGTTAAGCGTAATATACAAGAATTTTTCTTTAAATTAAAATTTAGATATTCTTCTACCTCTGACTTGTATTTACCATATAAACTTGTCGGACAAGTTTTGTCATAATGTTTATAAAATTGTTTTTTTCCATCAAACACAGAATTTGAGGATAAAAAAATTATAAATATTTTCTTTTTTGACAGCTCTTTAATCAATTTAATTATATTGATTACATTTAAATTTCTAAATTTCCTTGGCTCTTTTTCAATTAAATGAATATTGGTAGCGCTTGCACAGATAACGACAGCTGTAAATTGATTCTTAAGAAAATGATATGATGGTTTTTCTAAATCAAAATAAAATGTTTCCTTATTTAAAAGCTTTATATTTCTTGAAGTTTTAAATGTATTTATTTTCTTTTTTTTAAGATAAGGATATAGTTTACTACCTATTTGACCATCTCCCCCAATAATTAAAACTTTCTCTGTTTTCATTAAACAACCTTTTTTGGGGTTTGAGTTAATCTCATTTAATATTTATAATTTTACTACCCTCATCCTCAGTCTGGATGGTTATGAATTTACACTTTTTAAATTTATTAATTATTCTGTTTCTTACAGTTTGTGTTGAAATGATTGAAATGAAGCCATTGTCTCCTGCACCCATTAATTTAACACTAAGTGCGCCCTCCCTCATAAATGAGTCGCATAAATAATTGACTTCTTCATTGCTAACTTTTTTATTTAATCTTTTTTTAAGGCTCCAGTAGGAATTAATACATTTGTTGAAATCACTGAACCATGTTGTTTTTTTTGAGTTTAGTGCATTTAAAGCTTCTGTGGTTAGATCGTAAATATCACTGTAGATATTTTTATTTAATAATAAATCTTTATTTTTTTCTTTCTCTAAATTCGAGGATTTTCTTGATCCATTTACAAGGCATAAAAAAATAGAGTTTTTAATTATCTCTTTTTTTTCATTTGATAATTTTATTTTTTGAACTTTAAATGAATTTTTATTAAAAGAAATATAATTCAATCCACCATAACTCGCTGCAATTTGATCTTGCAAGCCCGAGTTTTCTTTGAGAATTCTGTGTTCAAAATTTATTGCTTTTTTGGCTAAACTTATTTTAGATATTTTTTCCTTTTTAATAAAGTATATAATATTTAATAAACCAACAACAAAACTAGAACTACTTCCTATGCCAGACCTTGATGGTAATTCACCATCATATGTGATGTGAAACTTTTTATTATCCAAATTATATTGATTAACAGCGTGTCTTATTACAGGGTGTTTTATATCTTTTGCAAGCTTAACGGATTCATTTAGATAATATCTAATTTTGAAATTATAGTCATAAAGATCTTCAATTTCTCTATAAAAAATATATCCATATTTGTTAAATGTTGAATTTATAACATGCCCCTTTCCAAGTAAATTAATGCAAGGTATTTGGTCAGTTCCCCCACCTATAAAAGATAACCTAAAAGGAGTTTTACTTATAATCATAAATAAATATATATACAATTATTTTACTCCTCTATCAAATTAGAAAAACTATATATTTGCTCTAATAGTGAAAAAATGATTTTTTTAAATTTTTAATTATTTTTTTTCCTAAATTGAGATTGTAAAAAAATGGTATCTTTTAAATTATATTTTCAAGTGTAATTGAAAAATTTTATTTTAGAAATTATTGTTATTTTTTCACAAATAAAATTATAATGATATCTACATGTCCTGTTATTATTTTAATTTAATTCAAAAAAAAATAAAAGAATTAATTCGATAAATTTGTGAAACGAATTTTTTCAAGATATATATCTTGAAATTTAGCGACGTAACCTTCAATTTCCATTTTCATAATTTCTTCAAAAGCATTATCACCTTCGATTAAACCTTTCTTCCAAAATGATTTCAAAATTGTGAATTGTGAAAAAATATCATGATTTTTTGCCAAATTTACAGGTAGTAAGCTTTCATAATCTTTAGGTAAAAATTTAGCATATTTTGAATACTTCTCACTTGTTAAACACAAATCACAGTGAAATATAGATATTTTTGAGGGTGAAAATCGAGCAAGATCTACCACCATTTTTGGTAAGAATACCGAATTACATTTTACCAATGCAAGATCAATATTTTGCAATGATCTTATTTTAAATGATCTAGAATTTTGTTTTTCAGGATTAAATTTTTTTGAGATTAAATCCTCACTTATTTTATCTTTACAAACTATCCATGACAAATTGGAAGGTAAATTTTTTGTTTTATTATGAATTAAGATATTTGAGTCTAAACCGCTTATATAAGTTATATCACAACGAGATCCTTTTACGTCCTTTTCTCCCATATTATCATTTTCTATATAATTAAAACGAATTACAATATCCGCTTTATCAATTTCATGACCATCTTTATTTTTAGATACAACCGGTCCTACAATAACAATTTTTTTATTGTGAACAAAATTTCTAAATTTTTTATCCATATTATTATCATATTTTTGAAGGTTACTATTTATTTTAAGGCGATTATAATTCTTTGAATTGTGATCATAATATTTTAAAATTTCTTTATAGAATCTCAGTTGATTATGCTCTTCTTTCCAGCGTTTTTTTAAAACAGAAAAAAAACCAAAATAATTCTTATTTAATCGACTTTCTAATATGGGAATTAATACATTAAATTCAGAGTAATTTTTAATTTCTAATAATGCTGATAATTTACTTTTCAATTTCCAGCTTTTATACTTCTCAAGTTTAGATTGATAGCTTAATGCTATTTTAACGGCTTTTTTCTGCAAATAATAACCAACTTCTACTAAACCAACGGCCATTGAAAAAGTTGAGATATTTATTACTTCCCAATATTCTAATAAACAAAAGTTAGATTTTTCAATACGTTTTATTAAAGATTTATTTAGCTCTTCAAATTCTTGTCCTTTAGATAAAGAAGTAAGTGTTATAAAATCTTTCCACCAATCTTTGCATATTAAGTTACTGCGCACATCAACCTTATCAAATTCTTTATGAAGTAGCTCAATATTTTGAAGATTTTGAAAAAATTTATTGTTATTTAAGTTAGTTTGTTCAACAAAATTTTTTTTATAAAAATCTAAAACATTGTTCAACCGTTTGCCCACCATTCCATCTATAATTCTAGGTAAAAAAAAATATTTAATTTTTTTTCTTATAGTCAATGGTATAAAGGCACGATATGACCATTTAAGTTTATTCATAAATATAAAATGTGTTTTGTTTAATGTCTTAAATTTTCAAAAAACTAATCATGTTTTTAAATATTTTTTTTCAGTGTTTTTAAGTAATTATAATAAGGGCTATCTATATTTTGTTTATTAATGATGTTATTAAAGCTTTTATTGTTTATCCAGCCATTAAATAATGCTGCTTCTTCAATAGATCCTATATTCAAACCCTGCCTTTTAACCATAATGGAAATAATAGTTGATACCTCCAAATAATTGTCTACGCTTCCAGCATCTAACCAGGTATTACCTCTGTCTAGATGAATATAATTTAATTTTTTTTTTCTTAATAAAGTTAAATTTAAATCTGTGATTTCTAATTCATTACGTTTAGATGGTTTTTGTTTTTCAACTATTTTAATAACTTCATTATTATAGAAATATATGCCTGTAACTGCTAAATTGCTGATTGGTGACTTAGGCTTTTCAACAATATTTTTTATTTTATTTTTTTCGTCTAAGTACAAAACACCATATTCTTTCGGATTTTTTACAGAATAAGTTATAATTGTGTTTTTGTTTGATTTCGATGCTTCTGATAATTTTTTAATCAATCTAGAACCATAAAAAATATTATCGCCCAAAATCAAACATATTTTTTTCAATTTAGTGAATTTTTTTGAAATAATTAACGCCTCTGCTATTCCATTAGGTTTTTCCTGTATTTGATACTTAAGGTCTATACCTAAATTAGACCCATCACCTAAAAGTTTTTTGAAAAGATCTAAATCATTTTTTTTGAGATTATTAAGATTTTTCTAATACCCAAAAGCATTAGAGTTGACAAAGGGTAATATATCATTGGTTTATCATATACTGGTAAAAGATGTTTTGAGACACATAAGGTAGTTGGATATAATCTTGAACCAAGACCACCTGCTAAAATTATACCTACCCTATCTGATTTTTTTTCTGACATTATCTAAAATATCTTTTTATATACCAATCAACAACTTTTTCTAAATTTTTTTCAAAATCATATGATGGCACCCAATTAAACTTTTTTTTTACTTTTGAGATATTCAGTGAATATCTAAAGTCATGGCCTTTTCTATCTTCCACAAATGATATTAATTTTGTATGGTCAAATTTTCTATTTGGTAATTTCTTATTTAAAATTTTACATATTTTTTTTGCTATCAGAATATTAGAAATCTCATTTCCACCACCAAAGTTGTACACTTCTCCAATTACACCTTTTTTTAAAACTTTCTCAACAGCTTTATATGTATCATCAACATACATCCAATCCCTAATATTTCTCCCACTTCCATAAATTGGAATTTTATTGCGCTTAATTCCATTTCTTATAATTGTTGGTATCAGCTTCTCATCATGTTGGTAAGGTCCAAAATTATTTGAAAAATGAATTGTGATAATAGGAAGATTATATGTTGAATAAAAAGATGAGCATATGTGATCAATTGCAGCTTTAGATGCTGAATAAGGGTTTCTTGGATTATAGACCGAACTCTCTTTAAAGCTTTTTTCATTTAGCTTTAAAGAACCATACACTTCATCCGTACTTATGTTTATAAATTTTATATTTTTTGGAAATGAATCTTCAAAATAAAATTTTTTAAACTGAATTATAAATTTAGTAAAATTATTTATATTATTATTTATTATTCTTTCAGGATTAAATATTGAATTATCTACATGCGATTCTGCTGCAAAATTAATTATATTACATATTTTGTATCTTTTAAAAATTTGTGCAATTATTTTTTTATTTCCAATGTTTTTTTTTAAAAAAATATATTTATATTTTGATTTTGAATTTAAAGAAATATCATTGGCTGCATAATTTTTACAGTCAATATTAATTAT